>Ga0210391_10002622_pt1 | contig 15492 bp, 11 predicted proteins | sample IncBWC12OmetaG_FD_160573 | JGI IMG/M metagenome (GOLD analysis project Ga0210391, IMG submission 160573) | Forest soil microbial communities from Barre Woods Harvard Forest LTER site, Petersham, Massachusetts, United States - Inc-BW-C-12-O ... | reverse complement strand
GGGCGCGTTCGGCACGCGTGGCTGCGGACAGGTCGCGCGCCGCGAAGACCGCGCGCCCGTACGCCATGGCGATGTCCGGCCGAACCGCGGTTCGCGTCGCCGTCGCCCAGAGCGCGCGCTCGGCGTCGTGTGGGTCGCCCGCGGCGAGGTCGGCCGCCGCCGCGAGCAGCGCGCCGTCTTCGTCCGCGGCTGCCGGTGCGTGCACCGGCTGCGCATCCGACGCCCGCGCGGCCGCCGAGGACCCGACCGGAGGAGCGCTCGTCGCGAGGGGGTGTCCCGCTTCGTCGAGCACGTCGATCTCGACGCTGTCCTCTTCCTTCGCGGTCCCCACGCGGAGCGCGAGCCGCAACGTTCCCGCCGCCGCGGACACGGTCGCGAAGCGAGCCGCTTCGCCGTCGCCGAGTTCGAACGGGCGTTCGATGACGACGGTCCCACCGGCCCGCAACGTCGCCGCGCCGTGCGCGCGAAGGACGAGGCCGATGGTTTGCGCGCGCGGCACCGTCGCGTCCACGAGGACCTCGCGCACGCCGGGCCGTCCGCTCTCCGCGGCGAGATCGATCGCGCATCCTCGCGCCCGAACCGTGATCGGGTGGAGTGCGGGCTCGAACACACCGGGGCCCGGGTATTGCGCTTCGATGCGCGCGCCGTAGGCGTCGAGCACGCCTGTTTCCGCGACGCCGGTGATCGGCGCCCAGGTCACCGGTCCCACCACGAGCGCCTCGCGAACGCAGCCGGTCTCCGCGCGCCGTGCGATCGCTTCCGCCGTGTCTCCGCGGTGCTCCGCGAGCGACGTCAGCGTCCGTTCGACCAGGCCGCGAGCGAAAGGCCCCCGCGCGGCGCCGGCGGCGCGGTCGAGGGCGGCGGCGATGGCCACGCCGTCGGTCGTTCGGTAAGCGAGCGCCGCGTCGTTCGCGACGTCCTCGAGCGACGGCATCGTGCGGTCGGCCAGTGCATCGAGCGACGCAAGCAAGGCCGGGACTTGCCATGAATCGCGATCGGCGGCGGCGGCGTGCTGCACGACGCCCAGGTGCGCCTTCACGGCCTCGTGCGGGTCGCCGGTTGCGTCGAGCGCGAACGCCCGGGCGAACTCCGGCGCGAGCGCCGCTCGCGGCGCCGATGGCGATTGCGCTTCGGGCCCGGCGCATCCGATCGCGGAGCCCGCGGCGAGGAGTGCGAGCGCGAGGGCGCTCCGCGGGAGACTCCCGAGTCGGTCCATCGGCTCGCTCATTGCCCCGCTCCCGCGCCAACTCCCGCGCCTATTCCAGCGCCGGCGCCCGGGCCCGTCGCGCTCACCGGTCTCGCCGGGCCCGACGCGCTCACCGCGACGAGCCGTACGTTCCGGTGCAGCAGCGCGTCGACGTGTTGCACCCACGCGCGCCACTTCGGGTACTCCTCGACGCTGATTTTGCTCCGGTCGAAGACGACCGTGCGCCGGACGAGGATGGCGCGCGGATCGTGCGGATCGGGGCTCACCTCCAGGTGCGCGCTCCCGAACGGGCCGCCATTCTCGTCGCCGCCGGGCGGCAGCGCTCCGAAAGTGAACCCCGTCGGCGCGACGACGCGAATCGTGCGGGACTCCTTCCGCGGCGCGATGTGGGGCGGCAGCCACACGGGAAGCGTGCGCGACACGAGAGGCGCGATCTGGGATGCGATCGGCTGGGCCGACGAAAGGGGAACGACGAGCTCGTTGCCCTCGTGCCGTGCGAGGCCGCTCGCGCGCGCGCGCCAGTCGAGGACGGCGGCGCCCCGCGCGAGGTCCCCTTTGAAGTCCACCTTCTTGTCGACTTCGACCGTCGAAAACCAGTTGCCTACGAGATGGTCTTCGACCCAGCTCGCGCGGGCGCCCGGCTCGGTCAGGTACGTGCGCATCCAGAATGCGTCGTCGCCGAGCGCGCGCTCTTCGCCCTGCAAGTCGGCGCCGCCGTCGGGCCGAAGCGCGATCGTCCACGTGCTGTCGACGCCGTGATCCGAGGGGTTGCTCGACGGCAGCTCCACGATCTCCGCCGGGCCGTCCATACGGAGCGCGACGGCACGCGCATCCATCGAGGGGAGGGGGCCGATGCGTGACTCGGGGCTCGTCGCGTCGAGGTACGTCCCGCCGTTCGGTCCGGGCAGGAACGCGATTCCGTGATCGAAGAGCGGGATGGCCGCGCCCGGGGCGCGCAGGATCGCGGGCTCACCCGTGAGGCGGGTCTGCACGAGCACTTCCTTCGCGTCGATGCCGACCGCCGACAGGAGCGTGATGAGCAAGATGGCCTTGTCGTCGCAGTCGCCCTCGCGGCGCGCGAGCAGCTGCTGCGGGCGGTTCGGCAGCCACCACTCGCCGCTCACGTAGTTGACGTAGCGAATGTCGTCCGAGACGAAATCGAAGATGGCCCGCAGCTTCTCGTCGCGCGTCGCCTTGCCGGCGGTGAGCTTTGCGGCGAGCTTCTTCACTTGCGCGTCGGGCTCGGTGAATCCCCGGACGGCCTCCCCGTACCACGCTCGAAACGCGCTCCAGTCACGGAACGTCGAGAGCACGAGCGTCGGGATGACTTCGCTGAGCGGCGGTGCGAGTGGCTCGTCGGCGACGTTTGCCGGGTGGTCCCAGACGAGGCGCAGGACATGGCGGCCGTTCTCGTCCTTCTCGTCGCGGCGGGTGGCCTTGCCGTTGACGACGTCGACGTAAATCGGGTGCTCGGGCGGCGACTCGACGTCGACCTCGTTGTACAGCACCGGGTGGGTCGAGAGCGCGCCCGCGTAGTCGAGCCGGTAAAACGGCGGGTCGCCGCGGCCGCCGACAGGACCTGCGGTCCAGGAGCGAAACGCAACTTCGACCACGTCGCCGGGCGAGAGCTCGGACCAGCGGATGCGCGGATGCGCATTGTCGTTGGCTTCTTCGACGGGATACGCCGTGCCGCCGTCCTTGCGGTGGACGCGGGCGCGCACGATTTCGGTGAGGTCGCCTTCGGCGGGGATCTCCTCGTAAAGCTCGTCCTCGGTGCGCGGGGCGATCACGATTTCGCGCGCATAGTGAACGAGCTCGGAGACGCGCCGGTCCGGGTGCATCACGACCGCACGCAGCCAGTGAAGCTCGCGGTCGGCGACGTCGGGCGGTGGTTCGGTCCCGTCCCGCTTGCCGTCGGGACCCTCGTGCCTGACGCCCTGGCGGCGGGCGAGGATGGTCTGCGACGACACGAGGTACTTCTCGTCGTCGTGGGGCTCGCTGGGTGCGGACGCGCGCGATCGCAGTGCGATCTCCGCGCGGTAGCGCGCCTCGCCCGGGTCGAGGTCGCGCGCGCGGCGCAGCGCCGCGGCGATCGTCTGATCGCGCGTGGCGTCCGAGGGTATGGCCGAGGCTTCGTGCGCGAGCTCCGCCCAGACAGGCGCGCGATTCGGCGCCCATCGTGCGAGCTTCTCGTAGAATGAGAGCGCTTCCTCGTGCATGCCCGCGCGAGCCACGCTCGCCGCGATCTCCTCGCCGTCTTCCGCGGTCGTCAGGCCTCCGCCGAAGACCCGGGTTGCGGCCGCGAGCACCGCGGCCTTTCCCTGCGACTCGAGCGCGGTCACCCAGTCCGCGTCGACGTTGCCCCGCGCTGCAAGGCGGTTGCGCGCCGCGGCGGCAGCGGGCGGATCGAGGGACGCGGCCACGTCGCCGAGCTCGGACAGCACGGCGTCGGGCGCCTGGTCGTCGGCCCGGGTCATCGATGCCAGGCGCCGCAGAGCCGAAATGCGCAGCGCGTCGGTGCCGAGCGCCGTCTCGACCTCCGCCGTCAAGAGCACCGCTTCGGCGTCCGCCGCCGTGTCGAGGTGGGCCCCTCGCAGCGACGCCATCGCCCAGTCGGCGAGCCCCGCCTCGACGTGCCGTTCGACGAGTCGACGCGTGGCGAACGCGCGCGTCTTTTCGTCGATCGATTCGCTGGACAGCGCGTGCGCGAGCCACGCGCTCCGGTTCGCGCCGCTCGGCGCGATCCAGGCCGCCATCGCCAGACGGTCCGAGTCGAGGGGTTGCTCCGCGAGGGACGCGAGGATCCCCGGGGCACGCGGACTCCGCAGATCGTCCTGGCCGCCGAGCGTCTGCACGATGGCCACTTCGAGCGCCGTCTCCTGCGTGGCGCCTGCATCGGCGAGTGCGATTGCGGCCTTCGTCGTGAGGGGATCGATGCCAAGCTTGCTCTTGGGAGGTGTGCCGCTCACCCCCGCGAGGTCGGCGCTCGCGGTCACGCCGGCGGGCTTCGCTCCGGCCTCGTCCGTCACGCGGAGGCGTACGCGCCCGTCGTCGTCGAGCGCGCCCGAGCACACTTTCGCCGCGAGCAGGTGGTCGCCCGCCGTGGCCTGTACGCGCGCCGCGAAGCGATCGAAGAGCGCGGACTCGCGCACGCTCGCGTCGTGCGCGAGGTCGACCCCGTCGAACACGAACCGCGCCTGACCGGCCGCCGCGAGGCGGACCACGAGCTTCTGCGCGTGGTCGGTCGTGAGCTTCGTCGCGACCCACGTGCAGCTCTCTTTGCGGGGAAACACGAAGAGCCCGAGCGGCACGCCCTGCGCCGAAGCGAACACCCGCGGCGCCGCCCGCCAAGCGACTTCGTACGTGCCCCACGAGTAACGCGCACGCATGTCGCCGAACGAACGGCCGCCGTTCGCTTCCGGACCGTCGTGCGTGTCGAGGCCGCCTCCGGTATCGCGAAAGGGGCCCAGGATCGAGAGCGCGGTGACGACGCCCAGCGCCTCGTCGGCGGCGACGCCGGCCTCCGTTCCGTCCTCGGCGGCAAGCATGCGCGCGACGAGCGCCGCGTCGTCGTGCTTTTCCGCGGCGCGGGACGCTGCGGCGACGTGCTCCAGCGCGTCTTCCGCGTGCCCTGCGCGCCCTCGCGGCGCGAGCGACGCGATCGTCGCGATCGTCGCGATCTCCGCGAGCGGCGCCGCGCCCGGAGCGAGCGCGCGGAACGCCGCGTCGTCGATCATCGCGTCCGGCGTGTCGTCGGTCCAGCGCAGAGGAGACGCGGGCGACGCGCTCGGCGCGCGGCCCGTGCCGGCAGCGGCGCTGCTCGTTGCGTCGGCGAGGACGGCGAGAAGGCACAGCGCGAGGAGGCGGCCAAAGGGCGCGAAGCGGCGGAGCCAGACGAGCAAGGTGCTTCCGACTGTACTTCAGGATCCACTTCCTGAAAGGTCACCCCACGATGGGCAGACGGATCGTCCCCCGGGAGGCCGGGAGCGGCAAGCTCTGGTTCTTCGCGTACACCGGGTGCCGTCCGCGCGTGCGGTACCAGTCGGCGACCGTGGCCGAAGCGTGCATCTTCTCGACGACCTGCCGCCAGCCCACGCCTGTGTTGTAGGCGCAAAAGCTGATTTCGCCTTCCTGCGTGCCGTACGGGATGATGCACATCTCCGTGCGGCGGAAGTCGTAATTGAAGAGGTCTTGAAACCACATTCCGGCGACGAAAAGCACGCGCCACTCGAACTCGTGTGCGTCGCTCGCGTGCGCGCCGACCTTGTTGCCTCGCGCGCCGGTCTGGCTGAGAAACTGCCGCAGGAGGGTGCCGAGCCCGAACCCTGGCGGAGCCTTCGACGCGTCGAATCGCCGGCAGAGCGCGACGCCGAGCTCGGCCACGGTGATCGCACGCGGCTGCGACGCGTCCGTGATCTCCTGGATGTCGGCGAGCAGTCCTTCGACGTCGAGCACCTGCGCCAGCGGGACCATCCGTTTGGTCTTCTTGTGGACGAGGAGCGCCGTGCCGATGCCGCAGTTGGGGTGGCACCCGCACTTGAGCGCGCCCCAGTCGGCTTGCTCGGCGAGCATCATGTCCGTCAGGTCTCCGAACGGCCCGAGGGCGGAGAGCGGAAACCAGTCGCGGAGCGGCTCGGTCGCGCCGAGCTGGTTCTTGATGTCGTGCGCGAGATGCGACAGCGTGTAGCGCTGCGCGCGTCGCTGCGCGTCGCTGATGTCCTCGTCGCGGCCGGTGAAGCTCACCGGTTGGAACGAGACCACCGTGATCTTGTCGGCGTTGTCGATCGCGAATTGAACGACGCGGCCGACCTGATCGTCGTTCACGCCGCGCACGACCGTCACGACGAGCACCACGTCGATGCCCGCGGCGTGCAGGTGTTCGATCGCGCGGAGCTTCACTTCGAAGAGATTGCCCACTTTTCGATGCGCGTTCGCCTCTTCGCCGACGCCGTCGAACTGCAAGTACGCGAGGCGCAGGCCCGCCGCTTTGGCTTGCTTCGCGTACTCCGGATCCTGCGCGAAGCGGACGCCGTTCGTCGCGCATTGGACGCAGAAGTACCCGATCCGCTTCGCGTACTCGATCGACTGGAAGAAATGAGGCGAAAGCGTCGGCTCGCCGCCCGAAAACTGGACGCTCATCTGCCGCCGGGGCTCGACCTCGAGCGATCGATCGAGGATCGTCTTCACTTCGTCCCACTCGAGCTCGTGGACGAAACCGACCTGGTTTGCGTCCATGAAGCACGGATCGCACATCATGTTGCAGCGGTTGGTCAGGTCGACCGTGAGGACCGAGCCGCGCCCGTACTTGATGCTCGACGTTCCGTGATCGCGCAGGCTCGTCTTGGGGGAAACGAAATCGCGACCGGGAAAGAGTCCCTCGATGCGCGCCGAGAAGGCGAGGTCCGTCGAGATGACGTCCGAGATGGGCCCGTGCTTGGGGCAGGTCTTGCTCATGACGAGCTGCCCGTCCTCTTCGTGAATGCGCGCGCGGATTTCGCCGGGCCGGCCGTCGACGAGAACGCGCATGTCCGTGCGGCCGTCGAGGATCGCCGTGCGGACTTCTTTGACGCATTGCGGACACAGCGAGTCCGTTTCGCGGGGCCATCCGAGAGGCGGAAACGTCCTTTCGCGGCGCTTCAGCAGGGGTGCCGGTGCCCACTTCGGCTGGGGGGACGGCCGTTCGAAGCGGGTGTTGTACGCGCGAATCCAGGGCCAAACGGCGTTGGCGACGGTTCGGAGGGCGTGGGTCATCGGAGCGCGAGTCTACCGATCTGCGCGCGGCTAGCGAGCGGTGACTGCGCTACTATCGCGGCTTCCTCGCGTGAGCGCATGAGCGCGCGAGCGAAACATTGAGCAACCGTTGACGGATTGTGGCGAGAAAGAGTCCAAGGCCCCTTGGCGGAATCGGCAGACGCAGCGGATTTAAAATCCGCAACCCCTCGCAGGGTGTCCGGGTTCAAACCCCGGAGGGGCCACGGAGGTCATGAGCGAGGCCGTCGCACCGAGGTCATCGGCGCGACGTTGGCGGCGAACGGGATACGATTCGTGCCAGCCGAGCCGTACGCCGGGGGAGAGACCTTGCGATCGCACCGAAAAAGGCCGAGGATGGGCCATCATGGACGAAGGGACGCCTCTCGTTCTTGTCGTCGAGAACGATGACGGGTTGCGATCGGACTATGTCGATTGGCTGACCGAGGAAGGCTACCGGCTGGTCGGGGCGGCCAACGGCCTCGAGGGCCTCGAGTTCTCGCGGATGTACAAGCCGGGCCTCATTGTGATGAACCTCGACTTGCCGGGGCTCGACGGATGGGAGACGGCGCGGATTCTGCGTCGCGACGTGGTCCTGTCGAGCATCAAGATGGTCGCGCTGACGAGCCGGTTCGCGAAGACCCGCGACCGCGACGGGCGCTCGGCGGGGTGCGACAGCGCGCTCCGCAGCCCGGTCCACCGGGGCCTCTTGATCTCGACCGTACGCCGTTTCCTCCCACTCCATCCGCACGAGTCGCTCGCGCGCGTCAAAGTCAGCGCGCCGGTGGACGCCGAGAGTCCCCGCGCCTGGTGGGCCGCCGGGCGAAAGCGGGCGTAGCGGTCGCGGCCGCCGCGCTCGCGCTCGCGCCGCGGCCGGCGTTTGCCTATCGACCGTTCGACGGGACCGACGGAGCGGTCGCGGAGCTCCACGTGTTCGAGCTCGAGATCGGCCCGGTCCACTACTACCGCGAGGGCCAGCAAAACTACGCGATCGCGCCCAACCTTGTGCTCAATCTGGGCATTCTCGAAGACACCGAGCTCGTCATCGACGCGTCCAACTACGTCGCGCTCGGGCCGCTCGAGACAGACGTCGCACGCGACAGCCTCCTCGGCGACGACGTCCTCGTGAAGCATGTCTTTCGCGAGGGCGTCCTCCAGGGAAAGACGGGCGTCAGCATCGCTGCCGAAGGCGGCGTTCTGACGCCGGAGATCCACGGAGACTCGGGCTTCGGCGAGTCACTCGATGTCATCACGTCGTACGCGTGGTCGTTTTGCGCGGTGCACTGGAACGAGTGGTTCGAGTACGCGCGTGACCAGCACGCGGATCTCTTCACGGGGGTCATCGTCGAAGGGCCTTCGGCGTGGGCGGTGCGCCCCGTCACCGAGATTTTCTTCGACGAGCACTTCGGCGGCGATCAGACCGGCTCGGTCCTCGTGGGCGCCATCTGGACGGTGCGCGACGACCTCGCCTTCGACGCGGGCGTGCGTGGGGCGCTCGTCGGCGCCGAACGCGCGTCGGAGGTGCGCGCCGGGCTGACGTGGGCCGTGTCCTTGGCGCCAAGCCCGCGACGGTGACCGGCCTGTGAACTCTTCGCGCGTCCTCGCGGTGCGCGTTGACGCGGCGCGTTTTCGGGTGCGAAAAGACGGTCGCCATGCCCCCGTTCGTTTCCAAAGTCCATGCGGCGGCCGGCGGCGGTGTATTTCGTTTCGCACGGGCGTCCGCGTTTCGTTTCGCATCGACGTTTGCGCTCACGCTCGCGGCGGCGTTCGCCTGCGCGGGGTGCATCGGGTCGGGCGACGACTCGACCTTCGTGCCGGGACCTCCGGACGCGAGCGAAGCGGTGAACTCTTCGGCCGTCAAATGCTCCGGGCCCTCCTGCAATTCGTGCGGGGACCCCTCGACCTACCCCTGTGCGTTCGCGCCGGGCGCCCAGTGCGAATTCGCGCCGCTGTTCTGCTCGAACGGCGGGACCTGCTGCGTCGACACGATCTTCACGTGCGAGCCGGACGGCGGCTTGCCGCAGCTCTGTGGCAGCCAGACGGATCCGGGCACGGGGGGCACGGTCACCTGTCCGCCGTGCGATGCCGGTCCCTAACCTTGCCTCCGTGGACGGCGCGACCCGCGCCTAGTCCCCCGACGACGGCATCGCGCTGCACACCGCGCCGCATGCCTGCACGGTAGCGGAGCCGATCCCCTCGCCAGCGTCACACTGCTGCATCAGGCACGACCCTGCGTCCCCGCACTCCTCGGACTTGGCGCATAGCTGCGGTCCCGAGCAGCTCGACTGGCAAGCCCCGGCCGGGGCCTCGGCGGCCAGGGACGCGGTCGGCGAGAAGCAGCAGATCTGGCTGTCCGCGCAATCGCCGGCGGACATGCAACTGCCCGCATCCGGCAAGTGATAGCCGTCCGTCCCGCCGACGATCACGAAGCACGCGCTGGACGCGACGAACATCCCGAAAAGCGCGGCCAGGAAGAGAGACGTCGCGATCGCGACTGCGCGCATCTAGAACGACCCTCGCGCCGAGAGCGCGGCACCCGAGCCCAGCGCCGTCACGCCGACTCCGGTGAGTCTCGCGCTGTCCTTGCTCCGGTCGTCCGGGGGATTCGCGAGCAGCAGATAGGTGCCCGCAGCGAGGCTGCCGACCGTGACGATCCAGGCCCCGACGTTCCATGGGGCGAGTTGCGAAAGCGACTGGTTGGCCGAGAGGCCGTCCACCGTGCAGACCTTGTCGGCGTTGCAGCCCCGGTTGCGTTGATCGAGCTCGTCGAGCATCGCAATGGAAGTGCCGACCGCGATCAGCGCTCCGATGCCGCCCATGGCGATCGATACATAGCCCCACGTGCGTCCTCGCTGGTGCGCGCGCCGGTCCGACTCGGCTTTCGTGCGCGATTCGCTTCGATCCGGCGCGTCCGCGGTGGGCTCTGCGCCTCCCGCCGCCGAAGTGGCGTCCCCGGCCGTCGGTGCCGGGGCGCCTGGCACGTCGGCGGCGGACGCAGGGGATGCCGTCGGTGCAACAGCCGGAGCCGCACCGTTCGGTGCTGGTGCGGCGTCCGTCCTATCGGCGCCCGGGGCGGTCGCCGAAGGCGCGGTCATGGGAGCGGATGCCGCGGTCGGCGCGGGCGGTGCAGCGAAGGCGGCGCCAGGCCAGGCAGGCCAAAGGACAGTCGTCGCGGCGAGGACCAACAAGAGCGGGGCACGCTTCAAAGCCTCGCGACGATATCATCGCCCGCAGGCGCGTCGAACGTCGCCGCATACGGTGGCGGCCGGATCGACGGCGCCGCGTGCATAGGGGCTGCGGCTCAGAAGATCCGCGGAAAGAATCCCGACGAGACGACGGCAACCTCGGGCAGCGGCAGCGTGGGCGAGATAGCCGCGAGCTCGCGCGCGATGGCGTCCTCCACGGCTGCGCGAAGCGGCTCGCGCAAGAGGCGTTTCGTCTCGCGGACGGCTTCGCGCGGCAGCTTGGCGAGCGCTTCGGCGCGCGCGAGGGCGACTCCTTCGAGCTCCTCGCGCGGAGCGACGGCGTTCACGAGGCCGAGGCGGAGCGCCGTGTCGACGTCGATGCGATCGTGGAAAAGGAGCCATTCGGACGCGCGGGCGAGCCCGACGCGCGCAGCAAGGAGAAGGCTGGCCCCGGCGTCTGGCACGATGCCGAGCTTCGCGTAGGGAAATTCGAACGCGGCCGTGCGGGCCGCGACAATGAGGTCGCAGTGCAAGAGGAGAGTCGCGCCGGTACCCGCGGCCATTCCGCCGACGGCGGCGACGATGGGCTTGGGAAACGACGCGAGCGCGCGGAAGAACCCGCCCGCCGTGCGAATGAAATCCGGATTGCCCGGACCGTCGTCGACGAAGTCGCTGTAATCGACACCGACGGAGAAGGCCCCGCCGGCGGATGTCAGAAGGACGACGTCCGTGTTTTCGCTGTGGGCCGCAACGAACAACGCTTCGGTCAGCGTCGTGAACATCGCGCGTGTGATTGCGTTCTTCTTGCTGGGCCGATCGAGAATGATCTTTCGTATCGACCCCGCATCTTCGACACGCACGCCCGCCTCCGGTCGTTCAGAGGTGGGTCGAATCGACGCGACGCGCCCGCTCACCGGTGCTTGCAACATTGTCACCCTCCCTCGCGAGAACGCGGGTGTTGATTGACGGGAATAAACTGTGTCACGCGATTTGTTTCGCTTCAATGTCGGCAGTTGGGCGAATTGCCCCCTTTGTTACACTTTTTTTAGGCAGTGCCCGCCGGTTCGAGCGAATGTGGGGCTTCTTGCCCAATGCGATATTTCATTTCGGTTTCGGCCAGTCGTGGCCGTCACCGGCGTGACGCAGACCGGGCCCAGCGGCGTTCGGATGCCGTCCAGGGCCCCCGACCGTCTACGGTATGGACCATGAGTTCCCTCAGCAATCCTCCGGACGGACGAGCGCCGACCCTGGGCCGCGCGCGAATCGCATTGCTCGAGGTCCGGCGCGAAAGCGAGCTGGCTTCGCTCGTCCGCCGCCACGGAGGTGAACCCATCGCGGTTCCGGCGCTTCGTGAGGTCGAGCGAAATTGCGGGCACGAGGTCGAGCAAGCCGCGGCTCTTCTCGGACGGAGCACGGAGCCAGGCCCGTTCGTGATCCTCGCGACGGGGGCGGGGCTCGAGCGATGGTTGGCGCTCGCGGAGGGGAGTGGCGCGCGCGAAGCGCTACGCCAGGGGCTCTCGCGGTCGACCATCATCTGCCGCGGGCCCAAGCCCATCGCCGTGCTCAAGCGGGAAGGGCTCCCGGTGCACGTGCGCGCCGAGCCCCCGCACACCACCACGGAACTCCTGGCGGCGCTCTCGGGCGTCGCCGTCACGGCCCGGGACGTCATCTACGTGCATGACGGAGGCGGGCTCCGCATCGTGCCCGAAGCGCTCGCGGGGCGCGGGGCACGAGTTCTCGAGATTCAACCCTACGGCTGGGCCTTGCCCGAGGACCTCGAGCCCCTCCGAGGCCTCGTTCGCGCGCTCGTGGAAGGGGAGGTCGACGCGCTGGCGATCACGACGCAGGTCCAGGCGAAGCACTTGTTCGAAGTCGCGTCCTCGATCGGACTTCGCGATGCGCTTCGCGAAGCGCTCGGCGGCCGGGTGCTCGTCGCCGCGGTCGGCCCGACGTGCGAGCGAGCGCTCATGGAGCTGGGCGCGCCCCCCCAGGTCGTGCCGGCGCAAGCGAAGATGGGCCCCCTCGTCCTGGCCCTCGCGGAACGCCTCAACCGGAATGATGCTTCTGCCAGGCCGCGAGCCACGCCGTGACGTCCGCCGCGCCGTGGTCGCGGAGCGCGGTGCACAAATCGGCACGCTCGATGGCTTCGTCGAGCGGGCGCTGCGCGCCTTCGACGTCTTTCATCGCGTTCGTGAAGAACGCTTTTGCGTCGTCGCGTTCGGCCGCGCCGCACGCGCTGCTCGCCGCCGAGACGAGCCCCCGCGTCAGCGAACCGGGAAAGCGCTTGCGGAGCTCGGCCCAGTTGTCCTTCTCCCAGGCGTAAAGCGTCGCGCGGCCCGCGCGGCGGCCCGCCGCGGGGCCGAGGACGTAGTTCAGCTCCGATAGCTTGATCTCGCCGGTCAGTGTCAGATCGAACGCGGCGCGCAGGACGACCGGGTCGTCGAACATGCCCATCGAACGGATCGCGAGCACGCGATCCTGGGGCAGCTTCGCGCTCCTTGCGGCGGCGCGGAGCTCCACGAGGCGCGCGGCGCCTTGGCGGATCGACGCGAGCGGCACGGCGATCGCCGCGACGTCGTTCGAGACGCTCGTCGGATCGCTGAGCCAGCGCGTCGCAAAGGTGTCGGCCTCGTCGAGCGTGGTCTCGTCACCGGCGAGGTCGCCCAACGCCGAGAGGACGCGACTTCGTTCGAGCTTGTGCTCATCGTCCTCTGCGCGCGGCGACTCCGACTCCCAGCCGAGCGCGCGCTTCTGTGCCGACAAACGGGCGACCACGAACCGGCGGAAGGCGGGGCGCGCTTCGTCCGCGACGAGCGCGTGGTCCATGCTTCGCAGAATGTCGATGACCTGACCCTGGACGTAACGGTCCGTCTCGCTGTCGAACGTCGGCAGCATGTCGAGGAGCACGCCGGGCGCGAGCGTGCCCTCGCGCACCGCGGCCCACGCATTCGTCAGAAGGCCGAGCCGATCGGTCGCATCGAGCGAGTGCGCCGCGCGCGCGAGCGCGAGGAGCTTCGGCCGATCGAGGACGAAGCGGTAGTACCCTGCGAGCTCGGCGTTCGGGTACACCCACTGCGGGCAGGTCGGGCCGAGCGCGCGCACGATCGGCTCTTGCCCGAGGGTAAAGCAGCTCTTCGTCTTGCTGCCCTCGCCCGTGAGGCACACGGGCAGGGTCCATTCGCGCGGTACCGCCGACGGCGGCTCGCCGAGCGGCTTCCATTCCGATTCGCGCAACTCGAGCTTCGCGCCATCGGCCTTGCAGGTCCACCCGAGCGAGACTTCGGGCACGCCGCTTTGCTCGAGGAACCCGCGCGCCAGCTCGCCGATCTTCTGCGTCGACACGTACTCGAGCGCCTTGAACAGATCGTCGGCGCTCGCGGTTTTCCACGCGTTCTCGCGCAAATAGCGGTGGATACCGCGCTGGAACATGTCCGCGCCGAGCCATCCCTCGAGCATACGGAGCACGGCGGCGCCTTTCTCGTAGGTGATCTCGTCGAACGCCTCCATCGCTTCGCCGGTCGATCGCACCGGTTGGCGCACGGCGCGCGCGGAGGCGAGTGCGTCGGCGTCCATGACGTGCTCGAGCCCGGCCACCTGCTCCATGGTCGCACCAAAGGCGGGCCGCCAAAGATCGACGGCCTTTCCTTCCGCCCACGTGGCGAAGCCCTCGTTGAGCCAGATGTCGTTCCACCACTTGATCGTGACGAGGTCGCCGAACCACTGGTGCGCGAGCTCGTGCGCGATGACCTCGGCCTGGCCCCGGCGCGCCGCCGTCGTCGTTCGCCGTGGATCGAGCAGCAAGAACGTATCGCGGAAGGTGATGAGCCCCGGGTTCTCCATCGCCCCGGCGTCGAAGTCGGGAACGGCCACGAGATCGAGCTTCGGGTACGGGTAGTCGATGCCGAAGTAGTCGGTGAGGCGCGCGAGGAGCGCGCTCGTCACTTCGAGCGCTGCCTTTCCGAGCTCGCCGCGCCCCTTCGTCGTGACGACGCGAATCGGAACCGGAGACGTCTGGCCGCTCACGATGTCGAACTCGCCGACCGCGAACGCAAGCAGGTAGCTCGGAAGCGGAACGGTCGTCTGGAACGTGTGGGCGACGAGGCCCCCCGCCACGTCCTGCGCTTTGGCTTCCGCCGTGTTGGCGAGCGCGGTCATCCCTCGCGGTGTGATGAGCGTGACGTCGTAGCGCGTCTTGAATCCTGGCTCGTCGAAGCAAGGGAACGCGCGCCGCGCGTCCGTCGATTCGAACTGGGTGAACGCGTAGTCGCGCCCGTCCTCCGTCACGCGGTAGAGACCCGCGAGGTCCGGCGCGAACGCCGCGTCGTAGGTGATCTCGAGGTCCGCGTGGCCGGCCGGCAGCGCTTGGTCGAACGCGAGCACGAGCTCGTCGGGCTCCACGCCGCCGTGCGCCATGCGCGTCGTCGCGGTTGCGGTGAACTTGGCGGCGCCGGCGCTCGTCTCGGGTCCGCCCGTCGCAGTCGTCGTCGCGTTTGCCGGCTGCGCGACCGCGCGCGTCACGTGCAGTCCGCGTCCGTGAAGGACCACGTACTGTGTCGGCGCCGGCACGTCGATCGCGATCGTCGTCACCCCGGAGAATCGGGGCTTGTGCGGATCGACGGTGAGCTTCAGCGAGTAGCCCTGGGGCACCGCGGTGTTCGGCAGCCGCCCGTCGTCGCGAGGCGAGGGCGGCGAGGGGAGCTCCTCCTTGGGCGCTCCGGGCTCCGCGCCGGAGGGCATCGCGTGGGTGCTCGGTTCAGGCGGCGAGACGCGTGCGAGATGCGCGGGCGTCACCTTCGGGCTGGGCGCGAGGATCGCGCACGCGGCAAGCGAGACCGCAACCGAGGCAGGCAGCGCGCCCACGACGAAAGACCCGACGACGCCGAGCGCGCGCGCAAGAACCCGCATGGCAGGCAGACTTCAGCTGGCGGATCGACCCAGCGCGATGACTTCGACGTTGAGCTCGAGGACCAACCGGAGCAGTGCCGCACGCTGCTCCTCGGTCGGCGGGCGCATCGACCACGCGCGAAGCGCGCGTTCGTAGCCCTCCGCCTTCGCGCGAAGCTCGCGCACGCGCGGGCTGGCGGGTTGGTCACGCAAGCGCTCGAGCGTGTCGACGAGCGCCTGCTCCACAATGGCGAGTCTCGTGGAGCCTGCTTTGGCGCTGCCGGAGCCTGACGACATCGTGCTCGGAAGCGTAGCTCGATTTTCGCGGGTGCTTCGGCGATTTCGTGCGAATTCGTAAAGACCCGATCAGAGCTTAATTCCGAGCTGGATGTGCACCGTAACGCCGGTGTTGGGGCCGTTCGCGCTCGGGATCCAAAGCGCGTTCACGTCGAGCCCGAGAAGGAGCGG
>Ga0210391_10002620_pt1 | contig 15499 bp, 14 predicted proteins | sample IncBWC12OmetaG_FD_160573 | JGI IMG/M metagenome (GOLD analysis project Ga0210391, IMG submission 160573) | Forest soil microbial communities from Barre Woods Harvard Forest LTER site, Petersham, Massachusetts, United States - Inc-BW-C-12-O ... | reverse complement strand
GGGCGCCTACAGCTTCGCGGTCAACGCCGGCTCCTATTCGGTCAATCCGTCGGGGCCGTGCTCGTCGTTTTCGCCGTCGGTCGGGAATCTGAACAACATCAAAGCGAATACGGTGCAGAACTTCACCGGCGCGAGCTGCCCGCCCGCGCCGCTCACGCTTTGCCCGGAGTTCGACACCGATTTCGGTTTGACCGAGCCGGCGAACTGCAACGTGTCCTCGAGCGAAGCGTGCGCGGGTGACCGGCTGAGCACCTGGGCGAACACGATCCAGGACGACTGGTTCACGATCAACACGGACGACTGCCGCTTCGGCACGTGGAACAACCCGCCGATCGTGAATCTGTTCGAGTCGATTGGCCTCGAGCAGGACATCGATTTCATCAACCTCTATGCCCTGCAGCTCTTCGGGTGCGGCCTCGCCGGCAACATCACCGGCCCGCTCGGCTTCCCGTTCATTCTGACCGACCTGCAGTCGCTCAAGTTCACGACGGCGGACCTCGCGGCCCTCTCGGACGAATACGTGCAGGCGATCGAGCAGTCGCTCTCGGACAACGGATCGCCGGCGTTGAGCCCGGCCCAGATCACTGCCATTCAGGCGCAGCTCGTCTCCGCCGCGAGCCGCGTCAAGGGCATCACCCAATCCTCGCAGCTGTCGTTCAGCACGTGCCTGCCGGACGGCGGCGCTCCGTGAAGGGGACTTGAATCACGCTGGCGGCCGCCGGATGCGCAACTGCGCCATCCGTGAGCGCAGTGTGCTCGGCGCGAGGCCCAAGATCGCGGCGGTCCCGGCTTTCCCTTCGATCACATAGCCTGTCTTGCGCAAGACGCGCTCGATGTGCCAGCGCTCGACCGCGTCGAGTTCGGCGTCGTCGCCGGGTCCCTCGAGGCCCGGCGATGCGGCGAGGGTGGCGTGCCCTCCCGCCGGCCGCTCCGGCGACCCGTCGCGGCGCGCGAGCGGGGGCAGGTCGTCCTCGGTGGCCACGGGGCCGCGCGCCACGATGGCCGCACGTTCGATCACGTTCGAGAGCTCGCGCACGTTGCCCGGCCAGTCATGCGCGAGGAGCTTTCGCAGCGCCGCGGGCGCGAGTCCGTCGAAGCGCTTTCCAAGCCGGTGCCCCGCCGCCTGCAAGAACGTTTGCGCCAGGCCCTCGAGATCGCGCGGTCGTTCGCGCAGGGGAGAAACGTCGATCGCGAACACGGCGAGCCGGTAAAATAAATCCGCGCGGAACCGCCCTTCGTCGACGGCCTTGCGCAGGTCGCGGTTCGTCGCGGAGACGATCCGCGCGTTGACCTTCACGGGACGGCTGCCGCCGACGCGATCGAGCTCGCCCTCCTGGAGCACGCGCAGGAGCTTCGGTTGCAATTCGAGCGGGAGCTCGCCGATTTCGTCGAGAAAGAGCGTTCCCCCGTTCGCGAGCTCGAACCGCCCCGTGCGCTGCTGCTGCGCCCCCGTGAAGGCGCCTTTCTCGTGTCCGAACAGCTCGCTCTCCACGAGCGCGGGCGAGAGGGCGGCGCAATTGACTTTGACCAGCGGACCCGCGCTGCGAGGGCTGATCTCGTGGAGCGCCCGGGCGACGAGCTCCTTGCCCGTGCCCGTCTCGCCTTGGATGAGCACCGTCGTCGACGTCGGCCCAACCTGCCGCACCTGGAGGAGGACGGGCCCCAGGCCGTCGCACCGCGACAGAAGCGCCAACGCGTCGTTGTCCCCGCCGGCCACCTCGCGGCGCAGGTAGGCGTTCTCCGCGCGCAGGCGCTCTTCGAGCGCGGTGACCTCGGCGAAGAGCCGCGCGTTCTTGATGGCGATCGCGGCCTGGTGCACGAAGAGCTCCATCGGAGCCTTGCGCTCGTCGGTCATCACCTCGCGCGAAAAGATCGCGAGCACCCCGAGGAGGGCGCCGCGAAACGTGAGCGGCCAGCCCGCGAACGACACGAGGCCGTTCTCCTCGGCCCACGCGGGGTCGGCGATGCGCGGATCGTTCGCGAGGTCGTTCGTCACGACGGGCGCCCCGCGCTCCGCGATCTGTCCGATCTTGCGGGCACCGATCGGAACCGCCGCGTAGGCGCCGTTCAGCCGGCTCGAGAGGCCGGCGCTGGCGCGAAGGCGCAGGGTGTCTTCGCCGGGCTCGAGGAGCCACACTCGCGCGAGGGCGACGGCGAAGTCGCGAACGAGTCCATCGGCGATGCTCGCGAGGACCGAGCCGAGCTCGAGCTGGCTCGTCATGTCGAGCACGATGTGGTCGAGCGAGCCTTCGTAGGGCGAATCCGATCGCATCTGGTTCCCGGTGAAGTACCACGCCCGGCGCGTCCCACGACCTGCCGTGGGTGGGTCCCACGAAGCGCCGTGGGGTCCTCGTCGGGCCCTCACCGATCCGTGCGATTTGCGCGGGTTCCCGTACGCTGCGTACGCGGCACCGGCCTTGCGATGCTTTCGAGCGAAACGGAGCGAACTCCCATGGCAACCGAATCGAATCTTTCCTCGATGGACTCCTCGGAATCCACGGACTGGCCGACCTGCAAGTGCGGCACCGATCGAACGATGCGCGCCGCGACGCCCGAGCGCGAGTATTCCTTGTGGGGGACGATGTACGCCCTTTGGGGAGGTACGGCGATCCCCACCCGCGTCAACTTCCGCTGTGTGCATTGCGGAGTCGTCTTCGACGGGGACTCCGAGCGCTCGACGCGGCTGGCGTTCGTCCTCTGAAGCGCCAGCGGGCTCGAGCGCCCATTTTCCTACGGACCGCTTCTTCCGGGCGACCAGCCGTCTAGGGGCGACCGCGACGCGTCACCATGTTGGCCGCGCGAGATTTACCCCCAACGGGTAACCTCAACGGGATTACCCCAACGGAAGGACGAGACCGAATGAGATGGATCGACCCCAGCCGCTTCGTCGTACCGCTTATTGTCGGCAGCGCCGTCATGATCGGATGCGGTGCAAGCTCTTCGAGCACGCCTCCGCCGGCGACTCCCGAGCCCGCGGCATCGGCCGCACCCGCGACGCCGCAGCCTGCGGTCGCCGCCACGCAAGCGCCCTTGCCCACCGCGGCGCCGACGCCCGCGCCGGCAGCCGAGGCGCCGGCTCCGGACCCGCAAGAGGACGAAGAGACGGCGAGCGAGATCGTCGAGCATCACCGGCACCACCATCGCGGCGGCATCGTGGCGTTCATCGCTATGAGCCTCGACACGATCGGCGCCAACGACGATCAGCGCGCCGCGATCGAGAAGATCCAAACGGCGCTCCGCGTGAAGCTCGAGCCCGCGCGCGTCGCCGACCAGAAGCTCGCGACGGTGCTCGCGGACGGGATCGCCGCGGGCTCGATCGACAAGGCCAAGGTCGACGCGGCGATTGCGAAGCTCGCCGAGACGTCGAAGGGCGTGCACGCCGCCATCGCCGATTCGTTGAACGAGCTGCATGGCGTTCTCGACGACGCGGAGCGGGCGGCGCTCGTCGACAAGGTCGAAGCGCACTGGCAGGTCTGGAAGGACGCGAACGAAGAGGGTGCCAAGGCGGGCGAGCCGCGCGAGCACGGGCGTATCGAAGCGCTCGCGCGCGCGCTGGCGCTGACGCCCGATCAGGTCGACAAGGTGCGCGACGCGATCCGCAAGGCCCCGGCGGCGCACAAGTTCGACGAGGACAAAGTCGCGGCCCACTTGGCCGCGTTCGGAACGGCGTTCGAGGCGGCCAACTTCGACGCGAAGAAGCTTTCGGGAGGCGATGCGATCAACGCGAACCTCACGAGTTGGGGCGCGACGTCGATGGCTCATTTCTACGAGGCGATCCTCCCGGTGCTGACGCCGGACCAGCGCACGAAGCTCGCGGAACGGGTCCGCGAGCATGGCAATCACGATGACGCGGCGAGCACCGCAGGTTGAGGAGACGGCAATGACATTCGAACCACTTCGCACGATGGTGAAGGCGGCGACGGCCGCAGGCGCGCTCGCTTTCGCCTGCGCATTTTCGACCGACGCGCATGCGCAGCCGCTCCCCCCCGAACCGCCTGCCGTGTACATCACGACGGCGTCGCCCTCTTACTACGAGGGCCACGCGGTCTACTACTACAACAGCCGCTGGGGCTGGCGTGATCCGCACGGGTGGCACTGGTACGAGCATGAGCCGGCGGTGCTTCACGAGCACCGCGTGCACGCCCCGCCCGCGCGCTACCATTACGAGCACCGCCGGTAGAGCGGGAATCTACCGAGCGCTCCCCACTTCGCTCGTGCCCGGAACGATCACCGTATCGGGCGAGTCCCAGCTGTCGCCGAGGAAGGTGCGCCACTGCACGGCGTACCTTCCTCGCAGCATCGAAGTGAGCGCGAGGCGCTCCCCGGGAGCCACCCACGCGACGGGCACCCCGTCCACCCATGCGACGCGGAGCTCGTCGCTCGAGTTGATCAAGAGAAGGCCGGCGTCCGGCGCGGGCGCGCGGGCATCGCGCGCCGCGGCAGGCGGCGCATCGATCGGGGCCGTGCGGAACGCCTGCAAGTCGGACCTCGGAATCAGCGTCTCGGACGCTTGGTCGGCGGGAGGCGCGTCGGCGAGGTCGTAGCCAGCCGGAGGCGCCGCCATGTCCTGCGCCGTGAGGTCCACCTCGCGCGCGATCGACGTGACGTCGAGCACGAGGGTGCCGCGCGTTGCCCAGCGAAGCTCGGCATGGAGCGGTACGTCGTCCGACCCGCAAGGCGAAGCCGCGGGAGACGCATTCATCAGATCGAGCAGCAGGCGGCAGAGGAGCGCCCCGCCGTCGCCCGCTTCGCGGATCGAGGCCAGTTCGAGCGAGGCCTTCGCCGCGCGCGTCGCGACTTCGACGTGGCGCGTGTGGAAGTTGAGCCTCCGTCCGTCTCCGCCGGGATGCACGTCGGCAGCCCCCACCGGGGCCACGTCGAGGCGCCGCTCGCCGAGGAGCGCGCGCAACGTACCCGGCTGCACGACGCGGTACGTCTTTTCCCCGGGCCAGAAGAGCAGGTGCCCGTAGCGATCCGCGCGCGCGCGTAGCTCCGTGCCGGGCGGCACGACGAACCCCGAGGCGAGGACGAAGCGTGCGCGCGACGGCGTGAAGTCCACCGTCATGCGCGTTTCGGTGCGCCGCTTGGCCGCTTCGATCGCCGCGGCGTTCACTTCGGAGGCGCGAGGGGCTGCCGGGCCCTCGCCGGCCCGGAGGACGACCTGGAGCGAATAACCCGCGAGTCCGCGCGCCTCCCGCGCGGTCTCCTTGGCGCCGACGCCCGGTTCCTTGCTGACCAGTTCTTTGCCGGCGGCCTCTCGCGCGAGCGGCGGCTCGTGGATCACGTCCACGGGGACGGCCCGGTCGATCGGCATCGAAACGGGTGCCGCGCGGGCTCCTTCGGGCGGCGGCGCACCCTCCGAAGCTGCCGGAGACGCACCGGCGAGCGCCGGCGGCGACAGAGGAGACACGAGCGGCGCCGGCTCGGCCTTCGCCTGGGGGCTCGTGGCGGCGTCCGGAGATTCGGCCGAGCCTGGAGAACCGCGGCACGACGCGAGCGAGAAGACGGCCAACGCCAACGCCGTGCTCGAAGCCAACGAAAACGACGCGCCGGCGAGGACGCGTGCGAGAAGAGCCCATGCAGGAGCGCGAACCATACTGCGGGTATGCTACGTAATTCGGCCGACGCATGCCGCAGCGGGACCACTACGAGGTCCTCGGAGTCCGACGCGACGCCCCTCCCGAGGACATAAAGAGCTCGTTCAAGAAGCTCGCGGGCCAGTACCACCCGGACCGCAACCAGGGCGATCCGACGGCGCACGATCGGTTCAAGGAGATCAACCTCGCGTACCAGGTGCTGTCGGACCAGAACCGGCGCAGCATGTACGACCGCTTCGGGCATCGCGCTGAAGAGCCGGGGTCTCCGTTCGCTTCGGGCGGCCCCTTCGCGGGGGGCTACGTCGACATCAGCGACATCGCGATCGACGGCATCCTCGGCGATCTGCTCGGCGTCTTCGGCGTCGGCCGTGGGGACAAGGGAGAGCTGAAGCGCGAGATCGAAGTGTCGTTCGAAGAAGCCGCGTTCGGCTGTGAGAAAGCGCTGCGCTACGAGCGCGTCGTCATGTGCGGCGAATGCGCCGGGTCGGGAGCGGCGGTGGGGACGCAGCCGGAGACGTGCAGCGCCTGCACCGGACGCGGGCGGATCCGCTTTCAGCAGGGGATTTTTCCCATCGCGGTCGAACGCACGTGCACGAAATGCAAGGGGAGCGGGCGGCTCGCCGTGAAGTCGTGCCTGCACTGCCGCGGCAGCGGGCTCATGACCGCGCCGGATACGCTAACCCTGACGATCCCGGCGGGCGTCGAGGACGGCGCGACGAAGCTCGTGCCGGGCGCGGGAAACAAGCCACGACCGGACCGCGCGCCCGGAGACCTCGAGGTCACGATCCGCGTTCGCAAGCACGTTTTCTTTCGCCGCGACGGCGACGACGTCGTGTGCGGCGTGCCGATCACGTTCACGCACGCAGCGCTCGGCGGCGAGGTCGAGGTGCCGACGCTCGACGGAAAAGGGCGCCTCCGCATCCCGGCCGGGACGCAGCCGGGAGCGGTGCTGCGCATCAAGGGCAAAGGCTTGCCTTCCCGCGCGGGGCTCTCGCGCGGCGATCAGAGGGTCGAAGTCACGATCGAAGTGCCGACCCAGCTCACCGAGCGGCAGCGCCTCCTGATCGAACAGCTCGCCCAAGAACTGGGTGAAGAGGTGCAACCGCAGCACAAGTCTTTCATCGAGAAGCTGAAAGACCTCTTCGGTTGAAGCGGGAACAGGACGCCGGTGTGACAATCGCCGGTGTGACAATCGAAGCGCGCGGGCCTAGATAAAGGCCATGCCGCAGAACGCCGAGCCCTCGCCGAACGTCGGAGCCATTCTGGCGCAAGTCGCGTTCGTCCTCGTGGCGGCGCTCTTCGTGTACGGATTCGTCGGCGTCACCAAAGAAGGCGAGACGCGCCGCGTGTGCAGCGCGCCGTGCTTTCTGCACCCCGATTATATGGGCGCGGACCGGCGCGCGCCCGACTTTTCGCTGAAGGACCTGACGGGCAAGACCGTCACGCTCGACAGTCTGAAGGGCAAAGTCGTCGTCTTGAATTTCTGGACGAAGACGTGCGGTCCTTGCCTCGAGGAGATGCCCGAGCTCGCGGAGCTCACGAAGGTCGTGCGCGATCGTCCCGACGTGGTCGTGCTGGCGGTCTCGGTGGACGAAGGGCCGGACGACGTGAACCCCACGCTGCAGACGGTTCTGCGCGAACCGCCGCCGTTCGACGTGCTCTTCGATCCGGATGCCGCGATCGTGTCCGGCAAGTACGGGACACGCCTCTTCCCCGAGACCTGGTTCATCGACAAGCGGGGCGTGATTCGTGCGCGCTTCGACGGCGCGCGCCAGTGGACGGACGCGCTCATCGTCGACTACATCGACGCGCTGCGCCGCGGGGACTACTGCTCGGTCACCATCGACGACCGCAAGCTCTCCGGCAACGCCGCGCGCATCTGCGACGAGATGACGGGCACGGGCGACACGGGCAGCTGAGGGGCGGGCAACGCGGGACCCGAGCTTCGCTCGCGGGCGAGCGCGCGCGCGCGCTCGAGGGCATCGCGCGTCGGGTACGGCTGCGGCGCATCGCGCGTGGCTCGCATGTACGCCGCGAGGTCGACGATGTCCCAGCCGATACGGTCGGGATGCTCCGGATCCCAGCGGTTCGCTTCGAGCGATCGCAGCAAGATCGCCACGGCTCTCACGGACGCCGCGTGCATGTCGTGCAGAAGGACGATCCCTCCGCGCTTGTACTGGAGCTGCTCTTCGACCGAGCGAGCGATTTCGTCCGGGTCGGTTCGTTTGATGTCCTGCACGTCGATGTTCCAGAGAACCAGCTCCTGCCGTCGATCGCGCAGGGCGCCTTCGAGCCACGCGTCGAGCGCGCCGAACGGCGGCCGAAAGAGCCACGGCCGCACGCCCGTCGCGCGCTCGATCGCGTCGGCGCTGTCGTCGATCTCGGAGAGCGCGCCGGTGTGGTCGAGGCTCGTGAGCCGCCGGTGATCGAACGTGTGGTTTCCCACGTCGTGGCCCGCCTCGGCGATGCGCCGGGCCCAGGCACGGCTCTCGTCGGCGCGGCGATCGGTGCCCGCCAGATACTCGCCGATGAAGAAGAAGGCCGCGCGGACCTTGTGTTCGGCCAGAATGCGCAAGAGCCACGGCGCCGTCTCGGGGAACGGCCCGTCGTCGAAAGTGAAGGTCACGAGGCGCCGGCCGTCGCGTGGGCCATGCGCCGGGCCTTCGCTCAGGAGCCAGGCGCGGTCCACGCGGTCGTCCGGATTGAGCTCCGGGAAGCCCGCCCGAAGGTCTGGAAGCTCGCCGGAGTCGAGCGGCGACGCCGCGGGCTCGAGCGGGGGAACAGCGGTCGTGCGCGATAGCGCGGCGCGCGGCGGGGATGCCGGCGGTCGATGCAGGGCAAGCCAGCTGCCCGCCACCATGGCGACGACGGGAATCGTCGTTCGGAGCGCGGGCATCGGGAGGCGTGGATGGTAGGGAAAGCACCCGAGGGCGGGCCAAGTTCACCGCCTTCGAAACGCGTGGGTGACGCGGGCGATGCGGGGCGTCTCGTGGCAGCGGAAAACGAAGCGACCGGGACTTCGTTTTCCCCACAGTGAGCGCCGCGGCATGACAGCCTGCGGTACGATGCCGCTCGCTTCAGGAGGCGATGATGCGTCCTACTTCTTATGGAACTTACAAATTCCGAATCGCGCTCGCGATTTCACTGAGCCTGGTGGGCGCGGCCGTCGCGGGATGCGCCGCGGATGCGGGGGACTTGGACAAGGCGGGTGGATCGGGAGGGAACGTGACGGGGTCCAGCTCGGGCTCCGCATCGGCAACCTTTTCCGGCACGGGCACAACGGGAACGAGCTCGGGGTACGGCGCGAGCAGCGGAGCGTCGAGCGGAGCGAGCGGGACGAGCACAGGGTTCGGCTCGGGCACGAGCGGGAGCTCCAGCACGACGGGAACGGGGACGATGGGGATCACCGCGACGGCGGGCACGAGCGGCGCCACTGGAACGTCGACCCTCTCCGGAACGACGGGCACGAGCACCGGCGGTGCGGGGACGAGCGGATCGGTGACCGGCGCGTCATCGGCAGGAGCCGACAGCGGGCCGCCGATCGTCCTGACGCCGTCGTCGCTGGAAGTGTTGTTCGCGGTCATGTCCGGGAACGCGCAAAGCCATGCTGAGTTCGAGCTGGACGTCGTCAACCACGCGTCGACGGCCATGCCGCTTGCCGACGTCACTCTTCGGTATTGGTTCACAGCGGACGGCAACGACCTCTCGACGATCTTTTTTCAGACGTACTATTCGGCCAACACTTCGACGAATGCGACGATCAACGCGGACGTCGACGGCACCTTCGCGCCGGCACCATCGGCGAACGTCACTTCGAATTCCGACGCGTACATGGAGATTTCGTTTTCGTCGGGGGCAGGGAGCTTGCCGACGAACGGCAAGGCCACCATCCAATGCTCGTGGAATGGACCCGGCGCAAACGTCTATATGGATATGTTCGACGAAGCGAACGACTACTCGTTCGACGCAAACGACACCGCGTCTCCCGTGCAATCGATCTACGTGACGGCATACGTCCATGGTTCACTCGTCTGGGGAATCGAACCGGGCATTCCGCCGGTCGTCGACGCGTCGACGGGCGACGCGGCGGAGGGGGACGGCGAAAGCGCGGTCGCCGACGGCGGAGTCGACGCCACGCTGGAAGACAGCGGCGGATCGGAGGCGCCCGACGCGACGGCGGTCTCGGTCGACGCTTCCACCGACGGCGGGAACTCCGTGACGCCGGCGGACGCGGGCGCGCCACCGGTCGACGCGGCCGCCGAGTAATTCAGGGAAATACGCCTGAAATCCCAGCCCGCGCCGGCCACGCCAAACGCCACCACGGATCGCACGCCCAGCCCGCCGCAAAGGCGTCGCGCACGACGATTTCCGCCTGTTTGCCTCGCGGCGAGAAGCCCCACGGCGCTTCCTGCGAGGCGTCGTCCGGGTCGGCGTAAATACGCCAGACGAAGAACCCCGCGAAATCCGGTTCTTCCAGCATCGGCGCGAGCAGTGCTCGATACGCCTGGGCTTGCGCAGCCTCGTCGACGTGGATGTCTTTCATCGCGTCGGGCCATTCCCAAGGACGCACCGCCGGGTCCGGACGCGTCGTGTAGCCCGTTTCGGTGAAAACGACGGGTTTATGCCAAGTTTCGGCGAGCGCGTGCACGCGCTTCCGGATCTGGCGCGCGCCTTCCACGAGCTCGGCAAACGAGGCGTTCGGCTTTTCCGCGAGCGGATAAAACGCATTGATCCCGATGACGTCGATACCGCCGAGAATGATCGCGTCGCCGACGTCGTCCCAATTCGACGAGTACGTGAGAACGCCGTGGTAGACCGCACGGACGTCACGCACGATCGCCGCGAAGCTCCGCGCGCGCGGCGTCGTCACCCACGAGCGGAGCTCGACGCCGACGGAGAGCATGTCCGCGTGCGTCCTCTCCGCGACGGTCGCCCAGGTCAGGAGAAAGCGGCGGTAGCTTGCGGCCCAGCGCGCCCACGCCTCGTCGCTCGACGGGTCGATCTCGCCGCGCCACCGGCCCGTCTCGACCCAGAGATGCGGCACGATCATCACGCGCAGGCCCTTCGCGTGCGCCATCTCGACCGCACGCGCGAGATCCGCCCGGTTGCGCTCGAACGGTGCTTCGAAGGTCAGGTCGACGCCGGTACCCAGGAGGTCGGCGACGCGGCCGAACGGCGTGAGCGCCACCCAGTTGCCCCCCATTGCGAGCACTTCGTCGAGCGACCGCTCGTAGGGCTCGGACGCGTAGCCCTTGCCCGGGTGGTATCCGTTCTCGATCGGGCCGATGCTCATGCCCCGGATGCCTCCGAGCTCCGCGCGTTTCCACGCGTCGGCCCCGGGTGCGCTGAGGGCGAGCTGCGCGGCCACCGCGAACGCGACGCCCGCGGCGCCGCTCAAGCCACGGCCTCCAGCAGGGCGTCGGTCACGGCGTCGAGGTGGTCGACGACGGCGTCCGCTCCGGCGCTCTCGAGCTCCTTCTTGCCGCAGCTGTGCGTGACCGCGACGCACCGAAGGCCGGCTCGCTTCGCGGCGAGCACGCCGCCCGCCGAGTCCTCCACCACGACGGCGCCCTCACGATGGCCGCTTTCGCGCAAGCGCTCGAGCGCGAGGAGATACGGCGCCGGATCGGGCTTCGACGCGGGCGTCTGCTCGGCGCTCACGATGAACGCGAGGGCCTCCGCCGCGCCGAGCGCACCAAGCGCGTAGCGGATCTCGGGCTCGAGCGCGCCGGAGACGATCGCGACGGGCCCGCGCGCGACGCGGCGCGCGATGAGCTCGCGCGCGCCCGGAAACAGGCGAAACGACGTCTCGAAGCGCGTCATGAAGCGCGGCGCCTTCGCCGCGACCATCGCGCGCACCTCCTCCTCGCGCAGCGTGCGGCCGCCGCGCGAGAGCACCGCGCGAAAGACGCCCGCGTCGTCCAGGCTCAGGTAGCGCTCGACGTAGTCTCTGGAGTCGATCGTGATACCGCTCGGCGCGAGCACGTCGTTGAACGCGGCGAGATGAACCGGTTCGCTGTCGACGAGAACGCCGTCGAAATCGAGGAGCGTCGCGATCACGATGGCGACGTTCTACTTGTCCGCACGCGCGAGGTACAGAGCGACGATGACCGTGCGACCGAAACGCGCGTCGACCGGCTGCGTCCAGGGCACGTAACCCGAGAGACGAACGTCGACCGTGTGCGGACCGTTCGCGATTTCGAGCGAGAGCGGCGTCATTCGCGCCGTGCGCTGTCCGTCGAGGGTCACCTGCGCGCCCGGGGGCGTCGTCGTGATCGTGAGGATCGATGGCCGGGCCGCGAGGAGCTTCTTCTCACGCTCCGCCTCCGCGCGATCGGCCGGCGTCAGATCGGGCGCGGCCACGTACTCGTCGAGGACCTGCGCGGCTCGTTCCGCGTCGTCCACGCGCTCCTCGCTGCGAGCGATGTTCCACAGCTCACTCGGCGGGCCGCCGAGATCGCGCGCCGCACGGAAGTCGCGAATCGCGTCTTCGTAGCGCGCTTCGCGGAAGGCGCGCACGCCCTGCTGATCGAGCTCACGGGCTGCGTCGAGATTCGGCCCGCGTGGCTCGGCCGCGTGCAGCGGGTCTTCCACGCGCGGATGGCTCGGCCCGACGGCGCCTCCGCAAGCCGACGCCAGCGCGACCCCCGCGAACACGGAGAAGGGAGAAACAGCTCGAGGAGCGCCCCGACGACACGCTCGGAATCCTTCCAAAGCCTCCTTTCCTCCTTCCTCCCCGTTTCACTTTCTCCTCTCGACCGCTACGACGCAACGAGCACGATGCGCGTGATCTCGGGGGGCACGCCGATGCGTGCAGGGGGACCGACCGTCCCGAATCCGCGGTTGACGTACAGGGTCGTACCGCCGGCTTCGTAGGCACCGGCGACGTATTCGAAGAACACGTTCAGCATGTGGCCGCCGGGATTGATCTGGCCCCCGTGCGTATGGCCGCTGAGCTGCAAGGCGACTTGCCCCGGCCACATGTCGACGGTGGGCGGCTGATGGGAGAGGAGGATCCGCGGCAATCCCGCCGGAACCGCGGCGAGCGCCAGGTCGAGCCGCGGCCCGATTCCGCCGGGGTACCGCTTCGCGGTGAGCTCGTCGACGCCGAGGAGCGCGAAACCCCCGCCGTCCGCCGGGCGGATCACCCGGCCGTCGTTGACGAGCGGCGTGATGCCGGCCGCGCGCAGAGTGCGCGCGATGGCGCCCGCGCCGGCGTAGTAGTCATGGTTGCCGAGGCACGCGAAGACGCCGTCGCGCGAAGGCAGGTCCGCGAGCTTGCGCGCGACGAGAGGCGCGAACGCGGGCTCGATGTCGACCAGATCGCCCGTGACGGCCACGAGATCGGGACGGATTCGGCGCAGGAGCGACAACCCCTCTTCGAGTTCGCGCTCGCCGACGTGGATGCCCGTGTGGATGTCGCTGACCTGGGCGATGACGTAGCCATCGAGCGCGCGCGGAAGACCGGCGATGCGCACCGCCAGCTCGCGCACCTCGAAAGCGTGGCGACCGCGGACGACGCCCCATCCGACCGCCGCCCCGACCGTGCCGAAGAGCGCTGCGCCGGCCGACGCTTCGACGACCTGGCGCCGCGTCATCGTCTCGTGCGCGTCGCCGTCCTCGTCGCGCGGCGCTTCCTCCGCGCCACGCGGCATTCGCGGCGCCGCGGCCGGTGCGGCACCGCGCCGGCGCCCGTGACTGCAAGCGAGGTGAATCGCGAGGAGCGGAATCGCGGCGAGGCCGAGGGTGACGAAGATCATTCCGAGCGCCGTCTGAACGTCGATGATCCACACGGAGTGCGTGTGCACGACCAGCCACTGGAGCGGGGCGCCGGCGAAGCACGTCGCGGCGAGAACGACGACGAGGGCGCGGCGCCTTCGGGCGAGCCACGGGAGGGACGCGACGGACCACGCATAGAAGATCCAGGCTGGAATGACGGCGAGAATGAACGCCACGACGAAGAACATCGCGCCTCGCCGTCACGCCTTTCGGAAGATGCCGCTGACGACGCGCTCGATCCGGCCGTAATCGCGCTTGCGCTCGATCGCGGTGAAGCCTCTCTTTTCGAAGAGCGCGTCCACGGCTTCGGCCTGCCCGGCGGCCACCTCCACCGCGAGAACGCCTCCTTCGGACAGCACCGCCGGCGCGCCCTCCACGATGCGCGCGACGACGGAGAGCCCGTCGGCGCCGCCGAGGAGCGCGAGGCGCGGCTCGTGCTCCCGGATCTCCGGTTGCAATCCGGGGATCTCGCCGGCGGGGATGTACGGGGGATTCGCGGTCACGACGTCGAAGCGTTCGAAGCCCGTTCGCGTCGAACGCATCCGAGAAGCCGCCCCCGCGAACAGGTCGCCCCGCCCGAACGCCACGTTGTACGCCCCGAGGCGCAGCGCGTTGTCACGCGCCACGGCGAGCGCGTCTTCGCTGATGTCACAGGCCATCACGCGCGTCGTCGGCCGCTCGCGCGCGAGCGTGATCGCCACGCAGCCGCTGCCGGTGCACAGGTCGAGCACGCGCGCCGATAGCGAGACGCCGTTCGTGCGTTCGAGCGCGGCTTCGACGAGGCACTCGGTGTCGGGCCGCGGGACGAGCACGCGCCGATCGACGCGAAAGAGGCGCCCGTAGAACTCTCGCTGGCCCAGGATGTACGCCACGGGTTCGCGGGCGCGGCGGCGCTTCACGAGCTCGCGAAAGCGGGCGAGCTCGTCGCTCGAGAGCGGCCGCTTCGCGTCGACGATGAGCTGAATGCGCGTGACCGACAGCGCCTGGCCGAGCAAGAGCTCCGCGTCGAGGCGGGGCGTGTCGATGCCGCGCGCGCGAAAATCGTCCGTCGCCCAGCGCAGGATGGACTCGCTCGTCCATGCGGGCGGTTGGGCTACGGCCGTCACATGCCGTCTCGTAGCGCAAAAAAACGCGGCTCGCGAGGACGCAGCGCGGCTAGGAATTGCGCGCGGCGAGGACGACGCCTTCGACTTCGCTGCGAATCTCGGCGAGCCGCGCGGCGCTCGTCGCCTCGAACCGCATGACGAGCACGGGCCCCGTGTTCGACGCGCGCACGAGACCCCACGCAGGATCGCTCGCGGTGCCGAACGAGATGCGCGCGCCGTCGATGTCGACGACGGGCGCGCCCTTCGCGCGGAAATGCGCGAGGACGGCCTTCACGACGTCGAACTTGATCGCATCCGGGCAGTCGACGCGGAGCTCGGGCGTCGAGAACGTCTTGGGCACGTCGGCGAGCATCTCCCCGAGGCTGCGCGAATCGCGTGCGACGATCTCGAGGAGACGCAGCGCGGCATAGAGCGCGTCGTCGTATCCGTAATAGCGATCGGCGAAGAAGAGGTGGCCGCTCATCTCGCCGGCCAGAAGGGCACCCTCTTCTTTCATCTTCGTCTTGATGAGCGAATGCCCGGTCTTCCACATGATGGGCCGCCCGCCGTGCTTCGCGACGTCGTCGAACAGCGTCTGCGAGCACTTCACTTCGGCGATGATCGCCGCGCCGGGTTTTTCCGCGAGAAGCGCGCGCGAAAACAGAATCATCATCTTGTCGCCCCAGATGATGTCGCCATTCGCGTCGACCGCGCCGAGCCGGTCGGCGTCCCCGTCGAACGCGAGGCCCACGCGCGCGCCCGTCTTCTTCACCCGATCGATCAGCGCTTCGAGGTTCTTCGGGACGGTCGGATCCGGATGGTGGTTCGGGAAATGGCCATCCATGTCGCAATAGAGCTCGTCGGGCGAGAGGCCGACTTTGCGCATGCACGCGAGGCCGAGCGGACCGCCCGCGCCGTTGCCCGCGTCGAGAACGAACTTGACGTCGGTCCGCGCCATGCGGATGCCGCTCGTGACCATATCGACGTAGCGCTCTTTGGTATCGACCTTTTCGATGCGCCCGGGCGAGGTCGCCTTCA
>Ga0210391_10002619_pt1 | contig 15500 bp, 10 predicted proteins | sample IncBWC12OmetaG_FD_160573 | JGI IMG/M metagenome (GOLD analysis project Ga0210391, IMG submission 160573) | Forest soil microbial communities from Barre Woods Harvard Forest LTER site, Petersham, Massachusetts, United States - Inc-BW-C-12-O ... | reverse complement strand
GTCTGTCGTCTCGTCGTAAGCCTGATTTGAATCAACTGCAGCCATAGCGTTGTTAAGCAGAGCATCCGTTTTCGAGCCTAGGTCTTCAACCACAGGTAGATTATGACTCACAATGGCCTGTACCACAGGCGTACCCTGCAGCGCTGCATTGCCAGAAGAATTCAATAAGGCTGTGGCAGCCTGCTGGTCCTCCTGGGCTGTCGTCTGTCCTGTGAACTTGTTCCACGCGTACGTGGCGACCTCGACTGCTGTTTCTCCTTTGGAGACTGCCGACTCACCCATTTCAAAGCCCTCGTTGAGCGCTTCGATAGCCGGGTCGTTAGAATTGGCCATAGCTAATTTGACTAACCCGGGACCATCTGTCGCCAAGCTATCATCCACAGCTTGTGCTAACTGGAGTGAAGCCGACCCCATCTGTGAAGGGCTGGAATTATCGGCACTAGCCTGGGTTGCTGGCATCGTTGCCTCTGAACCACCGGAGGGTAATGCCGCGCTTGCATCGACCAAACTATCCAGCGCGTTGCTTGGACCTGACGTACTGCTTGTAGCGTCGACCAGATTGTCCAAAGCATCTTGCGGATTTACTGGAGCGTTCGTCGTGTCCACTAAGCTATCCAGCGCGTTGCTTGGACCTGACGGACCGCTTGTAGCATCGACCAAACTATCCAACGCATTGTTGAAAGGGGGAAGTGGAGATCCAAAGTCAAACTCACCTGGTACGATCGACGAAGCGAGCAAGCCCGCTGAACCCGCCAAAAGATTTAAGGCATCTTGGTTGCTCTGCTGAAGGGCTTGCTGTTGAGCCTCGATCTGCAGTTGCTCTTCTTGCTGTTCCTGAGCTTCCTGTGATTGTTGGTCTTGCGCGGCCTTTTGGGCTTGTTTGTCGGCCCACATCTGCACGAGACCGAGACCCAAGTTCCCTAGTTGCTGGATCTGGGCCGCCCTGGGGGTGAGACCTGCGGTGGCTCCGGGGATACTACTAAGACCCGCGGCGCCGCCACTTGTTGAGGTTCCACCAGCTGGACTGCAATTTGAAGATGGCGGTTGCGGGCACGACGATGGGCCATTCGGCCCGAGCTGGGCTGCCAAGCACTGGTAGTACGTAGCGTTGGCAAGATAGCACTGCTGCTGCGCTCCGGTGCATTTCGCTGCCGCTTCCCTATATGCTTGGGCGGCCTGGTTATACGCCGAAGCCATTTGTGCGTGGGACGCAGACGGGAACACGCCGAGCCCCAAGCCGAGCACTGTGAGCCAGCGAACGGTTCTGCCAAGCATGGCACGCTCCTCAATCGAGGACTTGCAGCTTAACATGATTAGGTGTTTAAAATCAGACAAATACCTTATAGTGCAACTTCAGCACCAGGTTTGATGAGGTTCGGAGCGAACAGTCGGTTATTCGGGATATACTGGCGAGAAGCGCTGTCTCTTCGTGGGGGTCCGGTGGAAAAGAAGCTCTGCCTGATAACGGTTTTTTTCGTTTTGCTTTGTTCAGCTGCCTTAGGCCAACAAACTTACGACGCCGATCTCTCCCAGGCAAAGTCGCTGATCACTCAGCAAAAGTATGCCGACGCCGTAACCGAAGCGCAGAAGGCAATCACGACGGATGGCCAGCGGTGGGAAGCTTATGCTGTAGCTGCGAAGGCTTACTCTGCCCAAAAGTTGTACGACGACGCGATTGGAATGCTCCAGATCGCTTTGGCTCGTGCGCCCGAGGACAAGAAATCTTTGGTTCGTGACGCCATCGCTGATTGTAGAAAACGGCAGAGCCAAGGCAACACCTCAAGCTCTTCTGGAGGAATTTCACTCCCAAATCCTGCACCCCAGACAGGGTCCGCTGTTTCAGCCCCCACTCAGGCTGAAATCGTATTATGGAAGTCGATTGAGAACAGCGCTAATCTATCGGACTTTCAAGCTTATCTCACTCAATATCCCAGTGGCACCTTCGCGGCCCTGGCGATCGCGCATATCAAGGAGCTTGAGGAAACGAAAGTTCAACAACAGGCCACGGAGCAGACTGCGCTGAACAATTCCGTGCTGGCGGGGGCAGAAGCCACAGTGTCCAACGGGAAAACAACGGTTCGTCTAGCAACCGGAAAAGCTGGGGAGTTCGACGACGTTTTGCTCGGAACATTTCAAGGCCAGGAGTCAATCAGTTTTCCCACGACTTTTATATGCCGACAGGCTGGGCTCTTGGGACAGGCGGGTTACTGCGCGAGCGGCCGAATTTATGTCACGAGTCAGAATGTCGCGTTTCAGAGAGACGATGGCAAGATCGAGTTTTTGTCCTTGAGATCTGGAACGGCTATCAAGTCGGAAGGAGGCCGAGAAGGTGACACTTTTAGTATCTATGACAACCAAGGTAAACGCTATAGGTTTGGTAGCGAGAAATTCGATTCGCCCTTTGTGATTTTTCTACAAACGGCGATCACGGGGTTTCCAACGGCCTATAAGCAGGTGCAACAGTTGGCCGCAACGCATCAATAAGCAGTGGCTGCTGCCTCGCGATCCAGAGTGAGTCGGGGAAGCGAAGAAAGCCGCCTCAGTCGATGGTCAACGATGGGCTTCGAAAGGTCAAGCGTTTGCGCTTGAGACCCCGGCCGGCGCACCGAGTCAGGGCTGAATCTGACTTTCTGCCGAGGCAGAGAAATGAATGAGCACGAATGAAGCTTGTACTGACGGACTATGAGACTAGAAGGTATCGCATAACCTGCTTATGCCGAATGACATGAGTTACTTAGCAGAAATCATGCAATATGCTCTCATATCGGTGACCTGCGGAGATTTCTCAAGCTCTTGAGGCATCGAATGAGAAGGACTGCGTGGAGCTGTAGGTTGCAGATATTACAAGACTTACAATGGAAACCAGCAAATTCCTCAGTGTTCTTGAGACTCTGAGAACAGGGTGATCGGCGATTTTTTGTCTCACGAAGCCTCATTTTCTCGGTTCCCGGTACCGTCCCTGCGACCGAGAAATACTTCTGTAATTGTCCGTCCTGAGAATGACCCGGGGAAGTGTGTGCAGTTGTCTGCCTTTCGCTTGCCATAAGCCACACGTCCGCTGATCCCATCAGCGAATTCCATGTAAGAGCCTGTATCTATTGGTTTTATTATGTATTGGGGGACGATTATTCAGTGAATTACCGAATAGTCGCCCGCTGATTCTAAGATACTTACGGGGAGAAGAGCCTCATGACCGAATCGGGGGAATTGAGGAAGCCCTGTCCTGTCAACCACTTGGGAGACGGAGCGCCCAGCGAGGCGGAAAGCATGCTGCCGAGGATTAAGCGAATACGAATATAAAGCGAACTAGGATTTGATCCCCCGGTATAGAGGGATTTGGTACCATCCAGCGAAGGGCAGGTCAAGGTACTGCCCCGTCCGCGTAATAAAAAATGAAATATCGGGTATAGTCGCCGCGGGGCCCGTGCCGCCTAGCCGAGCATTCGTTGTGAGCCGCTACGCAGTCAGCTGATGATAACAGTTCTTGGAGTAGCGGGTGCTTCCGGACAACCATCAACGAAGTAAGAGTAGCTGCGTGACGGAAGGTTGGGAAGAATCGTGCACTTCATTGTCCCATTAGCGCGCACTTTGTGGTCAGGGGGCGGTGCAAAAGGCCATGGGCTGGATGGGTCCTTAGAAATCGTAACCTGGTGTCCCTGAGAGTTGTACCAGGTGACGTCGTCTTTGCAGTGTCCCTGCCATTGGAGATCTTCACATACTTTTGTGTCGTGATGCATAAGTGGTTTCCTCCTTCATTTTTGCAATTGATTTGATTGCAACTGCCATCAACCGGCCGTGACGAACTGCTGCGGGATTCCGCAAGCTGTGAGACATGCGATTCTAGGGAGCATTAGGCTGAGATAGAAGCTGCTGGTATTGTGGATTGTCGACCAAGTTTTGAAACGATGGCAAATCTCGTATCCGGCTAGTCGAATAGCCAGCTTGCACTGCTTTGGCCAGCCATTCCAACGCCGGGCCGCTATCTCCGAGCTGATTGTAGACCTCCGCCGCTGAAAAAAGTAATTGTTTCTCGCTGTGGCCATGTTGCAGTGCCTGGCCGAGATAGTCTAGAGCCTGATCTCTGTTTCCTAGCATTGAATAATATTGCGCAATGTCGCTAAGTACGTCCGAGTCGTTGGGATTTACCTTGAGGTCGGCACTGGCGAGCTCAATCGCCTTGCGGTAGGCTAGCGCAGATTCTTTCCTTGCCCCACCATAATACTGTGCATCACCGAGATTCCCCCATGTGACGTACTGCTCAGGATCCAGCTTCGTGGCCTTCTCATAGGCCGCTGCCGCGTCTGTGAACTTGTGCACGCCGTAATAGGAAGTGCCCAAGTTGGCATAGCCACCGTAGCTGGGCCGGATAGCAATTGATTTCTTTAAAGGCTCAATCGCTTCAAGGTAGCGACCAACGTCATTGTACGTACCGCCCAAGTTCACGTAACCAGCGTATCCTTCTGGTGCCAACTCGGTCACCTTCTGAAACATCTGGATTGCTTTGGGGTATTCACCTTGGCGATAACAGAAGGCACCCAACGCGTTGTAAGCGAAGTAGCTCTGCGGATGCGATTCCACGACATTCTGGTACGTCTTTTTAGCGCGGTCGATCTCGCCCTGATATTCAAGTGCTGAGGCCATTCCGATTGCAGCACTCTCATTACCTGGTTCAAGCTCGGAAGCACGCTGAAACTCCATAGCGGCTTCCTGATAATGGCCGCCACCGGCGTAGATCAGACCCAGGCAAGTATGGCCAGCAACCCCCGCGTTTCCGAGTTTGACCGCTTCGTCACACTCGATCTTCGCGCGGTCGGTCCACTTTTTCTGCTTGGTCAGCGAGTACTTACGCCAATATGCTTCACCAAGCGCAGCCCTTGCCATGCCAGAGTTACCGTCGAGCTTTGTCGCTTCTCGGGCCATGATTATCGCGTTTTCGACGTTTTCCGAATTCGTGTAATCCAGCAAATAGCCGCGAGCTTGCAGATAATAGTTATAAGCTGCGGGATTACTCGTACCGTGAACTCGTAGAGCAATCTGCTCGTCCGGTCCCAACTTCAGCTGGAGGGCCTTTGCAGCGGCTTCCGCCACATCGTCTTCCACTGAGAAGACGTCTGCCGCAGGGACCGTAAACGAGTCGCTTCCGAGTGTTCGGCCACTTTGAGAATCAAGCAGCGAGTAGTTCGCGCGAATCAAGTCCCCAGACTGACCGAGTAGGATGGAAAGACCAAGATTGGCACCAAACTGGCTCCGCGCATCGTCAAGAGAAGTCAGCCGCTTTTCCTGCAAGTAGCTGGCGGGAATAATCTCCAAAGAGTGCTTGTAGCTCAAACGGCCCAGCTTGGCCCCGACGCTCTCCACCAGGCCTTGCCCCAGGGCAGTCAGTTTGGGATCTCCGGGCATGGCTTTGAAAGGAAGCACAGCCAAAACTTTGCTGGTCTGAGGGGCTACCGTTTCGGAAACTTTCTTTTGCGAGCTTCGTGATAACCGTCGAAGCTGTGCGAAGTAAACCAGGCCTCCGATCAGCAGCACGGCCAGAGTCGCAAGCAGAATATATTTGGTATTTTGGCTTATCGTCGCGCGAACAAGCGAACCAACTGACCCCGGCCTCGATTCGCGTCGCGTCGTTTCCGCGTCAGGCGTGGCGCTGGATTTTTGCATCGAATCAGTGTCACGCTTCAGTCGCCGCAACTCGGCTCTTATTTCCGAAGCGTGCTGATAGCGCAGATTCCGGTCCTTTTCCAAAGCGCGCTCAATAATATCTTCCAGTTTCGAAGGCAAGTCGGGATTCCGGCGAAGTGCGGAAGTGGGCACACGGTTCAAAATCGCATCAAAAATCACCCCGGAGCTCTCGCCCCGGAAAGGCAGAACGCCCGTGGCCATTTGGTAGAGCACGACTCCAAATGAAAACAGATCCGTGCGTGTATCCAGAGCTTTGGCCCGCACTTGCTCTGGCGACATGTAAGCGACGGTTCCCAATGTGCTCCCTGGATTGGTTAGTTGATCGCTATCCATGCCTTCTGTGGTCCGGGTATCTGCATTTTCGCTCATACTGTTTGCTGCATTGACCTTGGCCAGACCGAAGTCGAGAATTTTGGCGTGCCCCCGGTCGGTGACGAAAATGTTTGCCGGCTTGATATCGCGGTGGACGATCCCCTTCGCGTGCGCGGCATCCAGCCCATCAGCGACCTCAATGCCAACCCCCAGCAATCTTTCGAGCTCCATCGGACGACCCGCGATGGCGTGTTTCAGGGTCTTCCCCTCGAGATACTCCATAGCGATGAACGTTCTGCCAGCATCTTCACCGATGTCATAAATTGTGCAGATGTTCGGATGATTCAGCGCCGAAGCGGCTTTGGCCTCACGCCGAAATCGCTCCAAGGCTTGACGATCTTGTGCCACTTGTTCAGGCAAGAATTTCAGAGCGACAAAGCGATCGAGGCGCGTGTCCTTCGCTTTGTACACTACACCCATGCCCCCACCACCAAGTTTCTCGATGATGTGGTAGTGGGTGACGGTTTGCCCAATAAGCACGCCGGCGTCCGCCATAGTGCCGTCATCTTAGGTTGCATGTCTGAAGTAAGTCAACGAACGCAATTTAAAGAGAATAGCCGCATGGATACCGACGCTAAGAAACTGAAAGCCATACGTCCCAAGCAGATAGAGAATTTCAGAAAACACCTGCTTCTGGAGAGAATCGTAGGCGGAAAATCAGGCGCCTTGAATCAGATACTTGCAGAACCTTTGGAAAATGGTTTTCTGGACAGGCTGCTGTGAAGTCGCTTCACTGGTTCCAACACTCAATCCCAGTTGTCGGGTAGGTAATTGGACAAGCAGGCTTGCAGGAACACACCCCAGTAGCCCCTCTAGCTACTGGCGAAGTGGACGAAGCGAGTGTTCGAGGTTTCCGCCGTTCTCCCGTTGCGATGCGGCTTATCTAATGTTTCTGGCAGACGGCCCAGGTCGAAATGTATGCACGGTATGCCTTTGGATGCCAGGGCGGGTAGGTTTACAATGTTTATAAGGTGGCAGAATTCCTTCAAGATGCGCTTTGCCGCACAGATAGGATCACCCCCCCAAAAGCAGCCGTGATTGAGTGGATGGCGAATGGACGCCATCCATGAATCGAGTTTCTTCAATCTGCGAATATGCCGGATAGTTCAACCCGGAGATCGCAGCGGAGCCTTTCGCCTTCTCGCACAGGGCCGCTCACAACGAGCATAAGGTTCAATCAATCCGGCGATCATCGTTAGACGCAATCCATCGAAGTTAGGCTCTTGTGTTCGATCCTTGCTGACCATCCGATCAAACTCTCAACTGGCTCTGCCAGTCTCGATAATCGGATTCCGACCGACGACCTTCACGGGCGAGGATGAATGCAAAGGCGTAGTGCGTCCAAACAGAAGAAAACCTCAGACTAAAAAAGCATAAGGTCAGAGGGAAGGAATATGGAGCAGTACAATTATATTCCAATGAATTACGCGTAAGAATCTTTCAGGGTGAGTTCGTCCCTCAATTCCCGTCGCTACTAGGCGACTTTTGCTTGTCTTGACCGTGCAGTGAATCAACGTCCGGCCCTTACTCTATGTTTTTCCTTTTCGTAAGTCACACAGGAGACCACTACGTGCGCACGAAAGCAGTTCCAGCAATCGCAAAGTCCGTCGATGACAATGAAGATTTGATTCTGTCGGAAGCAACTCCGGCCCATTTCGAAATAATCTATGCTCATGAAGCATTTCGTCCGAAAGGTTCAACAGCCCAGATAGCAAAGGTAGAACGCCGTTTGGAATATGTCGAACGCATCCTGCTTTCGCCGTCTTATCGAACCATTCCCATTGTTAGCTGGATGCTTGAAAGCATTCTTCTCTCCAACCAATCGGTACATCCCGATACAGGCGTATACACGCATCCTAATCAAGTAGCCGAAATAACCGCTGATATACCCAATAGAGCAGTGAAAGTTCTGTGGTACATCGAATGCTACCGCGATGAGGATCACCAATCGATTCCAAGAGATGACCTGGAACTTGTTCGCATTTCGGAATTGGGTCCGGGCGAAAAGAAAATGTCATTCGCTGCCTTTCAGAAACTTTATTCACGCCGCAGTCCCAGCAAAGTGGAAGCGGCATGAACACACAATTGCAAGACTTGTCCACCTGCCCGATAGCAATTCGCGCATTAGACTCGAATGCGGAACACCTCTGGCGGATCTTCTTGAAAAAGGCCAGGATTCCGATGGCAGGTTCCAAAGTGATTGAGGGCGATGGATCGCCGGAACACGAGACCAAGCGAGCATCCATCGTTCGACGCTTCGGCATTCCGTCTCTCGAACAGCGCCTCGTCAACAAGGACGAAATCCAGAGAGCGAAAGTCTGGTGGAGAGAGTCCGTCGCTTGCTCCGAGGGAGAGTCTGAAATCTCCGGCCTCACGCCGGAGAACATGTATGTCATTAATCCGTTTATCGTCACTGAGAGCCTGAAATTTAAAGACCCTCGCGTGGAACGGTTAACGGTCGCGCGCGACGTCTCCCAAGATCCTTCTCTTAAAAGGCGTGGTCGTCCTGCCAAAGGTCGAGCGGAAAAGAGAGCGACAAACGCCGCTAGGATGCGTCGTTTTAGGGCTACTAAAAGGAAGGCCACTGTAACGCTTAAATCGGCTCCGCAGGGAAGCAGCCCCTTCTTCTGTCAGCGGCATTAAAGCGTTACAAACCTAATTGATTCTAAAGCGGTTATTAGACAGGAAAATCCAGTCTAGGACAGACAAATGCTTGAAACGCACTACACCGAAAACTTCCCTGAGTGCCGCAGGTGCTATCAGGGGGATCGAAACACATAAAAAGTATTGGCATGTCTGATTCTGGTAGCTTTTCAGAACTCCGCCTCGAGCCAACGTGGATCATCCTGCCTGATTTGTGGATCGTCCTCCATGCCTTGTTTGCGCGCTCACCACCTGTAGAACTCATGGTCGCCTCGCGGCAGACCGCACCGCAGGAACGAGGAGCTACTGGCACAGATTCCCAGCAAACTCGGGCTGCTTTGAAATGCCACGCCGTGCCTAATGTCGCTATGTTTTCTGACTATGCTCCATGCGACTTCGAAAGAAATTTTCAGTGTTCTTGTCCGCAAAATACACATAACAGCCCTTCATGCCACGTGTCAGAAGTACGCGATATGTGTTCTTCACCAATTGCTCGAAGCGGTCAGCCGCCCGCTTCACAACAGTATCGAAGGACTTTGTCCGATCCCCTTTCCAGCCCGCGACCTCGGGAACATAGACGAGATCGTTTCCAAAGATGATCCCGACGTAGTCGAATTCAAATCCCTGCGCCGTATATACGCACCCGATCTGGTTAACGCCGCCTTCCTCATACGCCCATAGACTTTCTTTGGGAATTCCTGACGCGAGGGTTCCTGCATCTGATCTTGCGTTCCAAGGTCGAGCGAAGTCGCCAACGATAACGTCATCCACGAGCGTGCCATCCGATTTGGGCTTGGACCAAGGCCAGCAAAAGCCCGCCGTTAGGCGTGCGGTGAATTTTTCTTCCAGTTTTCCCCTGATCGCGGCTTCCAGAGATTGGGGCGTGGGCATAATCTTGAAGTCGAACCCGTCGGCCTGATCCCACATCACTTGCGCGGTTCGCTGAATACCCAACGTGTTATTCACCCAGCTAACGAACGCGGCGGAGCCAGCGCAACGGAATTGCGCCTCTAACTCGAACTCACAGAGATTGCAGTGCAGTTTCTCAGCCTCGGACTTTATATAGGCAACCGAACCGATTTCCCCCGGCCTTACAATTTGGTTGTCATCGATGAAAAACACTGATGTGCGACTCGCCTTCAGAAGTTCGTGGATTTGAGATACCTTGCTTCGTTTTGGCTTTGGCGTGAACCGGTTATTGCTAGTCTCTCGAATGCGATGGGCTTCATCCGCAATCATTACGTCGATCACATTCACATCCGCGTCCATGTAACTGTTGAAATATCGAACTTGGGCTGCGGCGCGCGAGCCGACAATCTCTCGGATTGTCGAAGTAAACGCTCGCGAACCTGTAACGTATTGCGCATTGAGACCCAACTTGGAAAGGTCACCCAGCAGATTCATAGCGACGACAGATTTTCCCGTTCCGGGCCCACCCCGTACGATAATGGCAACCTTTTTCTTGCCTTTGATTCCCTCTGTCGTTGCCTCTACGACCTTGTCATAAACGACCAGTTGTTCATCGAGCAAAACGTATTCCGGCATGCCCTTAATTAGATTAGCGACGTGATTGAGGAGTTTTTTACTCGGGCGGTATTTGCTCTGCTCGACCTTCGCCGAAACTGTGCCACCATCGCCATGGCGGATTCGTTCGTCCAGAAACCTTGAGAGTCTCGGCACGTCATCGGCAGTAAAGACTGGGAACCGAGTAATCTGCTCTGCGAATTGGGGTGAGAAGAGAGGGTCGTTTTTGGCCGGATTGTAATTGTGAAGGTAAGAACACGCGTGTGCGGTGATTCCGTCCTTGCCTTGAAAAGCTGTATGGCAGTCGGTTAAGTAAGTCATGTACTGGCCCACTTGGACGGCGGGATGCAACACGTCGCGGACGTTCCCGCCGACAAACGTGGCTACCTCGTTCTTGCCCGATGCGCCTTTGCAACCATCCCACTGCTTTAATTCGATTATCACTGCGTTCGGTAACTTCTCCCCGTTGTAGCCGGTCACAAGGCAGTCCAACCGCTTGGAGGTAAGCGGGAGTTGAAGCTCCAGCAAAATTCCGTGATCTAGCAAACATGCGGACTGAAAAACCTGCGAAATGGCGCGGAGAGAATTGCCCCATGAGCTGACCTCGCCCACGGAGGGCTGGTAACGAAATTCACTGAAAAAAGCATCCTTTAGCTTCGTCGAAATACGATTGAAGGTGGAATCTTCAATGAGGGATTTGGTGGTGCCTGAATAGAGGCGCATGAATGTTCGGCCAACTCCCGCCGACGCGCTACATATACTCCCCGTGGGATCGCCCGGTCAACAGGTCCCGTTTGCCAAGAAAGATGATTGAGTGTTATAACGCGTTGTCGTTACAAAGCCGTTACTACTCTCGGAAAACGAAAATCACTATTTCCAAGGTGACTTGTGGCAAGCAAATCAGCAAAATACCGATTTTCGGATCACTTCGGAATCAATAAACCCCAGTCGCAGCTTGATTTCGTTGATATTCCCCTCAACACAGACGTCCGTTTGTACGTCGATCCTTACGCCTTATCGGTATCCGGCGATGACTGGCTCCGTGAGTGCGGCCACATAGTCGTCAGTTTCTTCGACCATTTTTTGCAGGTGTTGAGAGAAAACGATGAACCCAAGGCGATGCGCGTAATCGCCAACTTTCATGAACCTAATGACACGCACCTAGGAATGTCACGGGGGAAGCCCTCCGGTCGTGGTTGGGGACGAAGGCAGAGCAGAATGCTTTTCGAGCGCCTGAGCCGCAGCGCCGCCGTGCGAAGCGGCAAGTTAAAAGACCTGACTGATGTGGAACTTCTGATTCCTGGAATAGCAAACGATAAAATTTCCGACCTAACGACCAACGTTCTTAGAGGAGAATTTGTTGCGTATACCGAAGAGCAATGCCAACTCTTCAAAATACCCACAGAAAAAATTAACTCGGGTCCGTACTGGGACTTTGGTCTTGAGAACTGGACAAGCAAATACGCAAATCTGCCGGTTTACGACAACCAGCGGATACTGCTAGTGCCAAAGGCTGCGGTAAGGGCTCGCCTGATCCCTGATCACGAAGATTACTACAATCGATTTGTCCTGGACTTCCTAGGTGCCGAGCATCTGCGCGCGAACGATGCGCTCGTCACATTACTCAAGAACGGAGACCCTAAGGTTTACCGGAAGGATCTGAAAAATAAGTATAGTTCATCAAAGGAATTCCTCTTCGAATTTTCGATCAAACATCCCGAAGTGTTAGCAAACTATAAGAAATCCTTGCGCAAAATGGGAGCACCGCTCACACCCAGCGCAATTGAAGAGCGTCAACGGACCCCTCGTAGCCTTATCGAGGCTGGCGAATTGACCCTCGATCAAATCCCGGCGGGAAGTGCTCACGCAAGCGCTTATCACAGCTGTATCGTGGGCATACTCACTGAAATTTTCTATCCCTGGCTCACACATCCGACTAAGGAACAAGAAGTCAATGAGGGCCGGAAGCGAATAGACATAGTCTTCAGCAATTCCGCATCTGATGGGTTTTTTTCCCGACTCGTTAACATGCACAAGATTCACTGTCCGTACGTAAACATAGAATGTAAAAACTATTCGGAAGATCCCGCCAATCCCGAGCTTGATCAGCTGATCGGTCGGTTCAGCAGGAAGCGCGGCAAGTTCGGCATACTTGTTTGCAGAAAAATCGATAATCGTCCATTGCTGCTGAAACGATTGAAGGATGTAGTCAACGATACAGATGGAGCGATCATTGTCTTGGACGACTCTGATGTAAACACACTGACCAGCTTGAAACGAGCAGGTGAGGATCAAAAGGTGAACGAGTATTTGGAAGCAAGCCTTAAACAAATACTCGTATGAGCTGAGACCGGAAGTGTTCAACAGAAGACATAAAGCAATACTGTTTATCACCGTCGTTATGACGGGGTGCGCTCTACTCGCAGGCGCCACATTAAATCAGGCTTTTGGAACTTTGTTGCTGGGTTGCGCTTTCGCTTGGGTCGTCGGAAGCGAAACTACGGCACGAACTTTCAGATACCTCCCGAAATTGCCCGGCAAGTCGTGGCCGTGGTTGGAAGTTCCTCTTTTGCTGCTACTCGCTGGCGGACTTCTCGTTCCGGTCGCGGTCTGGTCGAACTACGGTACCTTTTTCGTGTGTGCGAGCATGGCTGTCGTGGGACTGTTGTTTGCTCCATTCAACCGCATACCAACCCCAAAAACCTGGCTGAAGACGCTTGTATGGATTGCAGGGGCTGTCCTTTTTTTCTTCGGTGCGGTAGGCGCTACAGAATTGAGTGCGTTAGCTACTCAGAATGCAGGGCGAATCGGATCGGCCTGTGTATATGGATTGGTTTCGTTGATCTTGGGAATGCTCTGGCTCATCAGAGGTTGGAAATTAGTTCTAAGCGGTATCAGCAGAGAGTCACTCGATGAGACTCCGCCGGAAACGAATCGCGGAACTGGTCAGAGCACCACATGGCTTTATTTCTTGCTCCTCGCGGGAGTGTTCCTTTTAACGGTTGTGTTAGGGATGCAAGCATTCTTGGCATTCACAAATCTTATTGCGGGGCCCATCGCCGATACCGCTTCCGTATCGACGACGTCGAATAATCCAACTTCACCGTTGATTGGTTTCATGTTCCTCGCTTGGTGGCCGTACGCTGCATGGGCGGCGATACTAAAGCGACGTCCGAACACCACTGCTGATAACACAAACGTTCACAAGCGCGTGACGATACTTCTGGGCGCGATCTTCGTCGTGGTTCTCTCGGTAGCAACCACGTTCGGCATTCAGAACGGCAACGACCGTCTCCAGACAATGAAAGTTAAAGAAGGAATGGCGGGTTTCCAAGATGTCGCTAACAAAATCGGTGCCATCAAGAACCGCGATCTACGAACTACATCCGACTACATAGAAGCGTACGAAGAAATGGAGCCGCTAATTGCGGAATTTGACGCAAAACTAGAGATATTCCGCAACGTACTGTCTCAAGCAAGAGAGAGTAACAAGAATCGCGGACCGTTCAACATTCAACGGCTATATGTCGGGCATGAACAGGAGTGGTTAACCTGGGATGATCAAATGTTCGACTTTCTCACCAGAGACAGCGACGTTACAAAGAAGCAAATACTCGTTGCCAAGGAGATGGCAGCACTCCCAGAGCAATCGCGTGTCGAATATTGGAACGAGAATTTCTTGCCCCTCGTCAAAACTGAAGACGAACTTCGAAAAAAGCTGGCCGCATTGAAGGCAACACAACCCAAGGATTGACTGGTCCCGCTGGTCCGGCTAATACTACATGCCAACTCCATATGCCAAATAGGGCAGTTTCGCCCTAGCCTATCCCCTATCCCGGGCATACCCTGAGTCCATTTCACCATGCCTTTAGACTTCTTCGGTGGGTCCAGACGCTTTTGTGTCACTCCCAAATTGGGAGTGAAGCTCGCTAGCGAATTCCTGAGGCTACAGGAATATTCAGTCAGCAACTGAAGGGTTGTTCTTTCCTACGTTAGCCGTGCATTTGAAGTGACGCTTCACTTCTCCGGTTACGGCGTTTATCAGGCATGTTCGAGCCTTGACTGGTCCGGGCCCGTTCCAAACCCTCACTTCGCGTTACGATCTTGCAGGCAAATCGCAAGAAGCATTTCAAGTTGTGATTACCGTGCTAGAAGAATTGACGCGGGAACTGCCAAATTGGATCGTGGGCTGGGAGCTCCGCGAGATTTGCGGAAAGACCAAAGGGCACGTCTGAGACCTTCGCGACCGGGGCGGGCTCCGCCCGCTTAAACAATATTGGCCAGAGGGACTCTGGGCTAGCGCTGAATATCAAGTTCGTTTCGGCCAGCATGCTGTACCATGCTCCCACGGCCGTCTCCATTTGCAGTTGGATCGGCGCCCATTGGGATCGCCCCACGAACAGGCGCAAGTCCGGCGTTTTTTCCGGTTCCTTCAAAAGTTCCTTGATGAAATCCGGATCGAAGCTCACGTAAATGTCACCAAACAACAGTGTCGCCTGCTTGGCCGCCTTGCTCGAGCGAAAGACTATGCCGGCAGTCCGTGGCTCCACAGGCCCGCCGAAGTACGCAGTCTCGAACCGATCCTTCAGCGCCTTGTCATCAGGGAAGATTTCACTCAGCGCAACGCGGGCAGGTCTGTTGACGATAAGACCAACGACCAGACCTTCTTGTGGCCCCACTACAGGCGGGAACATCAACACCACCGACTCTTTGAAAATCGGATCCCGTAGCTCCGGGCGGGCAACCAGAAAAAGGGTCTTGTCCTCACTGTCTCCTTTCTTGGGTTTGTCTTGCGGTGCCTGCACAGGGATCATGCTCACAATTAGCAAAGCGTAGGAAGCGTAAGCTGCTCTTGACCTGAGCATTAATTTCCGATTTAGACCTCTGGTTTGTAAATTGTACGCTTTTACTGCCTTAGGTTCATCTCGGGAACGTGCGACGCCTTGAAATTGACGGACACTTCAGAGTTTGAATTTGATGTGATTTTCAAACACCTCAACTGCTCAGCGCCCCGTAAGCCGACGGGAACTTGCGTCGCGGGCAGCCGATCCTCGCAGTTCCTGGATCGCGGCTTCCAGCTAGTCACCGCGATTTCACTTGTCCGATAACGGCGTTATCTCTAACGACGCCGACCGTTTCAAGAGATTTTATTCGTGTTTTTTCTGTGCATGCACACACCTATCCCATGGCACGCGAATCGCGTCTCTGTGGCTGCGTTGTTTCACTTGTGTCACCCCAACTAGCTCGGGCCGTTTCCGCTTCATCGATCCGGTGCTGCCCAC
>Ga0210391_10002618_pt1 | contig 15501 bp, 11 predicted proteins | sample IncBWC12OmetaG_FD_160573 | JGI IMG/M metagenome (GOLD analysis project Ga0210391, IMG submission 160573) | Forest soil microbial communities from Barre Woods Harvard Forest LTER site, Petersham, Massachusetts, United States - Inc-BW-C-12-O ... | reverse complement strand
AAAACATCGTAATCATTCGCGCCCGCCCGAGCGGCTTCACGCTGCACACGATGTTCTATCAAAACGAAATTCGACAAGCGGCTGAAGCGGTCCCGAATAAATCCGAAGTCAAGAAAGAGGAGGCCCAGTTAGCGATGCAACTGATCGAGAGCCTGGCCGCCCCGTTCGCACCGGAGCAATATCGCGATTCCTACCAGATGGAGCTTGAGAAACTGATTGAAGCAAAGGCTAAAGGCCAGAAACTTACTGTGGTTCCTCATGCCAAACTCGCTCCGGTTGTTGACTTGATGGCAGCTCTGAAGGAGAGTCTGAAATCCAACGACGCACCGAAGAAGACTTTGTTGCGCGCGGTGCCGGATAAGATCGAAAAGAAATCTCGAAAAGCCGGTTAAGGGTTATACCGCAATTTTTACTCCACCCGAGATATCGTGTGCCCGGCTTTGAGTCGCGCAGGGCGGCGATGTCCTGTAGTGCGCATCGCAAGGTTCAGCGACTGGTGGGGTTCTGACAACGAACACATCCCGAACCATGTCTTTTGTAATCCGCAACATAGCCCGCCTACGCCCCAATTCCACAGCGAAAGCCCGGTGCGGCGGACATCGCCTAGGTGGCACCGAAAATCTCTGCACTGAGGCTTCAAACGGAGGTGCGCAACAAATCCCGCCCGATGGGGTTTAAAATCGACACTCCGGGGAGTTACGCTAGCGGACGAGCGAAGTTGATCGGAAAGGATTCTTCCCACACTGAAGTGGGGCTGCAAGAGGTGACCAGATGGACCAGCCCTCCCCTAGACCCAAAATTGCGGGACTCACCTCTCCGGTGCAGCAGGCGGAGATGACATTACTTCTGGCCGGCCGGTGGCCACCGCTCAAGCCGTTGCCGATATTCAAGTGTGAAACGGATGGGCATCGCACGGCGATCGAATTCGACAAGACGCGCGGAGAGTGGGTCTGTCGCAAGACATCTTTACAGTCCAATAAGGTTAAGGAACTGCGTGGTGGATTGAGAGAAATAACCATGGTATTGCCCCGTGGTCGTGGAGAGGTCTACGCCGAAGATGCCGCAGCAGATCAGCAGGAACAAGAATTGGAAAAGGATGCCATTCGGCGTATCCAGGCCATTCTAGAGTGGAAAGAGAATTACGAGAACGGCGCACTCTATTCTGGCCTGCGAGGCTATCTTTCCAAAAGCGAGCAAGATGACATCGACGACAGCATCCGACTGACACTTACCGCTCGGCAACTTCAGTTCAACGCGAAGAATGTCGCGGATGTCTTTGACGCACTTGCAAAGGCGGGCGGCAAGCTAGCTTTACTCCTAGAAGCCGCGCAGCGGAACAAGACACTACAGGAAGCAGATGTAGCGCCAACAGCGCAAGCCGCCACACCCAACTCCGAACGCCATGCGTCGATTGTGGCGGCTGATCCCAGGCGCGACCGTCGGCTGCAGACGCGCACCACGCTTGCGTCCTGTGCGTACAGCGCGCTCGACGATAGCAACGGCGGCATTGTCCTCAATATAAGCGAGACGGGCATGGCGGTTGCTGCAGCCGCCCCGCTTGTAGTAGCTGACTACCTGCCACACACTCGCTTTCGGTTACCCAACATAGCGCAGAGGATCAAAGTCTCCGCGCAGGTAGTGTGGCTCGCGGAATCAAAAAAAACAGTCGGGATACGATTTGTAGATCTCACCGCGGAAGCCCGCAATCAAATTGCAAACTGGATCGCGTGCGAAAAGCGATCTGCGGAAGTGGAAGACTTAGCGCCGGCGCCCGTCGAGAACCTCGTCGAGGCGACCCTCGAAAACTTTGCAGCAGGGCCAACGGGAAGTGTTATTTCTGACCAAGACCGACCGTTCTCGTCTGAACTGATTGCGCACGCCGTCTCTCGATCACCTGAGATCGTGACGCCCGAGACTAGCGATGGCAACGCGCCATCGCTAGTCGACGATCTCCCGACAAGAGTGCACGGCAACTCTTCCGTCGCGGTTTTTGGAGCGCGAATTCGAACTCGCAGAAGTCAGTCGCCAGCGAATCGCATCGAGAACTCTCCCTCAGGCTCATATGTTCTTGTATTATCCGGATTCCACGTCGCCGCAGCGGTATTTTTGCTCGCGGCGATCAGTCTAGCGGTGGGACTCACAGCCGTTCGCGGCCCGCTCGGATCGCGGCTCGGGGACACACAGAAATCATTACCGGCTGACGATCACATGTCACAGGCACTTCTCAATGACCGGCACCAAACGACTTCGCAATCTTCCGCTCCGCTGGACGCAAATGCCTCAGCTACACCTGCAGTGAATCCAACCGCGCGAGCGCAGGCAGAATCTAAGTCAGAAAACCCAACCACTCGATCCCTCGATGAACCACCGGAGGATCCAACTGCCAGCGTCGCACCGAGTGCACCGTCTCTACCGCTAGCGACCCAATCGTTTCCCGATTTTGATAAACCCGAAGCTAGTCCTGAGCGCAAGGGAGGGCCTGGGCGGATCGCGCGGAATGAGCCGCCACCCGCGGTTTCCCAGCCAGCACATTCGCCCAGGGCCGTCGTCCCGATGCGTGGCGCGCCGGCGAGTCACGCCCCCCTCAGGGTAATGCCTGCGACACGCGCAATACCGCACCAGTCAATGCCTTCCACAATCCTGTTCACTGGCCCAGGCGACAGCCGCAAACCGTTCAGGCTGATTCTCCCGGAAAGACCGATCGCTGCCTCCGCTTCGTTCGCGATTACCTCCCAACTTTCTGTGATTGTCTCTCCTGATCGCAGACGCGCACCGGCTGAGGAACCCGCCCGATTGCAGGCCGGTGAGCTTGTTTCCTTCGTTTGGCCTCGTTATCCAAGGCCCGGGGATCGACATGGATCGTCGGAAACCGTGAAGGTCCGCGCTACCGTCGGAGAGTTCGGTCAGGTGATGGACGTAAAACGTGTGAGCGGCTCGCTCTCGCTGCTTTCTGCGGCAATGAGCGCCCTTCGGCTGTGGCGTTACAAGCCCACTCTCCTGAATAATAGTCCCGTCGAAGTTCAACAGGACGTCACCATAGAGTTCCGGCCGCCAAAGCGATCGCCGCGCGTGGCGTCTCACGCGATCAGTGAAGGCGGCCACAAACTTTCGACGGCCGTGGAGGCAGCATTTTCCTCTGTTAGCAATTTGCTAGCAGAAACCAATGCTGGACGCGAAGTTGAAGAAGTTGTGAACTGAAAAAGTGATGGGGGTCAAGCAGTTACGCCCAGTGCCCGTGGTTGCGGGGGACCGCGACGCCCCGAAGACGCCACTCCCTGATCCTCTCGTATCGATCCGAACTGACCCGCGACGTCGCCGCATACGATCGAAATGAGCGGCGCGGCGTCTATCCGAGCGGAGCCGGGCGGGAGCGCGCGGGCGGATGTGAGACTCTCACCTGTGCCCGCGCTGCACATCCGTCTTGAAGTGGACGAGGCGGATCCGCAAACGTACACGCAGGCCAAGGTCACGCAAACAATTCTTGGCGCCTATCACGATCAGGCGACGGTGTCGTCTCGACCGATCATGCCGGAGAGCGCTCCGGAAGACGGGGAAGCAGGGGACACCGGCCAGTCTGCTGGACCTCGCCTTATCGAACTCGACGGATTACGCCCCGGTCCCTCCGTTGTCGAAATGATGACCGGCAAGCCTGGAGAGGCGTGGCAGTTCAGCAAAGTCACCAAGTCGGTGCCAGTGGATCCCAGGGATGGGCAGACGCTTGACGCAAGGGGAATTGCGCCGACGGGTGTGAGTGGAATCGTAAAGTTGGAAGCAAACGTAACTGCGCCCCTGGGAGTGAACCTGTTTCTAAGAGACGCGTCGAAGGGAACCGTATACAGGGCGGGCGCAGACTCGGCCGGAAATTTTAGATTCTCCGATGAAATCGAGCCGGGGGTGTACGGAGTTTCTGCAGCGGGGCCGGGTGGATTACAGCTTCGGAGTGTCACCGCCAGCGGAGCAAAAGTGATGGGAATCAATATCGAGATTATTAATGGGACCGACGCCCGATTGGTTTTGACTCTGGCGCATGGCGTAAATGCTCACGTGAAAGGGATCGTGGAACGCGCAGGCAAGCCAGCGCCAGGGATGATGGTAGTGCTGGTTCCGGAAGATCTTCGGGAAAGTACAGACAATCGGCGGGACCAGAGCAACAGCGATGGATCGTTTTCGATGAATCAGGTGTCGCCGGGAAAATACACGGTCGTTGCGGTCAGGGATTGGGACCTCGAGTGGGTCAAGCCGGAAGTGATTCGCGAATATCTGGCGGGAGCAACGTCAGTCGAGGTGACAAGCGGCGAAGAGCCTGATGTCAAGGTGACGGCGCGGTAGTCACGGCTAGAATATTCGCGGTTCTTGATTTAATATCACTGCGCTTCCTTGGGTGCGGCTGTTCCATCGGACCAAGTGGACACCGGAATCATGTACTCGGTAATCGGCTCCGGAGCGCCCGCAAATTGTGGATTCAACATCACCGGGGAGCCCGGCAAATCCGCTCCCCATGACTTGGGATCGGTAAGCGGAACGTAAAACATCAAATGAGGAACCCAATGCCCGGCAGTGTCGTTCAGATACCCTTGAGTTGACATCATGTAGCACATCGCGCCGGGCCCGACGGGCGCCAGTTCTTTAGCGTCGAATGCCTTGATACCCTCGATGATCTGAGCCTTGGACAATCCGGCCAATACCAAATCCGTTCTTTTGAAGGTCAAGGGCAGAATGGATCGCACCGCGGCTGGATTAAAGCAGATGGGCCCTCGCATCTTCGGGTTCCAGAACTGCGGAAAGTCAAACGGGGACATCCATGATCGCTCGACAAGACAGACGAAACCATTCTTGCCCTTGACGGCAGTTTCGTAGCCACGCCGTCCGAGGATCATGACTTCAGCATCATTTGAAATCGACGGTGGCGCTGCGCTACGTGCCATCGAAATCTCCTCATTTCGATCGGTTATAAGGTACTGATCGATGGGAGCCATTTTGGGATAGGACGCAGCGGGCTCTTGAGACCGTGAATCTAAAGAAGCGCTCGCCAGCGCAGTCACAAGCCATGTCGCGAATAGGATCGCCCCCATAATCTTTCTGGCTGTCTTCATAGCCAATTCTCCTTTGTATTTACGCTCGTTCTCATACTTCGCAAGTGAACTCCGCACGCGAACCTTCTCGACGGTGACACGTTGCTGCGCTAGGTTAGGTGAAGCAAGCTGTTGCGCGTGCGAAGACGCTGCCGGTACTAGCGCAAGGAACGCGATCTCGCGCGAAATCTCGTCTTGCGCCGCCCGGCCACAAATTTGATCCACCCGAAAACCTCCGCCGCTAACTTGCGCTTCCGCTGACTATGCGCATAGCCCGCCTCGCGCTCGCTCCTGGTTAACCAGTCCGGCCACGGCCACGATTCCTTCGCAACCGCGCCCGAAAGTGCCCATGTTCTCGTCCGAATACTCCGGCAGTTCGCGCGTCTTTAGAATTTCTCCAGGAGCCAGACATTTGCCTCAAATGTTTGTTGGTTAAATGCCAGATGGAGCCCGTCCGCTGATGCGGCGACGTCACCTAACCATGCATTCCTCGCGCGATCGAGAAGCACGCTGGTTTTCCCGTCGGGCCCGATGCGGACGATTTGATAGTGTGGCGCCGCCACCGTCGCAAAAAGTGCATCGCCATGTTTTGCCCAGCCGAGGGAATAAACACGCCACTCCGGGGGCAACGGGATGTCGCGTTCGGCACCGCCTGCCAACTCAAGAATGGTGATCTGTCTTCCTCGCTGATTCAGATTCAGGACCGCGACACGCGACCCATCCGGTGAGACGGACCAGTCTTCGACGTTCGTTCGCTCAAACTTGGTTCGCGCGAGTTCCCGGCCCTGGCCTTGAATCGGATCCAAGGCATAGAGGACCAGGCGGCCTTGCTCGAAACGGCTAATGACGCACGAACCGAAAGGTTGCGTCGGACAATCAAAGTTAAACGTGGACAACCCAGGTACACTGTGTACACGCAATACCTGCTCGGGCACTGCTCCGGCGGTGGCCAATCGCATCAACCGCGTAGTCGGTAGTGGATCGTTCTCAGCGTACTGAGTGGAGTAATAGAGGATCCAGCGCCCGTCGGGAGTCGGTTGCGCACCTGTCTGTTCATCCGATCCGGGAACAAGCGGATCGGCGCCGTCCTTTCCGAGCTGTTGGGTAAATATCTGGCTTCTTCCGGTTCGATTCGAAGAAAATAAAACGGCCTTGCTATCGCGAGTCCACGTGCTGGGCACGTCACGGCTCTCGCTGAAGGTCAATCGCCTGGGAGAGTCCAGGCGAGTGCCTGTGCCATTGAGATCGCCAATGTACACATCGTTCCGATTTTGAAATTTGTTCACGACAAGACGCTTACCGTCGTTGCTGACGGAGACGTCCAAAGGCTGGATCCCGTACCAGTTTGTAATTTTCGCAGGCTCGCCCGCAGGGTTTCCGGTTTTCGGATCGGCCGCGATCTGCCAGAGATTGGCCGCTTCGATCTGACGCGGCTCATCTCGCGAAAATATCAGCCGCCCGTCGCGCATCCAGTACAAGGCTTCGCGGCCAAGGTGGGCGTCAGTGAAGACAACACTCGAAGGTCCGCCGTCCAGGGAGACTGTTTCGATGCGGCGCTTTCTTTGAGTTTCAGTTGAGTCCAAATTTCTGATGAAAGCGAGCCGCCGCCCCGTGGGGGACCATGCCACATTGCCCAGCTGACCTTCGCTCGTCAGGACTTTCTTCAAGTTGTCACCGCTCGAGTCCATCACCCAGAGTTCATTGTGTTGGCCGCTGATAAAAGCGAGCGATGAACTTTCGGGAGAAGTCGCGGCTGGCCACGCCTGTGCGCGCAGCTTGCGCGGATTGCCACCAAAAACAGAAGCCAGCCAAAGGACGTTACCTTCTGCTTCCGTTCCAGTCCTCAGAAGAAGGTTCTCACCGTCCGAGAACCATTGCAGGGCCCAGAGTTTACTTACGATTTCTGCCGGGAGCGCAATGTCATGGAGTTCGCCAGTATCTATCGCGAGCAAATGAAGACCTTTTACATCTATGTAGGCAACATGCTTGCCGTCGGGCGAAATCGCACCGCCTAGGTTGCGGTTTTCAGGAGGATTGCGAGTTAGTTGCCTCTCGCTCGGCGCCGCGCCTAGAGCGCTGTAGTGATGTCTAAACCAGCGCCATCCCAACCCGACGGCGAGGACAAAAATCGCGAGCGCGATTCCCAGCAACACGCGCCGCCGCAGCGAGTCGGACTTTTGCGGTAGGGAGGCCCGGTCGTCGTCAATGGCAGCGAGTTCTTTGTCATTTCCAGTGTCGCTGTGCAGCGAATCGTCTCGCACCGGAAGATGCGGAACTAGAACTGGGCTTCTGGCAGAGCCAAGAGAGACTGAAGCGATAAAGCGATATCCCCGACGCGGCAGCGTTTCAATGTACCGCGGGGTGTCGGCATCGTCTCCCAGAGCGCCACGAACCTGATTGATGCAGAAATTGATGCCCCGCTCGTAATCCACAAACGTGCTGTCGCTCCAGAGGCAATGCTGAATTTCGTTGCGGGTGACGATTTGCCCGGGCCGCTTTGCGAGAAGCATCAGGACTCGGAAGGGTTGCGGGTGAATCTTCAGGGACACACCGGCTTTGCGCAACTCGCCATTTGCGGCGTCCAGTTCGAAGACACCGAAACAAATCACGGAAGGGCTGGGGGCCGAAGACATCAGGAATACTCCAGAAGGCCCTGCGACCGGGGATTGTACCATCCGGCCAACAGCTTCGCTGTGAAAAGCCGAGCGCGAGTCAGCCAGCGCTAAGGGGCGGGGATTCAATGAAATAGGCTCTAACACGATTCTAAGAAGAATCTGACACCTCCAGTCATTGCCATTTCCGCTGTCGAGCGCTTAGCTTCGGGCGCTGCAGAATTTACCTGCAGTGAAAAATGAGAACTTGCTGAGGAAGCGCGGGACCTCCTAGATTCCATCACAGGGAGCCTACAAATGAAACCAAAACGAAAGGCCGAAAGTAAGCGCCTCAAGAAAGGAAAGAAGCTGAGCGCGACCAAGACCTTGAGCACGATTGGGGGGCGACGTTTGAACCCACAGCCTCTCCCGCCATGATCAGAGTTCCCGGCAGCCCGCGGATTTCCAAATTCAAACGCGAGAACGGAGGACAGGTGCCGAAGCAAATGCGGATCACGGTGGTGGTTTGTTTTTGCGTTTTCAGGGCTATTTTTCCGGCGTCGACGCACGGTCAGACGGCGAGTCCAGCAGCGATCAATGCCACCAATTTTGCAATGATCGGCATCACGCACGGGCAAACGTTGCAGATTAACGTAGTGGCTTATCCTCCCGACCCGTGCTTCGCACAACTGGGCTTTCAGGATAGCAACGGCAATCCAATCGGCGCGACGAGCACGGTGGCGCGGCAAGCGAGGCAGTCGGCCTCAGTGTCCATCGAGGGGCTGCCTATCGTTTTGCCCACCGTCATCGTGAGTTCTGCGGAAATTCCGCCAAATCAGTGCGTCACTTCGGCCGAGATGATTGACAATGTTTTGGGACTGACGAGCGTTTTAATCCCAGGTTCAACCGGGTGGTCCGCTTCTCCGATTTTCGGCCTGCTAGGCGTTACCGAATTCCAGACCGTCCGGCTGAATGTCGTGGCATATCCACTGGCCCCGATGAACGCGACGACGCCGAACGGGCTCGGCCAATTTGTCGTCGTGGCCATCATCGCCGAGCCGCTGCCCAACTGCCCGTTCTGCCCACCACCGCCGCCTCCGTTCGGGATATTTTCAGCTGGGGCGACTGTGTTCGCTCCCGCGGTCAATGCGACGAACGGTAACGCGAGGGTGGGGCCTACAAACGTTCGATCGTTCGCTGTAGCAATGCTCAATCCATTAATGCTGTTCGGCTGGTGCTCTCCATAGGGTGCCTGCGGCAGCGAACTACCAGAAGTTCAGAAATTTGCGCCGAGCCAAGTGAGATTCGACGCAAGGCCGGCGCGCAGAACACGGCCCCCAATCAGTGAACTCATTAAAGGAGAGAAATATGAAATCAAACTCACCGGTGGAGTTCATCGCGATCGCATTGGTTGTTGCGCTGACAATTCCGCTGCAGCTGGGCGGACAAGAAAATCAGGCGGATCAGAACGAGAAGGAAGAAGCGTTCGTGCTGACCAGCACCACGTTTAGAGACGGCGGAAAACTGCCGGTGAGTATGGCTCTCAATGAAAGCGGTTGCGCTCCCGACATCAATAATAATGGCGGGATCGGCGGAGACGAGTCGCCCGAAATGTCATGGACGCGTCCCCCGCACGGCACGCGCAGTTTTGTCGTGGTCCTGTTCGACCGCACAGATGGTTTCACGCACTGGGGGATGTACAACATCTCCCCGGAGGCGACCGGACTTCCGCGGGGCACCGCCGGCATGGCCGGGAGCCCGTTCGGCCAACAAGTGGACAACGACTTCGGGCTGGGGGAGCAATATGACGGTCCATGCCCGCCAACGAATTTGACTCCCGCAACGCATGAGTATGTGCTTACCGTGTATGCACTCGACGTGGAACTAAGCTTGCCAAAGGGATCGGCCGATTTTCCTCCTGACGGCGAGATCCTGTTTCACAGGTTGATTGAGGCTGGACGCGAGGGACACATATTGCAAAGCGCAAGCATCCGCGGCTTTTTCTCGGCCGGGACTTAGCCAGCCTGCCGTTCGCAACCTCACCCCGACCGGCAGAATTCGTTGCAGATTGGACAAGGGAAGGGACGGCAGGGAGATCCGAATCCGCAACCCAACCAAAGGAAAAAACAGATGAACAACCTAAAGTGCCTCGTTTTGACGGCGGGGCTTGCCTTCGGCGCGCGTGCGGCGCTTGCGGACAGCTCCTTTGGGGGGAGATTCAAGAGCCGCTGCCGGACAGTTGGGGCGCATCGTTTGGGACCGCGTTTCTGGAATTCCGGCCCCTGACGGCCGCCAAACAAAAACGGCCTAGCGATATTGCGATCGCTAAGCCGTTTCTACTTCAGAAAGATAGCTGGTTGCGGGGGTTGGATTTGAACCAACGACCTCCGGGTTATGAGCCCGACGAGCTACCAGGCTGCTCCACCCCGCGTAAGCATGATAGCGGATGCGCGCAATGCCGTCAAACGCTACCGCCCGCAGCGAAAAAGTAAACCTCGATTGATCGCAGCAGGAAAAACTCGACGGAATGGAAGCCGCGTGCAACCTACCAGGAACTATACGGCGTGCTTTCGAAGGGCGATAGCTTATCGGAAGAGGAATTGACGTCACTAATGCCGTAGCAGCTTTGTTCAGGGCTCAATGCGACGTCATCGGATTTCGTAACCCAGTCGGTCTCGTTTGTGACCGGATCTTTCGGCACCGACCGCAAATAATTGTTGCTCACCAGATCGTCCAGCGAAGAAGGTCCGCATTCTTTGTCGCGCGTATAGTCTTGGATGGCCTGCCTCATCACCTTCAAATCGGATTTCAACGTCGCCTCTTTCGCCCTCACTACCATCTGCTCGAATTTCGCCGTGGCGATGGTCATCAGAATCACGATGATCGCCATCACCACCATCAGTTCCAGCAACGTAAATCCAAGTTGTGCCTTGCCAAGCGGAGCTACGTCACGACGCGCCATGCCGAAGCCACAGCCGCATCGCCCAAAGATCGTCTTCGTATGGAATCCGTCGCGCATCATTTCCTCAGCCGCCCCACCAAGCCATGACTACCAATCCGAATATTTCGATCCATCCATCGCAGTTCCAGAGCTTTTCGAATACACATCGAACACATCCTGTCCGCCCCACGAGGTCGAATCGGTATCGTCCTGCACCGAACGCAACCCCCAATCCTTGCTCTTGGTGAGCGGGTCCATCGGAATCTCGCGCAGGAACCGGATCCGTTTGTCGGTGGCTGTCCCGGTCAGCGGAGTCGGTTTCACCAGCGCGTCCAAGCTCTCCGGATATCCTTCCGTCCCGGCCTTCACCTGAATCTGCCCTTTGTCCGACGCGTCCTTATATCGGTCAATCGCGTCGCGCATTTGCCGCAAATCCCAGCGCAGTTGCTCTTCCTTCTTCCACTTGATCGTATTCCGCGCAATCGGAATGGAGGCCGTCGCCAAAATCAGCAGAATCGCGCAGGCCACCACCAATTCCAACAGCGACATTCCTGACTCAGACTCTACGGCCGAAGCAGACCGTCGCCTGCCAATCATCGCAAGAGACGTCGCGGGGAGTTTTCGGCGCGGAACCGGAAGGGAACTCGACTTGAAACGATTCCAGTTCATCGCGCCTCACTGCACCTGGATCGTGGCTTCTCCGGAAACCATCGGGATCGTCTGCTGTTGTGAATCATGAGCGTTCACCTGAAGAATTCGCAGCCGCGCGGTCCCGTGACCCACCGCGCGCACCACGAACCCGAACACAGTCCCGGTTCCATTCACTCCGGGCGTGTTGGGCTGCCGCGTCGCGGAAACGATCACCTGCCCCTGCTGCGCATCGATCCGCTGCACCACGGCCACCTGTTGCGATCCTCCGGATAGGAATCCACCGTCGCGCACTTCCTCCACGCGCACCACCGCCGGATCGAAATGAATCATCAGCGGAATCGAATACAAATCGTGCACATTCGAAACCGCCAGGCCCAGGGTCGTTGTGTCGCCCGCCTTCAACACCACCGTGGCCGGCTCAAAATGCAGCTGCGCCGCAGCGGACCCGCCCTGCGCCGGAGCAGGCTGCGCCATCGCAGTCGGCGTCACACCCGGAGGCGGCGGCGCAGCGGTGCCAGAATTCTGTCGCACGGCGGGAGCCTCCGGCGCTGCTGCAGGGGTCGCGGCCGTCGGCACCTCATCTCCTCGATAAACGCGCACGTTCGAGTCGGTGCCCGCCGCCATCGATTGCAGATTTGCAGCCGTCAGCGAGGGCAAGCGCAGAATATGCGGCGTCATCACGATCAGCGTTTCATCCTCTTCCACTTCGTGGCTATTATCCGAAAACAGATACCCCATCAGCGGCACTTCACCAAGCCCTGGAATGCCGTTTATGTTTTTTGTGTCCGTGCGCTCGATTAAGCCCGCCAAAATGTTTTGCTCCCCTTCCTTTAACCGCACGTCAATTTCCGTTTTCTTCTGCCCGATCACCGGCTGGTTGATTCCGCCAATGTTGCTCGTGCCCGTAATTTGCGACACATCCACGGTTCCTTTCAAACTGATATCGCCATCCGGATGCACGCGCGGTGTAATTTCGATGTTAACGCCCACGTCGATGTACTGGAATTGCGTGTTTACCAGGGGATTCACCACTCCGGAGCTTCCCGTGACACCCACGCCCACTCCAGCCTGAAAGCTGCCCGTCGCCACCGGAACCTTCGAGCCAATCTTCAGCGTGGCCTTTTGCCCGTCTGTTACTCGCAATTCCGGATCCTGCAGAATTTTCGTGCGGTCGTCAGTCAAGATGGCATTCGCCGTAGCCCCCGGCAAAGTCAGCGCGAAATCCGAAGTTCCCAGATTCTTCAACTGGCTCAGCAAGACCTGCGGTATGGTCGAAGTCGTCGTCGTAGTGGTGGTGGAACTAGAGGTCGAAGTGGAAGGTGAAATCGAAGATCGCGGCGTGAAAGCCAATGAAACCGTCTGTCCCGGCAAAATCCCCAGATCCCGCAAACGGTCCATGCTCGCGGTCATTACCTGCACGTGAATCAACACTTCCGGCTTGGCCTTATCAATGTCCCGGATAATTTTCGCGGCCAGCAGCAATTTGTCAGGCGTATCGCGGATCACAATCGCGTTCTGCGCGTTCACCTGCTGCAGCCGGTGCAGATCCAACAACACCCGCAGCCCGTTCACTACTTCCGTCAGATCTTGTGGTGTCAGAGTATTGGAAAGGTAAAAAGTCTGTACAACCTCATCGTCCAAGTCCTTCCGCTTCTGCGGTTGGTCCTGCGCCACAAAAATGATGTTGGACGTAACCGGCTTCCAGAACGCCTTGCTCTCCAGCGACACTGCATCCAGCGCCTGCTCCAACGTCACGCTCGGGAAATCCACAGTAATCCGCCGCGAAGTGAAGTCCGGGTCAAAAATCACGCTCAGCCCCGCGAGCTTCGCGATCGTCTCGTAAACCACCCGCGCGTCATTCGTCATCTTCAGCCCGTTGATCGGGTCGCGCGATAGCGGCTTCAATTCCGGTGGCTGCGCCAGTATCTGCTCGTCCGGCTGCGTCGCCGGATTCAGCGCCTTGGGCCCGTTCTGCCCGTTCATTAGCTCCAGCGTGCGTTTCACCAGCTGCTCGGCCGCGGTATTCGAAGGATCAATCAGCTGCGCCTTCTGGAATTCGCCCAGTGCCAGCTGCAGGTCGCCGTTCTTCAGCGCCTTATTCCCTTGCTGCACGTGGAATTGCCCGGCATCGTATCGAGCCTGCGCGGCGCGCAACTTGTATTCGGCGTTCGTCGGGTCGGAGCGGGCGGCGCGCTCGTAGTGCACCAGAGCGGTGTCGTAATCCTGGAGGGCGTTGGCTTTGCGCGCCTCCTCATAGTCTTGATTTCCCTTAGGGCAACCGCCCAGCAACAAGGCAGCGGCAACCAAGAGCAAAAAGCATCCGGAACGGCGCAAAAGCACTCCTCCGACGGGTAGGCTGTTACCTGAAGAGTCTAGCACCCGTCTTGGCACGCAGCAAGGAATCCCAAAGTCGAGTTAGACGTATGAATAATAGAAGCGCCTCAGCAGGTTTGCATGAAAATTTCGTGAATTCGGGCACTGTTACCCGGAAAGCCGTCATCATCTGTCACTTGCGGCGGCTCGGCCCCGGCGGCTATGATAGTTCCGCCGTGAAATCCAAGCCTGATAAATCTCAACACGAAGGCGTTAAGATTGTTGCGCAGAATCGCCAGGCCTCCTACAACTACCATCTTTTAGACAGTCTCGAGGCCGGCATGGTCCTGGTCGGCACCGAAGTGAAAACGCTGCGCGAAGGGAAGGGTACGCTGCGCGAAGCCTACGCCGAAATTCGCCTTGGCGAGGCTTGGCTGGTAAACTGCCACATTCCCGAGTACCTCGCGGGAGGTTACCGCAACCACGACCCGCTTCGAAAACGAAAACTGTTGCTGAACCGCCGTGAGATTGACCGCTTGCTGGTGCAAACCCAGCAGAAGGGCATGACCATCGTCCCCACCAAAATCTATTTCCGGGACGGCATCGCCAAATGCGAGCTAGCCGTGGCGCAGGGCAAGAAATTCCACGACCGCCGCGAATCCGAAAAACAAAAAGAAGCAAAACGTGAAGCCAGCGAAGCGATGTATCGCTCTCGCCGGCGCTAAAAGTGAAAGGGAGACATGCAGATTCAACTGGAGAACCAGCCGTACGCTTCGATTCAAGCCGACGCTATCGTCACTTACATCTTCGACAAAGAAAATAAAATTGATGGAATTTTAAGCGACATCGACCACGCCATGGACGGTCGTCTCGCCGCCCTCCTCGCTACCGGTGAACTTACCGGCAAAGCCCTCGAGCTGGTCCTCGTCCATTTTCCCGAAGGTCTGGACGCCAAGCGGCTGTTGTTGGTCGGTGCAGGGAAGCCTGAAAAATTCGCGCAGTCCGACTTGCGCAAAATTGCCGGCACCGCGCTCCGCTATCTGAAATCGCGCGGCGTGAAGAAATTTGTTTTCCTTGCGCGGGAAGGCGAACGCGGACCAGCCGCCGCACAAGCCGTCACCGAAGGCCTCGGTGTCGCCGATTTTGAATCCAATAAGTATCAAACGGACAAGAAGACCAATCGCGAGATCCACTCCGTGCTGCTGGCCGGTTTCGATGCCACCCAAAACGGCAATCTGCCCGCCGCCGTCGAAAACGGTCGCGTAATCGCCGAATCGCAAAATTTCGCGCGCGACCTAATCAACGAGCCTTCCAACCGCCTCACTCCCCGCATGTTGGCAACACGGGCCGAAGCCATGGCCAAGGAAGTCGGTCTGGGCGTCGAAATTCTCGACGAGCGCAAGATTTCCGAACTGAAAATGGGCGCGCTCATCGGCGTCGCGCAAGGCAGCGTCGAGCCGCCGCGCGTGATCGTAATCCGTTACACCCCGGAAAATGCCAAGCCCGATGCTCCCGTTCTCGGCCTGGTGGGCAAAGCCGTCACCTTCGATACCGGAGGCATTTCCATCAAGCCCGCCGACAACATGGAAAAAATGAAGTACGACATGGGCGGCGGCGCCACTATGCTCGGCGCCATGCGCGCCATCGCCTATCTGAAGCCCAAGGTGCCAGTAATCGCCGTAATTCCCGCCACAGAGAACATGCCCGGAGGACGCGCGCAAAAACCCGGCGACGTACAGGTCGCCATGTCCGGCAAAACCATCGAAGTAATTAACACAGACGCGGAAGGCCGCATGGTCCTCGCCGATGGCATATTCTACGCGCGCAAACTCGGCTGCACGCACCTGATCGACGCAGCCACGCTCACCGGCGCCATCCAGGTCGCGCTCGCAAACGTCCATGTCGGCGCCTTCGGCACGCCGCGCGAATACCT
>Ga0210391_10002615_pt1 | contig 15513 bp, 8 predicted proteins | sample IncBWC12OmetaG_FD_160573 | JGI IMG/M metagenome (GOLD analysis project Ga0210391, IMG submission 160573) | Forest soil microbial communities from Barre Woods Harvard Forest LTER site, Petersham, Massachusetts, United States - Inc-BW-C-12-O ... | reverse complement strand
CCTTCTAAGCGGGCCCAGGCGAAGAACACCCTGAAGCTGGCGCACCTGTTGTCCTATGAACCCCATATTTCTTTGGAGCAGTTGCACACCATTCAGTGTCCGGTGTTGGTCATCGGGGGAGACCATGATGTGATCAGGCCGGCGCATACGCTGCTGATCTTTCAGAACATCCGCAAGGCGGACCTGTGGATCCTTCCGAATTCGGGGCATTCCACGCCTATATTTTATAAGGATGATTTCAATCGCGTGGTGGGAGACTTTTTTAAGAAGCCTTATCGGACGATTTCGACGTTTGGGATGTTTCAGTAGGGGTAAGTTTTCAACCATTCCCAGAAATTATCCTTGTGGATGGCTTTGGTCTCGGCAGGTTTATAGGTTTCCAGGAATGCATTAGCAAACTTTGCTTTGGCGGATGGATTCCACTTAAATTCATAAGCATATAGCTTTCCGTCTATTTCCTCCAAATAGTCTATTTCTTTTTGATCCCTCGTTCTCCAGAAATAGGTATGGCCATAAAATCCATTGTATCCTAAAAGTTTCATGCGTTCACTGATCAGGAAGTTCTCCCACAGGGCGCCCAGGTCATTTCGCAGGGTAGCACGGGAATAGTTGCCGATAATAGCATTGCGTATGCCATTATCATAGAAATAGATTTTTCTGTTGGTGCTGATCTCTCCCCTCAAATTTCGGGCAAAGGGGAGTAATCGGAATATGATGAATGCCTTTTCAAGCAGGTCTATATATTGTCCTACGGTATTTTTGTCGGCTTGTACTGTTCTGCTGACCTCGTTCAGGCTGACTTCGCTCCCCAACTGAAGCGCCAGTGCCTGAAGGATTTTTCCCAACAATTCAGGTTTGCGTATACCGCCGAAACTGAGAAGGTCTTTATACAAATAACTGGAAGCTAAATTATTCAACACCTCTTTTTCATCACCGGGTTTTGTCAACACTTCGGGGTACATGCCGTAAACGAGTAGGTCTTCCAGACGGGGAAGGCTTTTACTTAATGACTCTGCATCGGTTAGTTCCTGCCAACTAATTGGAAAAAGTCTGTATTCCCATTTTCTTCCCGTCAGGGGTTCATTGATGGTATCTGCGAGTTCCAAAGCCGAAGACCCTTTAACCAACAGTTGTCGGTCAGGTATGTTATCTACCATTAATTTCAAAGTCAGCCCTATATTTTGGATACGTTGGGCTTCATCTATCACGATTACCTTGGCTTGGCCGATATAGGATTGTAAAAAAGACAAAGAGGCATTCCTGAGCTCTGCCTGAACAGATGGTTCATCTCCATTCAAATACAAATAGCCGCCTTCAATGCTTGAGGCCAACTGCCGTATCAGGGTTGTTTTTCCAACCTGGCGGGGCCCCAAAAGAAGGATCACCTTACTATAGTCTACCCTGGAAGCCAGGACAGACAACATTTGGCGAGGAATTTCCATTTTTGGTGATTATGTTCACCAAAAGTACCTCTTTTTAGTGATTATATTCACCAAATGCCGATTCCATTTTATTTAGCATTGAAAATCAAATATTTACCACCCCACCACAACCTTTCCGGCGGCATTTTCCATATCCACCACCTTCACCGCACAGCGCTCGATAGCGGGTGGTGCGTCATCCGCCTGGGCGTTCACCTTTGCCGGAGGAGGCAGGAAGGTATAGTATGAATCCAACAGGGGATGAGACGCGCCATTGACGGTCACGCCGGAAATACCGGAGAAACCGTGCAGGACCAATTGCAAATGATGGAAGTGCGATGAATAGGAACCTTCAGGCACCGCAAAAGTGAAGGACCGCGCGGTCGGATCGAAAGACAACGAACGGCGGTAGTAGGCGCCGTTCTTATACGCGAAACTGTTGCCGTCGTCCTCGTAATAGGTAAAAGAGGAAGGGGCGTCCCCGCGGTAAATATGGATCCACAACGTATCCGAAGGCGCAACCGCCGTGGATTGCACCAGGGATTCCATGGGGATGATCGCGCCTCCGCGCACAAAGACGGGCAGGCGGTCAAGGGTTAGGGGGATGATGGCCGAAGAATGCAGCACGGAATCGGTATAGAGGGAATACCAGGGGCCGCCGGAGGGCAGGTAAACGGAAGCAAACGCGGCATCGCCTGAGACGGGCGCCACCAACAAGGAAGGCCCGCAAAGGAATTGGTTCTCGTAGGACAACGAATAGATGGAGGCATCGAAAGGCCATTCGAAAGCCAGCGACCGCAGGACGGGCATCCCGTCCTGGCTGGCTTCATAAAACAGGGAATAGAGATAGGGGAGTAGCCGGTAGCGCAGGCTTACGTAGTTGCGGGAAATGTCGAGGACGTCTTCCCCGTAGGTCCAGGGTTCAGAGGATCTTGTATTAAGGGCTGTATGGTTACGATAATAGGGAATGAATGCGCCCGTCTCCATCCAGCGCGCGAACAAAGCAGCCGTTGGATTCCCGGTGAATCCGCCGATATCCATACCCGTGAAGGCGACGCCACTCAGGCCCAGGCTGGAGAGCATGCGGACCCCCGTGAAGAAATGGCTTTCCTCCGCGCGGTTGTCCCCCGTCCAGATGGCGCTGTAGCGTTGCAGGCCGGCAAAGCCCGAACGCGTGAGCACGAAGGGACGCACGCCGCCCGCACTGGCTCCGGCGTAGGTGGAGCGAACCATTTCGAGGGCGAAGACGTTGTGGCCCTGCAGCATCGTGGTGGGATGTCCGTCGAAGTCGTAAAGGACGTTTTCGGGAACCTGCTGGCCCCAGGTGGAGATTTCATTCATGTCATTCCAGAAGCCCGATACGCCGGAGGCGGCAAAGGCCGACACCTGCGAGCTCCACCAGGCGCGGCCGCGTGCAGAGGTGAAATCGGGGAAATGGCACCAGCCGGGCCACACTTTGGCGGTGTACAAGCCGCCATCGGGATATTTCAGGAAAGCATCGGCGGCGAGGCCGCTTTCGTAGGCGGCGTAGCCCTTTTCCACCTTGATACCCGGATCCATGATGGTTGTCAGGTGAAAGCCTTGGTCGTGCAAGCGGCGGGCGAGACCGGAGGGATCGGGGAACCTCGAAGGGTTCCAGGTAAATAGCTTATAGGAATCCATATAATGGATGTCCAGGGTGATCCCGTCGGCGGGTATACGTTTTTCACGCAGGGTTTGGGCGATGCGGTAGACCTCGGTATCGGGGAAATAGCTATAGCGGTTTTGCTGGTAGCCGAGGCTCCAGAGGGGAGGCAGGGGCATGCGGCCGGTCAGATAGGTATAATCGCGCACGATGTCGGCGAGACGGGCATGATAGATAAAGTAGTAATTCATTTCCCCGCCCCTGGCCCCGAAGGAGGAAAAGCGGTTGTTGCTGGCGCCGAAGTTGAAGGCGCTCTCGTAGCTGTTGTCCAGGAAGATGCCGTAGGCGAGGCGATGGTGTAGTCCTATGTAGAAGGGTATAGAGGAGTAGATGGGGTCCTCCATGATGGAGTAGCCGTAGACGTCGCGGTTCCAGTTGGTATAGCCCATGCCCGCGCGGTCCAGGTCGCCTGTCTTTTCACCCAGGCCCAGGAAGCGCTCCCCCGTTTGGAGGTGCTTGTAGGTGGTGATACTGGGACCGATCCAACTGGTGCCCAGGCCCGGTTCGTCGGTACTGATGGTGTCGCCCGACGGGGTAAGGAAGGTGATGAGGAAAGGACGGCGCGAAACGCTTACCACTAAAGAATCGGTATGAATGACAACCTGGTCCGGAGCCTGATCGACACGGACAGGCGTAGGGGAGGGCGTTCCGACAACGGCGTATGAGAAGTCCGCTCCGGGGTGTCCTCCGGGCACAAGGCGTACCCTGACGATGGATGGCCCGTACACGGAGACTTCCACCGAAGCGTTGCTAAGGTTCAATCGGATGGCTTGGTGATCCACGGATATGGAGGAGACGGGGCCGGCAGTGGTGACCGGGGGCGCTTGGGCCAAAGCCCCACAGGATGCCAGACAGAAAAAACAGGCCAGCACGACCTTGGGGCGCCATCGGGCCAGCACGACCTTGGGGCGCCATGGGGCCAGCACGACCTTGGGACGCCGAGGGGCCAATATAGATGTATACGAGGAAATCATGCGGATGGATTTAAGGTGCGGGTTTCTCCAGACCGGAAATAAGCGCGTAAGCCTTTTCAGGGAGCAAAGCTGCCAGGTCTGAAGAGGCCGTGTCCAGTATGCGCTGGACGGAGCCGACCCCGGAGTAGCGTTTGCGCAAGCTATAGAGCCTCGAAATGAGTTCGAGTTGAGTAAGGGTATAAGGCACCCCAAGTCGTTGTTGGAGCGTGGTGAGGAATCCGTACTGGAATTCCCGGGTGGGCTCGATCATGGTGCCTTCCCCGTAGTCGTTCCAGGTAGGCAATTGGACATAGTCGGCGCGGCTGCCCAGGGCCAAATCCAGGGTTTGGGAAAAATTCGTCAGCCCGTGCGCTTCGATGACGAAGGTGGGCCCTCCCCATCCGCCCCGGTCGTAGTAGGCGCGGAAGCCGGGATAGGCGGAGGCGATGAAGGCATCGGCGCTGCCGTAGAAGCGGCGCAGCGAAACGAGGTTGTCGGCGTTGATCCAGGCGAAGGCCCCCGTGGCATTTTTTCCCGCAGAGGTTTCGTGGTCCCAGAGGGTGAAGAAAGCGGGTGTTTCGGGGAGGCCCCTGAAAATGTCGGACCATTCGTCCTCCTTGTAGAAGGTCTGGGGGCCGAAATCCAAGAGGAGGGGGCGTCCCTGGTAGCGCTCGTAGTTGGTGTCTGCAAAACAATGCTTGGCGAGGTAAGCCATGTCGGCGCGGGCTGCGGCGATGCGATCGCCTACCACGCCCTTCTTGAATGCGATGTTGATGTCCTGGTCCTCATACACGATGGCGTAACGCAGGCCGATCCGGCTCAACATCGACACAATCTTTTCGGTGTTGCGGAACAGGAGGGGATAGTCGTAGAGGCGGGTCGTACCGGGCCAGTCGATGCAGACGCCGTCGATGCCGCTGTATTTCATCAGGAGGAGCTGGTATTCGATCAGATCGGTGTCCCCGGAGGCATAGGGGCCGGTGAGGGGATAATAATATGAGGCAATTTGTCTGCGTCCGTCGGGGGCCGTGCTGTCGGGGTGGCAATTGACCATGGTCCAGTGGATGCCCCAGGCACCCCGGGGATCGTTGGTTTCCTTGGTCTCGAACCACGGCATCAGGTGGACAAAAATTTTCTTTTGCACACGCTTAGGCGTCCGCACAGGGCCAGCGTCCGCCGTGGGGATGGGAACCGGACCCCGGCGGGATAACCCGCCGGGACCGGACCCAAACAAAAACAAACCAACGGCAAAGAAAATAGCCTTCATTAGTAACCGGGATTCTGATCTTGAAGCGTGATCGCCTGGTTGGAGTTCAATTCTTCGATGGGAATCGGCCACGCATAGGACTTGTCATTCCAGGTCGTGGCCAGGGGGCTCGTGACGTTATAAGCGCTGGCATAGTACGTGGCTTCGCTCAGGCCCAGGTGCCAACGGCATACGTCGAACCACCACTGCCCTTCGTTGAAGAACTCGGCCCAGCGTTCGTAGTACAAGGGATTGTTGGAGAGCACGGGGTCGGGGGCGACAGTAGGAGACGTCAGGCTGGCGTAGTCCACGGGTGAGGGGCTTCCAACGGGATAACCGTATGCCCGGCGATGCACCATGTTGATGTAGGTCAGGGCGTCGACATTGTCTCCCGTTTGGGCGCAGGCTTCCGCATAGAGCAGGTAGACGTCGGCCAGGCGTAACAGTTGGAGGTCGACGGCGTCGGCTGGGCCCACGTTGTTGATGTTGTTGAAGATGGGCGAGTATTTGCGGATGCTCCAACCATAAGTGCCGGGGCCTTGTTCGAAATTGGGCCTGGAAACGGGGTACCAATGCGCGCCGTCGGGTTCAACGGAATCCACCCAAGGCTGAATCATGCCGATGAAGGCGCGGGGATCACAGAGGTTGTTGTTCCGCACGTTCAGCGCAGCGGCCTTGTACACGGGATCCATGATCTGTTGAGGGTTGTTGTAGCTTGGGCCTGCGGCGGCGTTATAGTTGGGGTTGGTCACGAGGTTGTAGGTGCCGATGTTATACCCATACCGCAGGACGTTTTTCCAGTGGGCGATTTCGTTGCCATACCCCATGGGCTGGCAATTGGTTTCGGTTCCATCCGAACCCAGGGCCCAGGGCGGCCAGATGAGACCGTTGATAGTGGTGGCATTGGGCGCACTCGAATAGACGCCGTAACCCCCATTGGATTGTTGATCGATGTTCAGCTCGAACAGGAATTCGGAATTGAATTCGTCGGCCTTGATCCCGATGGCGGCGCCACGGGCTATATCATAGCTGGGCAGCGTTTTATTGCTGTTGGTGATGACGTCGTTCAGGACCGTTTTGGCGGCGGCGTATTGCTTGGTAAAGACCAGGGCCTTTCCGAGGAGCGCCTTGGCGGCCCATTCGGTGACACGGCCGAGGTCGTTACCGGACCAGACCTGGCCCTGCAATAAAACAGCGGCAGAGTCACAGTCGTTTTCAATCTGGGCCCACACGGCCTTGCTGGAGGCCCTGGGCTGCTGTGTTTGAGCCAGGTTGGCCGGGACGGCAGCGAACAGGGGCACGCCGAGAGTATCCGCGGGCGTGGGATTGGGGACGTTGTCCTCACCGTAAAGGCCTTCCAGCAGGAAATAATAATAGGCTCTGAGGAAGAAGGCCTGGCCGCGGATCAGGGCGACCGTGGGCAGATCGGTGGGCTTGGCGAAGTTGTTCGTGAAGAGGTTGGCCCCGACGAAAAGGACGTTGCAGTTCTTCACGCCCGTATAGCAGACCTGCCACGTTTCATTCACGTACTCGTTGGTATAATCGAAGTTGGCGCCGGCCATGGCATCCCAGCCCTGGTCCCCGCCGTAAATCGAGTTCACGGCGTGCTCCAGGTTGGAGATGCACTTGGGGAGGTAATGGAAGCCGAACAGGCCGGGATCCCTGAGGTTGGAATAACAGGGCGCGAGCACGCTGTTCAATGCGTCGATCGTATTCGGATAGTTGCCCGTGGAATAGGCGTTGGGATTACCCACCAGCGTGGGGCTCTTGGTGCAACCCGTAAACAGGACGCCCAGGAGACTCAATGTTATAATTTGCTTTTTCATTTGATTCAGATTGAGGGGTTAGAAATTGACGTCCAGGCCGGCAGAGTATACCCGCGTTTGGGGATACTGGGGAACGGCATCGATGCCCCGGGTGGTCACCCCGACCGAGGTGCCCACGAAACCGCTTTGCTGAGCGGCCGAGTAGGCGGCGCCGACTTCGGGATCCAATCCGGTGTATTTAGTGAACGTCAGCAGGTTGTTCCCCATCACGAAGAGCCTTGCACTCCGAACGCCCCAGCGCGTGAAGAGGTTGTTGACGAAGGTGTACCCGATCTGGAGGTTCTTCAGCTTCAGGTAAGCCCCGTTCTCCACGAAGTAGCTGTTGACGGAGGTATAGTTTTGGTTGGGGTCCAAAACAAAGCCCGTGGCCGATTGATAGCCAAGGCGCGGCTGGTTGGTCATGCCGTTCGATCCCAGGAAGGCATCCCCGAACACTTTGCTCGTGGTGTTTCCGTCCGCGTAGGGGTATTGCTCATAGGCCTTGACCCCGTTGAAGAGCTGCACGCCGGCCACCCCATTGAACAGGGCGGCCAGGTCGAAGCCTTTATACGTCAGGTGGATGTTCAACCCATAAATTAATTTAGGATTGGGGTTCCCGATCACCTGGCGGTCGTTGGGGTTAAGTGTGGCGCCGTTATTCTTGGCGTCGTGGTAGAAGATCAGGTCCCCTGCGTGTGCATTGGGCTGGGCGCTGGCGGCAGCCTGGGCGTCGGTCTGGAACATCCCGATCACCTTGTACCCGTAGAAGGAACCGAAGGGCAGGCCCGCCTTGGTCATCGTGATGTTCTGGTTGGACATGATGTTGAAGGTCTGGTCCCCATAGTTGAGGTAGTTGTATCCGTCGTACAGGGCGTTGCCGTTGATCCCGTCCAGGTTGGTCACCTTGTTGGTGTTGAAACCACCTGTGAAGGTCACGTCATAACTAACGGGACCGGCCTTGTCGCGGTATCCTAAAAGGATGTCCCAACCCGTGGACTTGACATTCCCGATGTTCACGAAGTAGGGCGAGGTGAAGCCCGAACTGGTCGGCAGCGGCAATGCATAGAGCATGTTGCTCGTCAGCTTGTTGTACCATTCGATGCTGAAATACAAATGGCTGCGGAGGGCTTCCCCGTCCAATCCGATATTGCTTTCGGTAACGGTTTCCCAACCGAGGTGGGGATTGGGGATGGAGGTAAACGTATTGGCGATAACCAGGGGCCCGTTCGGGGCGAAGTTCTGGCCGCCGCTGGCCAGGCCGCCGGCATCCGTGAATTGCCCGTAGGAAGCGGTATAGGTATATGGCGGAATGTTGCTGTTCCCCATCGTGCCGTAACTGCCGCGCAGTTTCAGGGAATTGACCTCAGGCATCAGCTTTTTCCAAAATACTTCGTCCCCGATGTTCCAGCCGGCGGAGACTGCGGCGAATTTGGCCTTCTGGTTGTCCGGCCCGAAGACGGTATAGTTGGCGTCCTGGCGAGCCGAAAGGGCGAGGTAATACCGTCCGTCGTAATTATAATTCAGGCGCCCGAACTGGGACTTGACGAGTTCGTTGGGATCCCGGTATCCGGTCAGGGCGAGGCCCGAAGCGCTCGTTTGAAGGAAGGAATAACCAGCGAGTCCAACCGCGGATTCGTAGGCGTTCACCGTGTTGTATGTCCCGGTGATTTGTTCATACCCCACCAGGGCGTCGATGTGGTGCCTGCCGAAGTTTTGGTTGTAGCTAAGCAACTCGTTGGTCAGAACCTGCGTGCTTTCGATATAATCTTTGCTCAGGCTGTTGAATGTCTGTTCCGAGCCGGGTCCGTAGTAAAATGAGTTTTGGAAGTAGTCCTCCGTTTCCAGGTAATAATCGTACCCGAGGTTCGTCCGGAAATTCAGGTGCAGGGGCAGGCTTACATCCGCATAGACATTGCTTTGCATGTTGTTCTTGACGTCTATCGTGGACGCATTCAGGATGGCACCCACGGGATTCGGCCCGCTGAAGTTGAAGCCGTTGTACCCCGGTGGAACCGTTCCGTAGGTTCCGTCCGAATTATAAACGGGTATGATGGGCAGGGAGCGGAAGGGCGCGTTGTGGTAGCCCAGGTCGTTGCGGTTGGGCACCGGGGGCGACGTTTTGCGGGATGATACGCCCAGCTCTTCCCCTATCTTGATGTATTTGCCCAGGTTGAAGTCGGTATTCACCCTGGCGCCGCCGATGTTGGACCAGTTGTCGAGGTACACCCCTTTTTGCTGGTTGTAAAAGCCGGAGACCAGGTAGTTGACATTGGGTGTAGAGCCCGTAATCGACAGGTTGTAGTTCTTTTCGGTGCCGTTTCCGTACAGCGCCTTGACCCAGTCCGTATTGGGCAGGGTATCGGTCTGGGTAGCGGTGGAAAAGAATTGAGGTGCGACGATGTTTTCCAGCTTGATGAAGCCGTTCTTATCCAGGAGGTGGACCAGCTTGGGCACCGTGACCCCGTCGCGGACACTAAAGGTAACAGCGGGTTTGCCACTGGGGCCTTTCTTGGTGGTGATGATGATCACCCCGCCGGCAGCGGCCGAACCGTAGATGGCGGTAGCGCTGGCGTCCTTAAGGACATCCACGGTGGCGATGTCCTGCACGTTGATGTTGTCTCCTGTCACGCGTACCCCGTCGACGATGTAAAGGGGTGCCGGTTGGTGCAGGGAGGACACGCCCCGGATGATGATCGTGGGCGTTTCATCGGGCGCCCCGGAGTTCTTGATGACCTCGACTCCCGCAGCCCTGCCTTGCAGTGCTTCGGTGACGTTGGTCACGGGCTGGTCCTTGAAGAGGTTGCCCTTCACCGAGGACACGGCACCGGTCACGTCCTTTCGTTTCTGGGAGCCGTACCCCACGACGACGATGTCGTTCATGATGGTGCTGGAGGGCTGGAGGACCACCACCATGCTGTTGTTTGCCCCGACGGGGATGTCCTGGGTTTCATACCCGACGTAGGAAATCAGTAAATCTTTCGCGGAATTGGGCAAACTAATGGAGAAGTTGCCCTGTGCGTCCGTAGTCGCTCCGGTCTTTTTCCCCTTGACCAGGATGCTGGCCCCTGGAACGGGGTTTCCTTTGTCATCCTTGACGGTCCCGGAGACGGTTTTGGATTGAGCCTGGCAGAGCAGCGTTCCCGCCAGCAGGATAGGTATGAGCAGACCTTTCCTAAGCAATCGCTTTGTTGTCATAACAGTGGTTTTGATTTGGAATCGTTCGGGGGTAAAGAAAAATACCTTCCGAGGGGGGGACAAGTTATCTAACGCCCATCAAGGAAATAAAGACGCTTTTCGCTCGGGGCGCAGATGTCGACCACTGATTTACAATCGGTTGACTACGAATAAGTTTTTTTTAAATATAGACCTCATCCTGGCGTTTTAGAGGGCTTTGATCTGCATAATCGCCTGTTCGAAGGCTTCGTTGGGGATGAGGGACCGGTTTCGTATCCGCGTTTTGTAGGTATATATGGTATTGACCGAGTACTCGAGGATCTTGGCGATTTTCTCGTTGTCGGCGATGCCCATGCGGATCAGCGCGAAGATGCGCAGGTCGGTGTTGAGGAGCTCGTCCTCCTTGAGGTGGATCCGGTCCTCGGGCTTGAACAAGGCATTGAAATCATCCACGAAATGAGGGAAGAGCTTCAGGAATACCTTATCGAAGTGCTGGAGCAAGTCCTCCTTTTCCTTCCGGAGGCTGATGTTGTCCACGAGAAAGCGGATGTCCTCGAATTTGCGCTCGCTCAGCTTTTGCCCGATCGTCTTTTTGAACTTTTCGACCTTGGAGAAATAATCCGAGTTGACGTTGAAAAAGTACCCTATGTACTCTTCCTTGATCTTATTGGCTTCCACGAGCTGGTGGTTGATCTCCTGTGCCGCGGCATGGGCCTCGGACAGGGCCTTTTGGGCCAGGCGCAGTTTATTGACCTGGCGGATGATGACCAGGACCAGGGCGACGAGCACGACCAGGAGGAGGGTCACGACCGAGGCGTATTCGATGAGGATCTTCCGCTGGGCTTCGACGGCGGCGATCTTTTCGTTTTCGATGATGGGCAGGATGGCCCCGGCCTGGAGCTTTCGTTGGCGGGCCCCGTAAAACACGGCGTCCTTCATGGCCCTTTCGACATAGGCCGACGCATTCCTGACGTCACCCTTTTGGAAAAGGAGCTCCGCGAGGTTGAGGATGGCCGAGGTTTCTTTGGTAGAGAATTGAATGTCCGCTATGGCGGCGCGGATCAGGAGGTCTATGGCGGTATCCGTTTCCCCTTTTCTGATATATATATCACTCAGGGTAGAGGCGGTAACGGCGACCTCGTGGGGACTCAGGGAGGGGTCCCCGATGATTTTCCTGAAACTCCACCGGGCCTCGTCCACCTTTCCGTTCTTCAGGGACTGGAGCCCCTGGTAGTACGAATGCTCGAAGGAGCCCGGGGGGTACAGGGCCAGGGCGGAATCCATGTAGGCGCTTCCCTTTTTATTATACGTATCCGTATAGTTGTGGTCGTTGTCGAAGTCCCCGAGGTCATAATAGTACCGACCCATGAGGGAATAGAACTCGGCCCTTGTGCTGTCGGGAGCACCCGAGGCATTCAGGGTGTTGAGGGAGTCGAAGGTCTCCTTGAAGAGGCCGGAGGAAACGAGGGTGAAGCCCAGTTTGATCCGGGCGTAGATGATGCGGTCGGGGTCCTTCCTGTCGTAGGCCAGGGCTTCGAGCTTCCGGGCGTACGCATAGGCGGAATCGTACTGGAAGTACTTGAATTCGTTATAAAGCTGAAGGCAGATGTCGTAGCGGTCCCCGGGGGTGTTTTCCAGGGCGCGGATGCGTGCCATTTTCCCTGCATCGTAGCTGTCCGACATCGCGATGGCCTTGTTCAGGGCAGTGAGCAGGCTGTCCCGGCCGCCGGCGGCGGATGCGGTCACTTTGCCACCTGCGGAGGCAATTAGTGCGATCAATAGCAAGAGCAGCAGTCGGGAAATGTGCTTCATCGTCTTCGGTCCATGGGCGCACCGGCTATACCCGGCCCCCGGGGGGACCGGCTAAATTAGGACTTTTCACCGCCAGAATAACCTGTCTACCAGCGAACGTGGTTTTTTTTGCTCCAGGAAGGGCTGGCATTTCCTGTAGACTTCCCGGTAGAGGAAGGACCTCAGGGGGGCCTTGAATTCGGAGCGGTTGCGGCGCGTCCACACTTCGCCCATGATGGCATAGGTGACGGTTTGGGCGTCCTCCCCCTTGGGCAGGAGGGTATGCGTGAGGGTGTTCACGAATTCGCAGTATTCCCAAAAGAATACTTTGTAGGCTTGCGTTTCCCCGGCTTTCATGCGGGAAACGAGGATTTCTTCAGGTAGGGTGTAGGCGCTCATGGTCAATATCCGTTGTTTTGGGTAAGCGATGTGTTGGCTTGTAATTGGCTTAGGGGTATGGGGTAAAGGGTATCTACATTTCTCCAGCCGGGCTTTTCGGCCGCCAGGACGGAATCGGCTTTACCCGTCCGTTTCAGGTCGAACCAGCGATGCCCCCATTCAAAGCAAAGCTCGACGCGCCTTTCGTGCGCGATAGCCGCTTGTAATTCGGTGGCGTTCGTGGCTGAGGTCGGGGGAAGGCCCGCCCGGGCGCGGAGGCTGTCCAGGTCCAACTGTGCCCCGTTTATATCGCCCATGTTGGTCCGTGCTTCGGCCCTGATGAGGTATTGCTCGGCGAGGCGGAGCACCATTTCGTTTTCCCGGTCGGTGATCCCTGCCTGGATTTGGTATTTATACGGGTATGCGTATACCTGACCTCCGATGGTTCGGTATCCTAACCAGCTGGCCTTTCGCCGGTCCCCCGGTTCGAAAGCATTCAACAGGGCGGTATCGACGGCGTACGCGGGGACGGTGGTCGAATCCGCGGGGATGAAGTCGTACCCCTCGAAGGTGTTGAAACCGGGGACCACGGGGGTCAGTTGCCAGATGGCTTCGGGGCTATAGGCATTGAAAACGCTGTCAAGGATCGGGACCAGTTGGTAGCCTCCGTCTTCGATGACGATGCTGCTTTCGGCGGCGGCATCGGTCCAATCGCCTTCGTAGAGATACACTCTTGCCAGGAGGGCTTCGGCGACGTATTTGTTGGGTCGTAATGGGCCTTGCGTGGGATACTGAGTCGTCAACAGGGCGGTGGCGTTTACGAGGTCGTTGACGATTTGCGTGTATACATCGGCGCTGGTTGCCCGCGGGAGCGCCGCGTTGACGGTATAGTCGGTCCCCGTGACGAGGGGCACGCCATCGTACAACTCATCCATGTAAAAATAAAGCAGTGCGCGCACGCAATGTGCTTCGCCCATTAACTGGGCCTTGACGGGTGCGCTGATCGAAGTGGAGGTTTGGAGCGCTTCCAGGATGGCGTTCACCTGGTACAGGTAGCTATAGGGACCCGCCCAGCAATTGGAGGCTATGATGGGATTACCCGAGGTCAGGGTATTTTGGGCGAACTGGCTCAGGTTGGGATCCGGGACCGTGTTGTACAATTCGTCGGCGCTCAGGCCGGGATAGAGGGTCAGGGCCCCGTCCGCGAAGCCGTCGTTGGATCCCATCATCAGGCTGTAGACGCCGTTCATGGCCGCGGTGGCCGAGGCGTCGCTGGAGAAGACCTGGGGCGTCGTGGACTCGCCCGCGGGTGTAGACACCTGGACAAATTTCTTGCACGAAATCATCAGTGTGAAAAGGGCGATATGTAGTGCTGCGCGTTTCAAAATTGACAATGGATTCCACCCGTGAGGATGCGGAGAGGTGGGAGAACGAATGTATTTTGCGTTTCAGGATCCGATCCCTGGTAGCGCGTGAGCGTCCAAAGGTTCTGACCCCGGAAATAGATCTGACATTGCTGCAGGCCCCAGCGCTTCAGCAAGGAAGCGGGGAGACTGTACGAAAGGGAAAGGTTGGTCAGGCGCAGGAAACTGGCATCCGTATACGCCGCACTGGAGTTGGCCAGGTCATACCCCGCCAGGTAGGCCTCCGCGTTGTAGCCCGCCGTATAACGCTGTATGGGTACGTTTTCCCCCGCTGCCTTCCAGTGGGGTTCGGAAGGGGCCGGTTGGTTGTACATCGTGCCCGGTATGAATCCGTTGTTGTAATAGTAGTATTTGTAGTTGGGTCCGGTTTGGAAACGGAAAGAGAAAAATATATCCAGTTGCCAGTTGCCCAGGGTGAGGCTGTTGCCCATACCACCGTAGCAATCGGGCGCCAGGTGTGCGATATTTTTCGCGTAGTCCTGGGGGTAGTTGACCGCACTGTCGTGGCTGATGTCCTTGAAGGTATAGACGCCCGTTTCGGGGTTCACACCGTTGTATACGAAGCCGTCCACGATGCTGAGGGGTTTCCCTACTTCCAGGTTGGAGTAGGAGGAGGTGGCGATGCCCGGGAAGGACACGAGCTGGTTCCTGGGCAGGGACACGTTAAGGGTCGTGGTCCATTGGAAGCGCCGATGCTGTATGTTGCGCGTGATGAGGGTTTCTTCGAAGCCCGAATTTTGTACCAGGGCGGGAAAGTTTTCGGTGATGCCCGAAAAGCCCGTCTGGGTCGGCAGCCCGTATCGGATCAACTGGTTCCCTCCCCGGTCACGGTACCAGGCGGTGGTGCTGAGGATCCGATCGTGTAGGAATCCTAACTCTATGGCTGCTTCCAGTTTCCGGTTGATTTCCCAACTGTAGTAGGGGTTGGGAAGGCGCGTGGGGTAAACGCTGGCGCTGCCCAGGTAGGGGTAGGGCGTGGAACCCCAGACATCCAGGTATTGATAATCCCCGATCTGGTCGTTACCCGTCGAACCGTAACTGGCCCTGATTTTTCCGAAGCTCAGGGTACTGCCGGCATTTCTCAGGAATGGTTCTTTTGTGAAGATCCACGCGGCGCCCGCGGCTCCGAAGGAGGCGAACTGCCTGCCCGGGCCAAAGCGGCTCGATCCGTCCCGGCGCGCGGAAAGATCCAGCAGATAGCGATTGTCCAGGTTGTAGCTACCCCGCCCGAACAAGGCCTCATATCGGTAGTCCGAGCCCCCGTTCACCGAGCTGAGCCCGTGCGCCCCGTTGGTGGATCCCAGCAGGGCGTCGTCGGTGTACCCGTAGGCGGAAATGAGGTGGCTGATGGCCTGCAGATCCTGCCACGTAGTGCCCCCCAGCAGGTCCACGCGTCCCTTGCCGATATGTCCGATATACTCCGCCTGGGGTTCGGCGATCCAGTTCGACAGGTATTTGTCCCCGAACTGCGCAAAGCCCGTGGGGCTGGTGACGGGGTTTTGAGCAGCGATAGGAAGGATGCCCTTTTCGGTGAGTTGAACGCTGTTGTAGCCAAGGCTGGTTTTCAGGCTCAGCCCGGGCAGGATGCTATAAGAAAGTTGTAGGTGGGAAATCAGGTTTTCGGTTTGGGCGCTGTA
>Ga0210391_10002614_pt1 | contig 15514 bp, 12 predicted proteins | sample IncBWC12OmetaG_FD_160573 | JGI IMG/M metagenome (GOLD analysis project Ga0210391, IMG submission 160573) | Forest soil microbial communities from Barre Woods Harvard Forest LTER site, Petersham, Massachusetts, United States - Inc-BW-C-12-O ... | reverse complement strand
CGTGGCGCAGTGCTGCTGTAGCTCGGCTGCCTGGACGGAGCCGGGGCCGTGCACAGCAACCACGGCTTTGATGCGGTTCCCGACCACTTCGTCGGGCACCGCAATCGCGGCAGCCTCGCGTACCGCCGGGTGGCTCAGGAGCGCGCTTTCGATCTCTCCGAGCTCAATGCGATAGCCGCGGCTCTTGATCATGCTGTCGCGCCGGCCAATAAAATAGTAGTTGCCATCTGCGGCGAGCGTAACCAGATCTCCCGTGCGGTAAATCTTCTCGTCGAAGTTAGGCTGGAAACGGTTCGGCACCACCATCTTCGCCGTTTTTTCCACATCTCCCCAATAGCCGTAAGTCACCGCCGGCCCACGAACATAAAGTTCGCCGCTTCCGCCGGGCTCGGTGACGATCTCGTCCTGGTCGTTCACGGCGAACACCTCTGTGTTTTCGCACGCGATTCCGATCGGCAGCTTATCCATGCTGGGCAGCCGCTCGCGATCTACCTTGTAATATGTGCAGACGTTGGTTTCGGTTGGGCCGTACAGGTTGTCCAACTCTACCGCGGGCAGAAGCCGTGCCAGCTGCTTGAGGTACTTCATGGGAAAGACTTCGCCGGCAAACAGAATGGTCCGCAGATGCGGCAGCTTCTCCGCTTTCAAATCGGCGTGAAGCAGAAGCAACACTAAAGCCGAGGGAACGGAGTACCAAACTGAAATGCGATGCGTCTCGATGAACTTTTCGAGCGTGCTCGGAAAGAGCGCAATTTCCTCGGTGACCAGGTAGACAGTCGCTCCGGCTTCGATCGCGTTATAGACATCGAAAACGGAGAGGTCGAAGTGCAACGGCGCGTGGTTGGAAAGACGGTCATCCTCCCTGATTTGGAACTTGTCGGCGCACCACTCGACAAAGGTCAAAGCGTTCTGATGACTCAGCATCACCCCTTTGGGCCGGCCAGTCGAACCCGAGGTGTAGAGGATGTACGCCAGATCGGTTTCGGTCAGATTAACTTGAGGTGGATGCGAGGCAGGGTACTCGGCCAGCGTGGACCACGGCAAGACACCGGAGCCGTTGCCCGCGCCCCGGGCTTCGTCGATGACCACACAGCGATCCAAGGACTGCCGGGTAGCGGCGTTCAGCGCGCGGCGTTTTTCGTCTAGCGTGATCAGCACCCGGATTCGGCAATCGCCAATGATATATCCGATGCGATCGACCGGCGCTTGCGGATCAAGCGGCACATAAACTGCGCCCGCCTTCAAAACCGCAAACATGCTGATGATAGATTCCACGCATTTCGGAAACCATAGTCCGACCCGATCGCCCTTGCCCACTCCGCTCTGGGCGAGAGCGTGCGCCAACTGGTTGGATCGCTCGTCCAGTTCCCGGTAACTGATACTGCGACCACGCGCCCACACCGCCGTCTTTTCCGGAAACCGGGCCGCGGTGTTGCTTAACAGTTGTTGAAGGATGTAAGCCATCTGCCGCCCCTTGGAGAAAACTGCCACAGGAATTTAAATCTAGAAGCCGTGCAATCCCGAGATGATCAGCCTCTGCATCTCCGACGTGCCCGAGTAGATCTTGCCGGAGATTGCATCCCGCAGTTCGCGCTCGATCTGGTAATCCGTCATATAGCCGTAGCCACCATGAATCTGAATGGCGTCGAGACAGCTCTGGATGCAAGCTTCGCTGACGTAGAGCTTGGCGATGGAGGTTTCGCGCAACGGATGCTTTCCCCGACTCTTGAGCCAGGCCGCCTTGTAGAGCAACAGTCTTGAGGTCTCCAGCCGTACGTCCATATCGGCGATCATGTTGCCGATCGCCGAAAACTTGCCAATGGGCTGGCCGAATTGGTTTCTCTCTCGCGCGTATTTCACACAGTTTTCGAGCACCCGCTGCATCAATCCTAGCTGGCCGGCTAGAATGCAGGTCCGCTCCCATTCCATGGAAGCGGTGAAAATAGCCTGGCCGGCGCCTTCCTTGCCCAGCAGATTCTCGACCGGAATCTCGCAGTCGACTAAAGCCACCTCCGACATCGAGGAAGTGCGCAGCCCCATCTTGTGAAGCTTCTTGCCAACGATCAGGCCTGGCGTACCGGTTTCGACCAAGAATGCGCTGACGCCATTGGCGCCCTTCGAAGGATCCAGAGTGGCGAAGATGATGAACAGACTTCCATGCTCGGCGTTGGTAATGAATGTCTTCGTGCCGTTCAGCACATAACAGTTTCCTATGCGCTCGGCTCGGGTTCGCAAACTGTAAGCGTCGGAACCCGACATCGGTTCGGTCATGGCGTGCAGGCCGATCCACTCGCCATTGATCAGCTTCGGCAAATAACGCCGCTTCTGAGCTTCCGACCCGAACATCATCAGGGGGATTTCCGTCGTCCACATGTGAGCGTTCAGGGAAAAAAGAAAGCCGTTGTCGCGGCAACCGTAACCCAAAGCCTCAAGCGCGCACACGGTGGTCAGAATATCGGCACCGGCGCCACCATACTCTTGAGGCACCGGCAGACCCTGGATCCCGAACTCGGCGCACTTTTTCCAATGGCTCCAGGAAAACTCTTCCTCACGATCCCGGCGGACCATGTCGTCGTTCAGTTCCTGCTGGGCAAACCGGATGACTTCCTTGCGAAATACGGCCTGCTCTTCTGTCCACGCGAAATCCAAAGTTCTATCCCCCGGGTTCGTTTAGGCGTTGATCTTCTGCTGTGGCTCTGGCTTGGGCTCCGACTCAGTGTTCGCCTTTGCGCCATTGCTCTTCGTGCCATTAGTCTTCGCGCCATTTCCCTTTGCGCCATTGGTTTTTACGCCGTTCGTTCCCGCGGCGTCCATCGGCGCACCGTTCTGCTTGGCGTCCATCGACCTCCAAGGCATCTTTCTGAGACGTCCCCCCGGCAACTTGATGCGCGCCGGCACTCCCATAATGGTCGTGTTGTCCGGAACATCCGTCAGAACCACGCTGTTGGCGACCACGAGCACGTTATTTCCAATCTTGCACTCGCCAACAATCTTCGAACCCGGTCCAAAATAGCAGTTGTTACCGATACTCTTGACTCCGGTACCGATCAGTACCTGGGAATTGAAAGTGCATCCGGAACCGATTTTTACCGGTGCGATCTGCAGACCGTAAGCGGTGTGCAAGATCATGCCGGGACCAATTTCTGCATCCGGCGAGACTATGACTCCGGCCAGGATGATCTGGATCCAGCGCTGCCAGAGCAGCGCTACAAAAATCAGTATTTGACGAACCACGGGAACGCGCAAGGTATGTGCCCAGCGGGAAAACCGATACTGCAAAATGACCTTGGTTTCTCTTCGGATGATTACCCGCCATCCCCGCTCCAGTTTGCGGTGAGTGGCAGCAGCTTTAAGATCCGCTCGCAAGTTTTCGAACATTGTTCCTTCCCTTGAGTGCTAATCGCGAAAATACAACGCGTGTTGGTTTGAAGAATTTAATAGAGACAACTTAGTCGCAACGCTTACAACCGGTTGTAAATCGACTCTGGTATGGGAAAGGTTCGTTGGTTCAGTACCGCACCCAGAACGCGCACGTGCGCAGCTTGCAAATCGTGAACTTCCTTGCGCAGGGTTTCGCGACGCGAGGAGTTTGCTTTGAGCACCAGCACGAGTCCGTCCGAAGCCGCCGCCAGAGCGGTGGCATCGTTAGACACATTCATGGCGGAGGCATCGATGAGCACGTAATCGGCCCGCGATCTCAGCTCCGCGATCCTTTGACGCATACGATCGGTACTCAACAATGGCAGAGCCGCTTCTCGCGACGATCCGCAACTAATCAGCCACAAGTTGGAACGAGACATGGCGCGGGCAAACTTGAGCACCGGCTCCGACCCTTCGAGAGCGTCAGACAATCCATAATGATTATCAACCCCGAACTGCTGGTGCAAGCCCGGCTTATGCAGATTGGCGTCGACCAAACACACAGAGCCCGTAACCTGGGCCGCTAACAGCTCCGCTGCGCAGGCGCAAATCGAACTGCACCCGTTCCCGGATTCGCTCGCCGTAAAAACCACCACGCGAGGGGCATCAGCGCCGGGGTGCAGAAAAACCCGCTGGGTCAGCTTGGTAAGTTCCTCGCACTCCTTCGGCTCCAAATACAGATGTGGCTCCCGTACCGCAGAAACCACTGACTCAGGGACGGGCGCGGGGATTTTCTGGTCGATCGCAGCCACCGGGGTGGCGTCATACAGCACTGCTTCTTTTCCCAAGTTTTGTAGCAATTCGAAGTTGCGGCTCATTTGGAAACTCTTCCCCTCTTAACTGATCTCGGTACGCACCATTCGCGAAAAGCCAGCAAGAAACCCTTCATGAGCCCGACGCTGGCTGTTACCCCACCGCATCCTGAGCCAGTTTCGCTCATGCGATTCCCGTTAAGCTTACTCTTTCAGCCACTGGCCGCAAAGATCGAGATTCCCGGCGATGCCTAGGGCATTATGCTGTGCTGGCGCAGTTTGTACAGCAGACCGCGATAGCTGATGCTCAACAATTGAGCAGCCCGCTTGCGGTTCCATCCGGTTTCCTGGAGAGCTTGCCGGATTGCCAGGACTTCCGCCGCTGCGCGCAAACTGCGCAAGGTTGGTTTCGAATCGGACGCTGGTTTTTCCGGACCAGGTGATTCGGGCGCGGCCTCGCGTGGCGGCTCGCCCGTCGAATCCGAATTTTGCGGTAACAATAGATTGCTATTCATGGGTGTCTCGACTTTTTCTGTTCGCCGGAGGCGAAATATTCGGTGACATGGGATGGCTATAGCTCCGCCCTCTGAGTCACATTTCCCGGTTCCCACAGAGGGGTCCGACCACTTCTAACGAAACCCTCTCGTTTAAAGCCTCTGATGTACGATCGATTTTGAAGGTAGTAAGGGGGGACCACCCGGCGTCTTTTTGCAGGCGGCGAACAAGCTACAAAAACGTACACTCAGACTACGAGAAGCTGCAAATTCCTGCAAGAGGCCGAACGCCTTACTAACCAAAGTCTCTATGACTGGCCGCCCTTCAGCGACCCTGCAACTTGTTGCAAATAATCGCGCGCCTCAGTGGGCGTGAGCGTTTCCTTTTTGCTCTTCCTTCGCGAAAGCGGGTCGAAAGGTCCGGAAGCTCCGGCGATACCAGTTTCCACGCTCCCGGGCGCAGACCATTCGGTCTCCACTTGGCCGTCTTCGGTTGCCAGCGCCGTCCTGCCGGTTATGTCCCCACCGGTCTGAGAAACATGTTGCGTGATATCCAGGTCGGAAATGACTTCCCTAACAATCGCAGTATCGATTGTCTTCTGGCGCAAAGCACAGGCAAGAGACATCGCGTTGAAGCACAAGTTGTTGATATTGCGTGGAATTCCCTGGGTAAACTCGGCCGTCTCCGCCATCGCCTGTGGAGTGAATAAACTCCCCCCGAGGTAACCGGCGACCCGCAGACGGTGCTGGACGTAGTTCCTCGTCTCCTCTTCCGAGAGGGGCTTCAGGCTGCTAACCAGCGAAATTCTCTGGCGGAGCTGGGCAAGGTGGCGGCTGGCAAGCTTGTCGGCCAGTTCGGGCTGTCCGGCGAGCACAATCTGCAGCAGTTTGGCCTGTGGAGTTTCAAAATCGGATAACAGCCGGATGGTCTCGAGCACCGATGGATCCAGGTTCTGCGCTTCATCCACGACCACGATGAATCGATTTCCGGCCCTGGCCTCGCGCAGCAAATGCTGGTTGAACTCTTCGTGCATGCGGACAAAATCATGGTCGCCAGTCTCGTATCCCAGTTCAGCCAGCAGGAAGCGCATGAACTCCCGCGAGGTGCATTGCGTCTGAAACAGAAACGCAGTTCGAGCCGAGGTGCGGAATTTTTCGAGCAGGTGAAACAGCAGAGTGGTTTTCCCCATTCCCGGCGGGGCAATGAGCGCCAGAAATCCGCGCTCCGACTCAATTCCATAAAACAATGAGGCCAGGGCTTCACGCGGGCCAGGACTCAGATACAAGTACCGAGGATCCGGCGTGACTCCGAAAGGATGTTCCCTGAGTCCAAAGAATTTTAAAAGCATCCCGATCCCCTTTAGCCTGTTTGAACGATTTCGGTCCCCACATCTTGGTTCGCCCGCGGATGCTTCACGCTGGCTCTAATTGATATCCTTGAATTCGAACCGACAGCAATCTCTGGATCAAATCTAGGGAAACGACCAGGCTCTGACCTTGGTCGTGCGAGGACAGCATGCCCTCGATCCCATCCAGAGACCCGCCTCGAATTCTCACCCGCCGCCCTACCCGTAGAAAGGCATGCTCTTCGAATGCCAGGTCGCTCGCAAGAAGGGTTCGAATATCCTGAATCTGACCATCCGGAATCGGCAAGCCGACATTCTTCATGCCCAACAAAACCTACGATCCAGTGGGTTTCGAGTACCCCCAGGCAGTGCGCCAAGGAGAAGACCATGCGCACAAAACTGTAGCCTGCAAATGCCGGCAATTCCACTTCCTTGGTGCGGTCGGTCAACTGGTGAGAGCGCCTTACGACTGGCAGAAAGGTTTCCATCCCCCGGCTTGTCAGCTGGTCCGCCACGATTTTCTCGTGACACGAGCGGGTCCGAATCGCGTACCAGTGGTGGGGCAGCTCCATAACGCCGGTGCTGGCGCCCGCAATCGTCGCGCTGTATGCTGCACTGAAAGTTTCGCCGACCATATTTGGCACCGCGCGATTCTAGTTGGGCAAAAGAAATGACACCCTTGACTTGAAGATCAACATCACGGGAACGGGCTTCGTACGGGGGAGAAACTGCATGAAGAACTTACAAGAAGGAAACCGCCTTCTCTGATTCAATGGCCGGATTCTAAACCGCCTATGCAAGTTTCTGCAAGAGGGCTAAAGTTAGGGGTAGAAAGCCCCCGCAATGGAGTCTCATGAAGTCGAGCAAGAAGATTGCATAAGCTATTGACGCGCATAAGTTTATACCTCTGCCGGACTCCGACTTCATCACCCCATCGGGGAGCGACACCACGCCCAGCACAGCCCGCCAGAAGGCTCAAGAAACGTAGCCGGTGCCGCGATCTAGCGCTGCAATCTGAAGTTAAGGGTGATGGTGGTTTCCATTTCTACAAATTGACCGTGCACGGCATGCGGCCTGAATCGCCATTGCCTGATAGCAGCGATTGCAGCCTGCCCGAGCACGGCCTCTCCGCTGACCAGCCTTACCTCTTCGACCACGCCATCGGGATCGATGTGAATCGCCAGCCTTACCGGACCCTCAACGTGCCGTTCCCGGGCTGCCTCCGGATACTCCGGTTCCACACGGTAAAGCAGGCTGTTCTCCGCCACCCCGGAGGGCAATGCGATGGCGCGGTCCCGCTCGACTTCCGACGATCGCTCCATTCCGGATCCGGCGTCTTGGTCCCTCCATTCACTATTGCTTTTGGCGGGGTTCATGCGGAAAACCTCTACGCCGTTCTCGTAGACACGCAGGCCGCCGGCAGGTGGAATCGTTTGCCCGCTTTCGCCTCTGTCGGAGCTGGACTGGGCCGCTGAACTGGCTATCCTTTTCTCCCCGGTTGCTGGGGCACCGGTCGCGGCGGACGCCGACGAAGTGGGCGCGCGCAGGCCTGCGTCGCGCGCCTCGCGGCCTTCCCTCTCCGGGTTAATCACGCCTGAGGACGTCTTGCCGTGCCCCATTTCCGAGGTTCGCGCTGTCCGTCCGGAACGCTCCACCAGCCGCGCTCCGAGTAAGAGCGCACAGGTAAGTACGGTCAAGCCCAAGGCCCACGTGACGAAATCGGCTCGACGCCTTGGCTCTGGCGTGATGTCGCTGAAAATGTCATCGTCAGAATCACGGCCGGGATCTAGGCTGGTCAGCGAAACGAGAGGATGCTCGACCGGGGGAGGGAGAGAAGAAAACTTCAGGGGCGTCTCCACACTCTCGAGGTTCTTGATTACGCGATGGGCGAGCGCTTCGAGCGTGTGCTGGTCTCGTTCGGAAAAGGCCGCGGGGCGAGCGGAAAAAATTTCGAAGAGGCCCACGAGCTCCGCATTGCGCAGGAGAGGCAATAACATCACGGACCGCACACCGAGGCGGAGGCAGGTTTCAATATCGGCACGTGGGTCAGACTGCGCATCATCGCATCGCTCGACGCTCCGGCTTCGGATGCACTGCCCGGACAGACCGGATACGCTGTCAAACCTCGCTCCCAGTTCGGGGGCAGTGTCTCCGGTGCTGGCTCGGCAAACCATCTCCCCCTCCCGCCGTAAAATGATGGCTGCTCCGGTCGCTCCCGTGGTCAGACAAGCCTGCTCGACGATTTCGTTGAGCACGATCTCCAAAGCCAACTCCGCCGAAAATTGCTCCGAAAAGCGGCCGCCGCCGTGCGCCGCAAACATAGCGGCTAGACGCGCGAGATCAGATTCAGAGCCCTGCGGCTTTTCATGCTCCGGCCAAGGCAGTCGATCGGATGGGGCAGTTTTCACAGTCTTGGTTTCCCCCATGGGATCATCCGGCATACAAATCAAATCCCGGCGAAAGGATGCTTATGTAGCGGAGTTTCACCCCAAAAATGGAGGTTGTCAATATGCATTCGGAGTCATTCGGAGTCACCCCTGCTTCGCCGCTAGAACCGAGGCGGGGTAGCGAGATGCGAATACTTGGCGGGGGAATCGGCCAATCCCAAAACCCGAGCAGAATCTGTCGGGCAAACCAGCTAGAGTCTTCCGGGCGGAGAAGCAATGTTAGAATCAACGAAAACCTTGGGACGAGTTGGAATTAGATTTTTCCTCGGAGCTTTGCTGAGACATCTAACGTCGCAGTCGTTTCCAGATCTCGACGGAGTTGAAAATGCGGATTGCTGTCGTGGGTTCCGGATACGTGGGATTGGTCGCAGGCGCCTGCTTCGCCGACCTTGGTCACGACGTAGTTTTGGTGGACAACGATGAGCGCAAGTTGGCCGCTCTCAAGAGTGGACAAGTACCCATCCACGAAAATTTCCTGCCTGAATTGCTGAACCGCCATCGTGGCCATCGCCTCACTTTTTCCGATGACCTGAGGGAAGCCGTCCGCGCCAGCGCGGCCATCTTTATTGCCGTCGGGACGCCGTCCACCGAGCGGGGTGAGGCCGACCTCTCTTATGTGGAATCGGTGGCGCGCGAAATTACCGGCGGCGTCGATGACTACAAAGTTATCGTCGAGAAGAGTACGGTCCCGGTCTACACCAGTGAATGGATCCGCAAGATCATTCTGCGCAACGGTGCTGACTCCGCCTCTTTCGATGTTGCCTCCAATCCGGAATTTCTCCGCGAAGGCACAGCCGTCACCGATTTCCTCTTCCCCGATCGCATCGTCGTGGGCTGCGACAATGACCGTTGCGCCGATGTTCTCCGCGAGGTCTACGCGCCGCTCACCAGCGGCAGCTATTACGAACGCAGTGACGCGATTCCGCAGCCCGACCGCACTTCGATTCCCGCCCCTATTCTCGTAACCAGCACCAAGAGTGCGGAGCTCATCAAGCACGCCTCCAATGCATTTCTTGCCATGAAGATTTCTTTCATCAATGCGGTCGCTTCCCTGTGCGAATCGGTGGGTGCGGACGTCAATCAAGTCTGCCATGGCATTGGCACGGACTCGCGCATTGGCCCGCGCTTCCTGAATCCTGGTATCGGCTACGGCGGCTCCTGCTTCCCGAAAGACGTGATGGCCTTCCGCGCCGTGGCTCGCGAATGCGGATACGATTTCCGCTTGCTCGATGAAGTGATGCACATCAACGAAGATCAGCGCGCCCGCTTCCTGCGCAAGGTGCGCAGCGCCTTGTGGACGCTTCGCGGCAAGCGCCTCGGCGTTCTCGGGCTCGCCTTCAAGGGTGGTACCGACGACATTCGAGAATCGCCCGCCATCCTCATTGTGCAGGCTCTCCTGCAGGAGGGTTCGAAAATCAGCGCCTTCGACCCGGCCGCCATGGAACGCGCGCAGGAGGTCATGAGCTCCGACCTCAGGTTCGCCAACTCCGCCTACGAAGCGGCTGCCGGAGCCGATGCCCTGCTGATTCTCACCGAATGGGAAGAGTTCGCCAATCTCGATCTCGAGCGCCTGCACCGGGAGCTCAAATATCCTATCGTGATTGATGGCCGCAACCTGTATGATCCCGAAGTGATGGCCGCCAAGGGCTTCACCTATTACAGCGTGGGACGCGCAGCCTCTCATCCGGATGGCATTCCTGCGGCCTTGAGAACCGACACCAAGAAAGCATGAGCCAACAACGCGCTCTGGTCACTGGCGGCGCCGGTTTCCTGGGATCTCATCTCTGTGATGCTTTGCTCGGCGAAGGCTGGAGGGTGGTGGTCGTAGATAATTTGCTCACCGGCCGTCGTTCGAATCTGGCCCATCTGAAGAACGATTCGCGCTTCGAATTTATAGAGCTCGACATCTGTGAGCCCTTTGACGTGGGCGAGGTGGCTTACGTCTTCCACTTTGCCAGCCCCGCCAGTCCGGTGGATTACACCATCCACGGGATTCCCACACTGAAAGTCGGATCGCTCGGAACCTTTCACGCCCTCGATGTCGCCTATAAGTACGGTGCCAAATATCTCGTGTCGTCTACCTCCGAGTGTTACGGAGATCCGCTGGAGCATCCGCAGAAAGAGACGTACTGGGGGAATGTAAATTCCATCGGCCCGCGCTCGGTCTATGACGAAGCCAAGCGCTTCACCGAAGCCGTTACCATGGCCTATCACCGTTACCACAAAGTGGATACCCGCATCGTCCGGATCTTCAACACTTACGGACCGCGCATGCAGTTAAATGACGGCCGCGTGGTACCCAACTTCATGAAGCAAGCTCTGCGCGGCGAAGACCTTACCGTCTACGGTAGGGGTAGTCAAACCCGCAGCTTCTGCTACGTCAGCGACGAGATTGATGGCTTCCTGCGGCTTGCGAAATCCTCGGAGCATCTGCCGGTCAACATCGGCAATCCGAACGAGTTCACGATTCTCGAATGCGCCCAGCAGGTCATCAAGGTGACCGGATCGAAAAGCAAGATTCGATACGAGCCACTGCCGCCAGATGATCCTAAACAGCGGCGTCCGGACATCACGAAGGCACGGGGATTGCTCGGCTGGGAGGCCAAAATAGATCTGGAGACAGGTTTAGCAATGTCACTGGATTATTTCCGCAATGCTGTGGCCGATGAACCCTCCGTAGCCAATTAATTGCCGCTTAAATATCGTTATTTCCACACGCCGGAACTAATAAAGGGGAGTAAACTCGGGGATCAACAGGGAGATACAACTCTCCCAAATCTGCTGCAAAAGGAGTTGGTTATGCAGATCTTCACTCCCCGTCGAGTGTCTCTTCGCATAAGTAGTTTCGCGATGATCGGCGCTGCCCTGGCCGCGTCGCTTCTAGACTCTCCATCCACCAGAGCCGCTACGCCGCCCGATGGCACTCCCGTCCTCTCCGCCGCGCTCGCGACCTCCCCCGGCCAAGTCAGCTTCGGCCCCAACGTCTACCTCTTCAATCCCAGCACGCCGCTAAGTGAGATCCAAGCGACGGTCGATTCCATCGCAACCCAACAAGTCTCCAACCAATTCGGAACTCAACGCTATGCGTTACTGTTCGAACCCGGCACTTACGGGTCCAGCACCACTCCGCTCAATTTTCAGGTCGGCTATTACACCACAGTGGCAGGTCTCGGCCAGTCTCCGGCCGATGTCGTCATCAACGGGTCCGTCGACGTATACAACCAGTGCTTTGACGGAAGCTGCATTGCCTCCGATAATTTCTGGCGATCGTTGTCAAACCTGACCATCAACGTAACCAATCCGACCTTCGGCTGCTACACCGGCGAATTCTGGGCCGTGTCACAAGCCGCGCCCGTTCGACGGGTCCTGGTTAACGGAAACGCTACTCTGATGGACTACTGCACCAGCCCATCTTTCGCCAGCGGCGGATTCATCGCCGACTCAGAATTCGCGGGAGGCAGCATCGTCAGTGGTTCGCAACAACAATGGATCACGCGCAACAGCCAGATCGATGGCTGGAGCAATGGCGTGTGGAACCAGGTCTTCTCAGGTGTCGTCGGCGCGCCCGCCCAGTGCTTTCCAGTTCAAGCGTCATGCGGCGGCCCGTACACCACGCTCGCGACCAGCCCAGTCACGCGCGAGGAACCCTATCTCTACCTGGACTCCAACGGGCGCTACAACGTCTTCGTACCCGCCGTGCAACATAACTCCGTGGGCACGACATGGGCCGGCGGCCCCACCCCCGGCACGTCCATCCCAATCTCGAAATTCTTCATCGCGCAGCCGACGAACTCCGCCGCGCAAATCGATGCGCAATTACTCGCAGGCAAGAATCTCATTCTCACTCCCGGCATCTACAACCTGGATCTGCCGCTGCTGGTCACGCGTCCCGATACCGTCGTGCTCGGTATCGGCTTCCCTACTCTGATCCCACACAACGGAATTGTGCCGATGATCGTCCTTCCTGCAAAGGGTGTCATGGTTTCGGGGATGATTTTCGACGCCGGAATTCCGAATTCTCCGCTGCTTCTTCAGTTTGGTACTCCGTTCGGCGCGAGTTCCAGCTCGGACCCGTCGGCGCTGCAGGATGTCTTTTTCCGCATTGGCGGCGCGGAGCCAGGGCAGGCGACGGTTAGCCTGTCAGTCGGCAGCGACGACACAATCCTCGATGACATCTGGGCTTGGCGGGCCGACCACGGCAACGGCGTGGGTTGGACCGACAACACCGCCGACACCGGCCTCGTGGTTACCGGTAACAACGTGACCGCATATGGCCTTTTCATCGAGCACTACCAGAAATACGAGGTCCTCTGGCTGGGCAACGGAGGTACGGACATTTTCTTCCAAAACGAGATGCCCTACGACCCGCCCAGCCAGGCCGCATGGATGGAGGCTCCCGGCGTCGATGGCTGGGCCGCATTCAAGGTCGCCAATCAGGTGACCCGCTTCAGTGGCTACGGCCTTGGCAGCTACAGCTTCTTCAACCAGGGGGTGAACATCTACGCCGCCAATGCATTCGAGGTGCCCACCACCCTCACACCGTCGAGCCTGCACGATCTACTCACGATCTTTCTCAGCACCGCCGGGTCCGGTGGCATCCAGAACGTGATCGACAATACAGGCGGGTCTTCGACCATCGCGAACCCGGACACCCCCGTCACCGTGGTAAGTTTTCCTTGACGGACCACGCATCCTTCACTGGTGGGAATCGAATTCTCACGAGCGCCCCGTCCAAGCTCCGCTTGGGCGGGGTTTTTAATCGGTCTTGAAAAAATTATTTTGGCTGGTAATTCACCCCCAGAGATCCGGGGAGAGAGGAAAGAACTCAGAACTGAAAGCCGCCGGCTAAGAACTTTGTGCCGTAGCCGCCACAAAGTCGATCAACTGCTGTACCCCCTGCCGCTCATCCTTGGTATTCAGATGGAAGGACACTCCCATCCCGTAGCCGGGATGCGAGGACTGCACTTTCCCGCTCAAGCTCAACTTCATCTCATGGGTGCGCACCACAATTTCGACAGGCACGCCGGCGGCGAATGCCAGCGGCATTTCGAGGTAGCATCCTCCCGGACTCAGATCACTAAGATGGCAGTAGTTTCGTACTGAGCTTCCCTGCTGATAAACCTCCGCCCCCAGACGGCATGCATATCGCGTTTGTCCGCGGCGATTGCCCGGCTCTTCCCGCAGCCGAGCGCTGGCTTCGCCATCACGGCCGTTCGTTTCCTGCTTTTCCAGGCCTTGATCCGAACTCTTAGTGGGCCGGATAGAGTGTTCTACCTGCACTGCTTCGCCCGCCAGTTGCTGCCCCGGCGCGTCTGCCAGATTGATCTGCAGCCACTCCCGCAGCACCCTCCGCGAAGCTTGCGGCACATCCACAAACTGGATTCCCGCACGCCCGTTCCAATCCTGCCATACCACCTGGCCCGAAAGCCGCACGCTGGCGGTCTGTCCCGGCAATTGAAACTGGAAATAAACTTTGCAAGTGGGCGGCAGTTTCTTGCCAAAATTCACTGCCATGCCATCTTCCGCCAAATCGACCAAAGTGGCTCTGGCCTGCTCCACGCCCACGTAGTCGATCGTCGCATGCGTGTGCACCGCAGCCCGGGCCTTGCGGCGCTTGTCGCGGAATAACACATTCTGCGCCGCCCGCAGGCTGCTGAGCGCCCTATCGTAGGAAACCGGCTTGTAGAGAACGAAGTTCACGCCCAGGGAAAACATCTCCCGTATGTTCTCCTGCCCGGCCACCACGGCCACCGCCAGAGTGGCATCGTTGAGACGCGAGGAGCGGCTCTCGTGCAACAAGGAAGTTACATCCGCCTGCGTTTCACAATCGAGAATGATCAAGTCGAAGCGCTCCTGCGCCAGTCGCACGCCCGCGCGCACCGCTTCGGAGCACAACTCCACTTGGATGCCAAGTTCTTCCAGGACGCGCCTCAGCACTTCGACTGAAGCCTCGTCCACGCAAACCAGGAGTGATGAGAGAGTCATACCTGCGAACCATCGTAGGATCACCGCGGTTCGTCCGACAAGTTACCGGAGTCATCCCCCCAGCCCGGGTCTTTCGTGGAAACTCTCCTAACTCCACTGCCATCAATCTGGGTGACCTCAGTCACCACTGCCATTACAAAAGACCAATACGCTTGCGTTGCACCGTGGTGCTTTGACGCCGTCACCGCGCCTTCCTAGGATGAGGGCTACCCCCTATGCGGGGTCGGTTGGCCTGCGCTCCCGAACGGCTAGGTGTTCTATCCGGTCGAGTCTTTAGAAGCTTTGCACGAGGTGGGGTGAATTTGACATCACGAGACGATACAAGGTTGTCAACCGGCAAGGAACTTATGGCATCGCGAAAAAACAGCGGGTTCTCGCTCCTGGAACTGATGATTACCATGAGCTTCGCCTTGATCATGGCCGGCGTCACATTCATCTACATGACGCCCGTGATGAATCAGAACCATATGAACTCGGGGTACAACACCACTCTGATGGCCCTGCGCAACACCCGCAACCTGGCAATTACCCAGAGTCACGAGTACTACGTGAATTTCAATCCGGCTGGCTTTCCCGCGGGCACCATTCAGGTGCAGTATCAGGCTCCCGCGGTCGGAGCCGGACTCGCGCCGCCACTGCAGCAAGTGATCACTTACACGATTCCCGCCGACATCAGCTTCGCCGTGAAGGCAGGGTTCCCCGCCAGTACGCCGGACGGTTTTGGCGCTGGCGCCAATGCCATTGACTTCGGCCAGGCCCTGGCTGGCGAACCACTCAACTATGTCGTGTTCATGCCCGATGGCTCCTCGCAAGACAATCTCGGAAATTTTAATAGTGGCATTGTCTATCTGACGCGCCCCGCAGACACCACTCTCTCCTCTTCGCGAGCGATCACCGTATGGGGTGCGACCGGCAGAATCCGGGGCTGGCGGATGAATGGAGGCGGTACTGAATGGGTGCAGCAATGACACAGAGAAACAAATCCGTCCGCAAGCAACGAAGCCAGAGCGGGTTCACGCTGGTTGAAGTCATGTTTGCCATCGTGATCATGACGGTCGGAATGCTCGCCG
>Ga0210391_10002613_pt1 | contig 15515 bp, 13 predicted proteins | sample IncBWC12OmetaG_FD_160573 | JGI IMG/M metagenome (GOLD analysis project Ga0210391, IMG submission 160573) | Forest soil microbial communities from Barre Woods Harvard Forest LTER site, Petersham, Massachusetts, United States - Inc-BW-C-12-O ... | reverse complement strand
CAATGGCGGATCCCCATTTTCACATTAGGCGGCATATACCCCAGATCGGTAGCGATGGCCATGCGCACGCCGTCGGCTTCAAAAACGAAGCCAACCGGATCGGCCGCATCGTGCGGGATGGTGAACGGGGTAATGACAATGTCGCCAATCGAGAATCCGCTGCCGGCTGAGAAGTACTCCACTCCAGGCAAACTGCACGGATCTTCCGTCTTTTCGGCAGTCGTTTTTTCTACTTCCTCCACACATGGAGGCTGCTGCCGCAAGGCCAGCCAGGCGGCATAGGTCAACCGTTTCTGTGGCATCATCCAGCGCATCCAGGCACGGTGGGTTGCCTGGGTAAAGTAGACCGGGACGCCCAGCTTCCGCGCCAGCACAGCCACACCCTGCACATGATCCTGATGTTCGTGGGTGATCAGTAGAGCATCGAGGGCTGCCGGATCCTCGTTCGCCATCTGCATTCGCTTCAGCAGTTCGCGGCAGGACAGCCCCGCATCCACCAGGATGCGCGTCCGGCTGCTGGCGACAAGTGTGCTGTTCCCCTTGGACCCTGAGGCCAGCACCGTCATCCGCATCATTCCAGAAGCATACCGCCTCTTCTCCCCGCTTTCCTGTTGATAAGCCGCTCAGATCCCCAAAAGGTGCCAGCCGCGGTACCCCTTATTGGTCATATTGGTAGAAGCCACGCCCAGACTTGCGTCCCAGCCAGCCTGCATCCACCATACGAACCAGCAGCGGGCAGGGACGGTACTTTGGATCACCCAGCCCCTCGACCAATACGCGCATGATGTCGAGACACACATCGAGCCCGATGAAATCTGCCAGCGCCAGCGGGCCCATAGGGTGGGCCATACCCAACTGAAACACCTGGTCGATCGCCGCCGGCGTAGCCACCCCCTCCATCACCGCGAACATGGCCTCGTTCAACAACGGCATGAGGACACGATTGGACACGAACCCAGGCGCATCATGCACCTCAACCGGTGACTTCCCCAGCGCTTCGGCCAGAGCCTTCACCCGGGCGAAGGTTTCATCCGTCGTCTCCAGCCCCCGGATCACCTCCACCAGCTTCATCACCGGCACAGGATTGAAGAAGTGCATGCCGATCACCTGTTCTGGCCGCCGCGTCTGCGCGGCCAGCCGGGTGATCGAAATCGAAGACGTGTTCGAGGCCAGGATGACCCCCGGCTTGAGCACCGAATCCAGCTCGGAGAAGAGCTCCTGCTTCAGTGCAAAGCGTTCCGGCGCTGCCTCGATGACGAAGTCGCATACCCCCAGATCGCTGCCCTGCAAGGTGCCTCGAATCGCACCCAGCGCAGCCTCTGCCTCCCCCGCGGTCAGTTTCCCCTTAGCTACCTCCCGCTCCAGGTTCTTGCGAATCGATTCGAGGCCGCGATCCAGAAAGCGCTGCTCCACTTCGCACAGCAGCACCTGAAACCCGCTGCGCGCGAACACATGTGCAATCCCATTGCCCATGGTTCCGGCGCCCACCACTCCCACTACTTTGATTGTGTTCATTGGATTTGCTTAGGATTTATCGGGCGCGCACCAGCACGCAAGTGATGTTGTCCCGCCCTCCCGCCTCATTCGCGGTTCTTATCAGCTGGGCACAGGTCTCTTCCAGGTTGGACGCGTCGCCAAGAATACCGGCAATGCTCGCGTCATCCACTTCCCGCATCAGGCCATCGGAGGCCAGCAGGTACAAGTCGTCGGCAGCCACCACAAACTCGATTACGTCGGCGTCCACTTCGTCCTGCGTGCCCACCGCGCGGGTAATGACGTTGCGCATGGGAGAAGTCTCAGCCTGTGCCTGCGTCAGCTGCCCTAGCCGCACCTGCTCGTCTACCAGCGAGTGGTCATGGGTCAAACGCTCCAGCCGGCACTCGCGAAACCGGTAACACCGGCTGTCGCCCACGTGGGCAACCCAGGCATGGTCTCCCCGGGTCGCCATGGCCACCAGGGTGGTTCCCATCCCCGCCCGGGTGGGGTCCTGCTCCGCGCTGCGATGTACGCTGTGGTTCGCTTTATCCACCGCGTGTTGAAAGGATTCCCGGGTCAGAGGACCGTCGCTCATGGCGTGCAGCATGGCCTCGACCGCCATACGGCTGGCGACTTCTCCCGCGGCTGCACCACCCATGCCATCGCAGACCACAAAATTGCAGGCGCCTTCGCGATTATTGAGGCTCAGTCCGTAGAAATCTTCATTGGATTTCCGGGTCCGCCCCTGGTCCGACGCACCGGCTGCCTCATATTCCAGCACTCTCTGCTGCTTCTCTGGCATCAGCATTCCCTGTGAGCACATTAATTGTGCCACCATAATCTGTCCTGGTCCCGGCGTAAAGCAGCATTTGGGGATTCCCAGGGCTGTCCACAGGGCGAACAGCAGAGACTAGCTTGCCAGACCCAGATCTTTCAACTGGTGAAGAGAAAAGATTTGCCGGGCGCCCGTAGCCCGGTCGATCATGCTGGCGGTTAAACCTGCCAGCATCGTCCGGTAGGTCGCCTTGAGGTGAAAGGGGGTGCTGCTGGTCACCGCCGACAAGCGGTGGGCCAACCCCTCCCAATGATCGAAATGCGCAAGGCGCGGCTCGCCGGGCCCCTCGGGCAGGGCAATCAACTCAACTTTTTGCCCGCCAGGATTTCCCGGCAGCCCTTCCACCAACCGCAACTGGAGCGAATAGAACGTAGCTTCTTGATTGTTCATGGCACCTTGCGGGAGAGAAAGATTTATTGCCTGACCTAGCTAAACACGGGCCGGGAGAAAACCAAAGCAGCAGTTGCAGGTCTATGACTCTTTCGTGGGACTCGCCCGGGTTTGGGTTACCGCCTCGAATGTGCCTACGGTAACCCGGGTTCAGGAGATACTGACTTCTTCGTAGATGCCTAAAACCGCCCGCATGGCGTCGCAAATCTCCCCGAGCGTGGCGTAGGCGCGCACGCAATCGAGCAGGTAGGGCATGGTATTGGCGGAGGAGAGCCGGCCGTGGCCGGATCGAGGCTCGAGCGCCAAAGCACTGCGAAGCGCATCGAGGCTGCGCTCGACCGCGTCATTTGATCGGCTGGCCCGCAGGCGCGCCAGCTTGGCCGTCTGCCATTCCCTCACCGATTCTCCGATGCGCAGGATCTCCGGCGGCTCTTCTTCCATTACATATTCGTTGACCCCGACGATGACCTTCTGCCCCCCTTCCACGGCGCGCTGGTAGGCGTAGCTGGCGTCCGCAATTTCCTTTTGCGGGAAGCCGCGCTCGATGGCCGCGACCATCCCGCCCATCGCGTCGAGTTTCTCAAAGTATGCAAACGCGCCTTGCTCCATATCCAGGGTCAACCGTTCGACAAAATACGAACCGCCCAACGGGTCGACCGTGTTGGCCACGCCCGATTCATAGGCCAGGATCTGCTGCGTGCGTAGGGCAATTCTGGCGGCTTCTTCGGTCGGCAGGGCGAGCGCCTCATCGAAGGCGTCGGTATGCAGGCTTTGCGTGCCTCCCAACACTGCGGCCAGGGCCTGGACTGCTACCCGCGCAATGTTGTTCTTGGGTTGTTGTGCGGTCAGAGACACGCCTGCCGTCTGGGTATGAAACCGCATCCAGTGCGAGCGCGCATCCTGGGCGCCGAAACGCTCTGCCATCAATCGATACCAAAGCTTGCGCGCCGCCCGAAATTTCCCGATCTCCTCAAAAAAATCGTTATGCGCGTTGAAGAAGAAGCTCAAACGCGGTGCAAAATCGTCGATCTGCAGCCCCCGGCGCAGGGCCCACTCCACGTACTCGACCCCGTCATACAACGTAAACGCCAGCTCCTGCAACGCGGTCGATCCTGCTTCGCGAATGTGGTATCCGCTGATCGAGACGGGATTAAAGCGGGGAGCGAACAGGGAACCGAACTCGATGCTGTCCACCACCAGCCGCATAGAGGGCGCGGGAGGAAAGATAAACTCCTTTTGTGCGATGTATTCCTTGAGGATGTCGTTCTGCAGTGTGCCTGCGACTTTCCTGCAATCGCCGCCCTGCTTTTCGACCGCCACCAGGTACATGGCCCAGAGCACATTGGCGGGCGAATTGATGGTCATCGAAACGCTGGTCTTTTCCAGATCAATCGAGGCGAACAGTGTTTCCATATCCTCTAGCGAATCGATGGCCACTCCGCACTTGCCCACTTCCCCTTCGCTTTCGGGAGCGTCGGAGTCATAGCCCATCAGCGTAGGCAGGTCGAAGGCGACGGACAGGCCGCCGCCGCCATTGGCCAGCAGGTAGCGATAGCGGGCGTTGGTCTCCTCCGGGGTAGCAAAGCCGGAGAATTGGCGCATAGTCCAGAGCTTGCCGCGATAGCCGGTGCTATGGATGCCGCGGGTGTACGGCGGCTCGCCTGGAAGGCCGGGGCTAAAGTCCGCCGGCAGGTCGGCGGGAGTATAGAGCCGGCGCACCGCAACGCCGGAGACGCTGGTGAACCGTGCCTGTCCGTTCTCATCGCGGTTGATTCCACCCGGCGCGCCGATAGGCTGTTCCGGATTCTTCTTAAGCGCGGCAGCAAGTGTTGTTGCGGCCCAGGCTTCTTCTCGAGCGGTAGGACGTCGCTCCGTCATAGCTGCATCAGCATAGGCGAGACCACCAACCTAAGCAAGCGATCTACCGGCCCCGCGAAAGCTCCCAGGCTTTGGCATACTTCCAGCTCACATAAACCGAGTGATACAAATGCAGCAGCAGCCCTTCCCGCCCATCCAGAAAACCCAGCCGAAAAATATAGTTATAAGCAAACGTAGCCAGCGGATTCAGCACAACATTCACAGCAAACGGCAACCGCTTGCCTTCACGCACTGCATGCTCTGCTCCCAGGCTGCTGTAACGGTCCATGTGACTGATGTAGGCCTCAAGCGTGGGGTACGCATCGTGCACCATATCCCCTTTCAACCGCCCCGCCTTGCCTACAAAGTGCACTGTCTCGTGCACTGGACGAGCTTCAAATTCAGCCGCCCCGCGGCGAAACAATCTCAGCTTGGGATCGGGATAGAATCCCCCAAAGCGCATCCATCGCCCCAGGAAAAGATTGCGTCGCGGCAGCGCATATCCGTCGAAGGGTGGATCCTGCGCCAGCAATTCCCAGATCTCTTTAGCCAACTCATCGCTCAGCGCCTCATCGGCGTCGAGGGACAGGATCCAATCTCCGGAACACTTCTCAATCGCCGAATTCTTCTGCGCCGCGAACCCCTTCCAATCTTCCACAAAAAACTGCGACCGAAAGCTGCGAGCGATCTCCCCGGTGCGATCGCGTGAGCCGGAATCCACCACCACGATCTCATCCGCCCACGCTACGCTACCCAGCGTGCGCGCGAGATTGGCTTCTTCATCACGGGTAATGATGGCTACGGATAGCGTTTTGCGCATTCCTGTGTGGTTACTGCAGATGCTCCTCGATCACCCGGTCGACAACCTCGGGCAACGTTTCGCCGGTCTTGGGCAACACAAAGTTCTTAGCTGCATCTGACCAGTCCAGTTTGAAGCTGGTGGAAAGTGCAGAAATCCATACCTGGCGCGGAGGGGTATTGGGCGTAATCACAAACTTGGCGGGCGGCTCCTCGAACAGAATACTCAGCACCCCGTTCTGTTCTTCCACTTCAAACCCGCCGTCTTCCTCGCGCGCGATGAGGCTCTTCTTCAGTGCCTCGATGGCTGCATCCGAGTGGCGGCGGAATGTTGTCTCGTCTAGCATGAGTTGAGTGTAACAAGGCACGAGATGAGAACTATTCTGGCCCTGGCTGGGGCCTTGCTGATGTGTGCCGTGCCCGCTCTGTGGGCGCAAAGCCCAACCCAATCCGCCCATGACCTGGTCAAGGACGTGGTTTACAACGAACTCCAGGAGCGCCGTCAGATCAGCTTGTGGCAATACCGGGTAGAAAAACGGGTATTCTCTCAGAGCCTGTTGCAGCAGGAAGTGGAGACCGTCGACGGGCCTGTCGACCGCGTGTTCGCGCGCAACGGTAAGCCGCTTGAGCCCGCGGCGCGAAAGAAGGAAACGGACCGGCTCAACAACCTGCTGCACAATCCTTCCGATCAGGCGCGGATGAAGCAGGACCACGACGCCGAGGAGCAGCGTGTGCAGCGGCTCATTGCTGCCATGCCCGACGCTTTTCTTTACGAATACGTTGGCGCTGCGGAAGAAGGCAGCGTGCGGCTCTCCTTCCGGCCGAATCCGGCTTACAACCCGCCCACCTACGAGGCCCGCGTCTATCATGCTCTGACTGGAGAAGTGTGGATCCAGCCACAATTCAAGCGGTTGCTAAGAATTGACGCCCACATTGTGAGCGAGATTGACTTTGGTTTCGGTATCCTGGGCCGCATCGAAAAAGGCGGCACGTTTCAAATTCGACGTGAGCAAGTAAGTGAAAACAGGTGGAAGACGAGCCTTCTGGATGTCCATGTTGCGGGGCACATCATCTTCTTCAAAAACATTAGTAAGGACCAGCACGAAGTCCGCACCGCTTTCCAGCCCATGTCACCGCATACCAGCGTGCAGGATGCGGTGACCCTGTTGAATGCGCTCACGGCTCCTTAGAACGGTTAAGAAGCGCCGTCGACTGAAAAGCAGGTCTTCAGGGAGGGTGTGTGAGTACCGGGGAGAGAAACTGCAGGTCCTTCCACTGCTTTCCCGCGATTGTTGCGTTCCGGGCGAGGCGCACTGCAGATCCCTCGGCTACGCTCGGGATGACAAGGGGAGAGTGATTACTCACCGAAAAGTCTGCGAGTCGGATCGGGAGTTCTGCGCCATCCGGCTCGCGGAATTATAAGTCAGTAACCGCCCTCCCCTTGTCATCCCGACCGGAGCGCAGCGCAGTGGAGGGACCTGCGGTTGCTGCGGAGAAGCCGCTCATCTCTGTCCATCCGAGTCGCTATCCTTCCGGAGAGTAACCACTCTCCCCTTGTCATCCCGAGCGCAGCCGAGGGATCTGCAGTGCGCCTCGCCCGGACGCAACAATCGCGGGAAAGTAGCAACCAACCCCCTTTGTCCCCGAGGCACACTTACCACTTAACCGCGGCACGAATCTTCGGCACCCCGGAAATACTCGCTTGCAGATCTCCTGGCTGCTGCAGCATCTCCAGCACCTTGCGTGTGATTTTCTCGTCCACCTCGGCAGCCTTGCGCAAATCCACCGGGTAGCGCACTGCGTACTCGAGTCCCGAATCCCCATACTGCAGTTGGCCGTGCGGCTCCGGCGGCCGCACCGAAATATCCATGCGCCGTTCCGTATATCCCAGTTGCCGCTGCAGGTCGTCGCTGTATTCCGTATGCACCGATCGCACCGCATCCATCAATTGCGATTCAATCAGGTCATACTTTCCCCCTGGGTTCAGCAGGATAGAAACCTCGTGCCAGGCGTACTCCGATCCCGGAATCTGCTTAAACAGCGGCGTCGTGGGCTGAAAGAGAACGGAATTGGAGAACACCACCACGCGGCCAGTGGGATACAGATCCACTCCTGTCCCTGCAAGCTCCATCAGGTAAAGGCGAACCAGCCCAATGTCGATCACGTCGCCCGTGACAGAGGCCACGCTGATGCGATCGCCGACGCGGATGCCCCATCTCCCCACGAGGAAAAAATATGCTGCCACCGAGAGCAGAATCGTTTGCAATCCAACCGCCAGGCCTGCGGTGATAAACCCGGCGAAGGTGGCCAGCGAGCTGAACTCGCTGACAAACCCCAGAATCAGCACGATCCCCATGCAGAACCCCATCACCACCCGGCGCAGAACAAGAAACTGCCGCCGCCGGCGCACATCGGAGACATAGCGAAACGTAACCCTGCGCCATACTTCTGAAAGCAGCAGGATCACTCCCATCGCCACGGCAATGCTCAAAACACGCAGAATAATCGAGCGGAGGATTCCATTCGATTCATGCAGGATGGACTTTCGCCACTCGAGAAAATTGGAGCTGCTTTGGTCGAGCACGATAATTTCCTGGCTCAACGGAAGGGACGCGCTGGCGATCTGTTTAAACCGCGCTGCCAGCGCCTCGAATTGCTGTTTTTGCTGTGCCGGCTGAGCGGGTCCGTCGCCGGCCGTCGCAGGAACCGACGTGTTTGCCAACTGCTGCCCTTGGGCAATCGTTGCTCGCAGAGTAGCCACCAGCGGGCTGCGCAACTTGTTCGCCGCATCGCGCACCCGTGCGCTCTCCTCCATCAGCTGGCTCAGTTGATGCATCGCTTGCAATTGGTCATAAAGCGCAATGACTTCGCCAATCAATCCGCCAGATGACGGAATCGACCCGCTCGCCGTGGGCGGCTTGGGTGCCGTCTTGCCGGCGCCGGCATTCGACAGTTCAGGAACCGAATGGCGTAATTCGTTGATTTTGCCTTCGAGGCCGCCCTTTCCCCCTTCGCCGTTCGAGCTGATGAACTGCGCCATCTGCTGAAAGGTGTCGTGCATGGCCTTACGCAACTCCAGTTCTCCCTCCACGCTATCTTTTTGCGCGAGGAGCGGTTGCCGCTTTGCCCTGGGTGCGCTCGCAATCTGCTGGTTCAGATCCGGAATCTCTGCCTCCAATGCGGTAATGCGCGCATTGGTGTCGCTCTCGAGCTTAGCCAGCGCCGAAGGTGCGCCGGCCCCTGCGCCGCTGGCCGGGCCCGCGGCGGGGAGCAGCGCTGCCTCCGCCTGGGCAGACTGGAAGGCCAGCTGCACCACCTCCACCGACATAGTCTGCGCATTCATCTGGTACACCGCATCGCTGGGCAAACTTGCCGGAGGCACCCGGCTCGAGACCTGCCGGTACCAGTCGATGACCGCGTTCAGATGATCGACGATGGCGTCGCTGCTCAACCCGTTTGCGGTCTGCGCCTTCGTGCAGGGGAGCGCGATCGCCAACAGGGCGACGGCCCACAAAAAGAATGCTCGCTTGCGCCTGATGAACAAACCTATCGACAACATAGTTTCCATATTGCCTTTCTTCGCTGAAGTTGTCAGGAAATTGCTGAGATGCGCGAACCTGCGCTCAGGCTAATCGATCGTTGGCCGTCCCGCTCCTACCACCTCTTAATTTGTTAAGCTGAGACTTGCTTACCCGGCGGCAAATGCTCAAGCTTTCTGGTCTGGCCGTCGCGTCTGCGGCCTTAGCCGCGGACGCAGGGCAACCTTCGCCGGCTGATTACACCCTCGATATTGCCCCCTATGAGCTTGAGGCCGGTCCCCATCGAACCATCCGGACGATCGCGTACAACGGTCAGGTCCCGGGTCCGCTGCTCCGCTTCCAGGAAGGACGGCCGGTCACCATCGACGTGCGCAACCAGACGGCCACGAGTGAAGTGGTGCATTGGCATGGCCTGTTCCTGCCCTCGTCCGTCGATGGTGCGATGGAAGAAGGTACTCCTATGATCCTGCCTGGCGGCCGCGCGCGCTATACTTTTACTCCGCGCCCTGCGGGCTTTCGCTGGTATCACACCCATATCTTCGCAGGCAAAGACCTGCACAAAGGTCAGTACACCGGCGAGCACGGATTTCTGCTTATCGAGCCCCGCGACAACCCGGCGCGTTATGACCAGGAGTTCTTTCTCGCCCTGCACGATTGGGACGGCCAGCTGCTGGCCAGCGGCGACGGCGCCATGGACCCGGCCTACGAAGTATCGACCATCAACGGCCGTGTGCTGGGTTTCGGAGAGCCGCTGCGGGTCAAGGCCGGCGAACAGGTACTGTTACACATTCTTAACTCGAGCCCGAGCGAAGTGCACTGGCTTGCGCTCAGCGGGCATCAGTTCAGAGTCGTTGCCCTCGATGGCAACCAGGTGCCGCAGCCCCAGGTTGTCTCCATGCTGCGCCTGGCCCCTGCCGAACGCGTCAGCGCGCTGGTGGAGATGAATCATCCCGGCATCTGGGTGATGGGCGAAGTGCGCAAGCACATCATGGCTGCCGGTATGGGCATCGTGGTCGAATACTCTGGAAGCAGTGGAAAGCCGCAATGGGATCAACCCAATCAACTTATCTGGGACTACCTGCCCTTTGCCGCGGCGGGTCCGTCGTCTCCACCACAGCCGGACGCGGTGACCATTCCCCTGGTCATTGAATCCAAATTCGCCGGCCATGGCGCCATGGACCATTGGACCATCAATGGCAAGTCTTATCCGGATACAGAGAGTCCGATACTGACCACCGGCCAACGCTATCGCCTGGCGTTGATCAATCGCAGCACCAACGATCATCCCGTTCATCTCCACCGTCACAGCTTCGAACTACGCCGCCTGGCCGGCCACGTGCAAGTCCGCGGCGTCTTGAAAGACACCATCCTGCTCGACGCAGGCACGCAAGTGGATGTGGAGTTCACGGCCAACGATCCGGGGCCTACCCTCTTCCACTGCCACCAGCAGAACCATATGGATGCGGGGTTCATGATGATCTTCCAATATGCGTAATTGGCTTTGCGTTGTGGCTCTACTCACCGCGCTCGTGGGCGTGAAGCCGCTGCGCGCCCAGGGTAATTACGAGATCCAGGTATATGGGGCGGATACGATCGAACCAAAGAGCACCATGGTTGAGCTTCATTCCAATTTCACTGTAGATGGGCAAAAGAACGTCGTGGACGGTGTATACCCCACCAACCATCAATTGCACGAGACGCTTGAGATTACCCAGGGTTTGACCAACTGGTCCGAGGTAGGCTTTTACGTTTTCACCAGCTGGCAGGATGGGCACGGTGTGCAGTGGGTCGGGGACCACATCCGTCCCCGGGTGCGGGTGCCGGATTCGTGGCATTGGCCGGTGGGGGTAAGTCTATCAACCGAGGTAGGCTATCAGCGGGCGGTCTATTCTCCTGACACCTGGACGTGGGAGATAAGGCCGATCGTTGATAAGTATATGGGCCGTTGGTATTGGGCGGTGAACCCGGCGCTGGAGCGCACCTGGCATGGCCCGGATATCAAACAGGGCATAGGCTTTTCGCCCGCGGCCAAGCTTAGTTACGATTTCAGCCAGAAGATCAGTGGTGGTATCGAATACTATGCCGACTACGGGCGGCTGGGTGCATTTGATTCATTGCACAATCAGGAACAGCAGATCTTTGTGGTGACGGATCTGAACGTTTCCCCCAAGTGGGAGATCAACATCGGCGTAGGTGTCGGTCCCACGGCTGGCACGGATCATCTGATCATCAAAGGCATCCTCGGCCGCCACTTTAACTGGAAAAAGCCCTCCCTCCTCGACTAGCGAAGGGAGGACTCCATCCCGTCTGTCATCCAGCGTCCGGTGGTGTGGTGTTTCCCAAGTTGTCAAAGAACTCAATCAAAAGCGCGCCTGGGCGCACTTTGTCACGCGATTATTGTTGCTCTCCACCGTGGATACCCGGAGAGACGTGATTCGTCGCTGTCACATTCGTGTTTGCGAGCACTGAGCCATCATGCGGACAAGGGCTGATGCTTTCCCGGTGGTTGGCCGCCGACACACGGGCAGAGCGCGCCGGTGCGAGGCTAAGCAGGGCCGCAATTTGGCCCCGACGTCTGGATACTTACTCTTACTTCCACACTAGTACGGTTTTTGGGCCGCGTCGAGAGAGTTAGAGGATATTTTTGGTAATCGCCATAGATCGATTACCTCTCCCTGGTGTATTTGGGGAATTTCCTTCGGCGGGCGTGTAGCCGACCACGAGTAAGTCCTTTGTTTCATGAAGGTGCTCAAATTTTTTAATTAATTATTTGAGCATCTTGCTTCTTCATGGGTTGTTGCGGCGCAGGGTTGCGATCGCGATTTAAAAAAAACAGACGGTTACTATTGGCAGCCGCAATGTGACCTCCCATGCCATTTTTTCTATTCCTGCGAACATACTAATTCGCGCTCAGCATGGCGTCCAGAGGGGGTTTGAAATAAACATGAGGAAAGCGGGGCGGAACTCATTGGGCTTTTTCCCCGCCCTAATCGCCACGACAGCTTTGTCTCTCCCGCACTTAGAACCGCAATGACAAACAACTAAGACCGCCATCCATCTTCTGAAACTCCGACATATCCAACTCCAGCGGAAAAAACCCACGCTCCCTCAACTCCCCAATCAACCGCGGATATCCAGCCGCCACCAATACCCTGTCATTCACCTGAACGCAGTTAGCCGCATAGCTCTCTTCCTGCGCAACCACGATTTGTTCATAACCAGGAAACATCCCAGCCATCTCCCCGATCACCACCAGTGTGTTCTGCCCAACACAAGAAACCCCACTCTTAAGGTGAAGAATGCTCTGAATCCCCCGCACATCGACCACCTCAGACGTGAATCCCATCGAAGCCAGGTGTGCAGCAAGCTGCCGCGCACCCTCTTCATTCGTCCGTTGCGAAACCCCAAGAAAGAAATGCTCCCCAGCCTCGCAAATATCACCACCATCCAACGTGCCTGGCGTCTCAATCTCCGTGAGCGCAGGGAAAAATCGTTGCAAAATAGGCCGCATCGCCGTCACCTCGCCCTCGCGCGAGAGAGCCCCGGGCCGGGTAAGAATCGCGCTGCGCGCGGTCACCACCGCGGTGTCCTCGACAAACGTCGAGTCGGGATGATCAGGATCCGCCTCCAGCGTGGTAACGTTCAGCCCGCAACCGCGCAGCGCCGCGCAATACTCTGCGTGCTGCGTCAGCACCAGTTCAAAACGTGGAACTCCCAACTGGACCGTGGTAAGTCCCTGGTCAAAATTCCTGCCCGGAATGCGAACAATCGCCTCAGTGAACATGCTTCTCATAGACCAGTTGTGCCGCCGCGATATCCTCGACCGCAATGCCGACAGATTTGAAGACCACCGGTCGATCCCCGCGCTTGAGCGGCGCGCCGTTCAACAGTTCCCCAATCTCTGCCGTAATCTCTGCCTTTGCCAGAACAATGTCACCCGCCTCTTTCCCCGCTGCCACGCGTGACTCAACCACCACTGCGCCGCGCATGGCTTCCTCATCCAGTTCGCGGCGATCGGGCGTCGCGGCGCCAATAGCGCACACCATGGCATGCGGGCTCAGCCATTTTCCTTTGAGGATCGGCTGTGGCGAGCTGGTGAGGGCCAGCACCACGTCCGCGCCGGACACCGCTTCTTCCGCCGTCGTCACCCGTGCTCCAATCTCGCTGGCGAATGTCTGTGCATGCTGCTGCGACCTGCTCCACACCCGGACTTCGGTGAACCGGCGCACACCGGCGAGAGCCCGCATATGCGATCGTGCCTGCACGCCACTGCCTAGAACCGCCAGCACCTTCGCCTGCGGAGTAGCAAGCTGGTCAACCGCCACAGCAGACACGGCCGCGGTGCGCATTTCCGTGATCAGCCGGCCGTCCATGGTCGCCAGCGGCTCTCCTGTATCGGAGCGAAAGAGCTGGATAACCGCCATGTGCGTATGCTTTTTGAGCTCTGCATTGCCAGGATAGAAAGTGACCATTTTCGCGCCCATCACGCTGCCGTATACGGCCGGCATCACACCCAACCAGCCGCCATGCTCCGTCACGGGAATAATGGTGCGTACCGGTTGCTGCACTCGTCCGGCAGAAAAATCCATCAGCGCTTTCCGCATAGCGGGGATCAGGTCCTGGTAAGAAAGCACCGCCCGCACTTGTTCTTCAGTCAACATGAAATCTCTTTCTGGAGCGTTCATCGATGCTATCGCAGGCTACCATCGAAGCATGAATCTTGAGTCTAAGGATCCAATCGCACTCTTCAAAGAATGGCTGAAGGAAGCGGAGAGCAGCGAACCGAACGATCCCAACGCCGCGGCCCTGGCCACCGCGACTCCGGATGGCAGGCCCAGCGTGCGTATGGTCCTGGTGAAGCGGGTGGACGAGCGCGGGTTCTGTTTCTTCACCAATGCGGAAAGCAGGAAGGGCGTCGAGCTGCAATCGAATCCCTGGGCTGCGCTTGGTCTCCACTGGAAAACGCTCCGCCGCCAGGTACGGGTAGAAGGCCCGGTCAAAGAACTGGAGCCCGCCGACGTAGATGCGTACTTTCACAGCCGTTCGCGCGACAGCCAGATCGGAGCCGCCGTCTCCCAGCAAAGCCGCCCGCTCGGCAGTCGTGAGCAGTTGGAAGCCCAGTTCCGCCAATTTGCCGAGGAGCATCCGGGAGAAATACCCCGGCCCTCCTACTGGAAAGGTTATTGCGTATATCCCGAGCAGATCGAATTCTGGATCAATGGAGAAAACCGCCTGCACAACCGCTTCCTCTTCACACGCGAAAACGGTGGGTGGAAGACCGCACGCCTGTACCCTTAAAGGGCACTGCAGGGATGGTTGAGAGTTGCATGCTTACCCTGCGAGCTGTTTGCGAATAGGAAACTTCTATCTGTTTGAATGTATAGGTGTCGTGAGAGGCTGCGGAAAAATGAAGCAGGGTTCTCCTCGAGATTACGATGCTGAGACCGGCTGTTTAGAGCAGTGGGCTCAGAAATGTCTTTGTCCTGGGAACAAATGCAAAGAAGGGTATATTCTCTCGTGACCGGGAAAGCAATGGGAACTCGGCCTTAGGCCGGGTGTGTGCCTCGCTGCATTTTTCTCCCTCCCACGCTTCAGAGTTGCATCGGGTGAAAGGAAGAACCTGTGCTAAGTCTAAAACCTCGGATCGTCCTCCTTTGGCTTGTGGCCTCGATGTTCCTTGCTAGCTCGGCCATCGCCCAAACCAAGCTTCTTCGCTTTCCCGACATCCATGGCGACAAAGTCGCTTTTACCTATGCGGGTGACCTCTGGACTGCCTCCACATCAGGGGGAGTGGCAACCCGCCTCACCTCTCATCCAGGCGTGGAGCTCTTTGCAAAATTCTCTCCCGACGGCAAATGGATCGCCTTCACGGGTCAATACGACGGCGACGAGCAAGTGTATGTTATTCCCGTTGCCGGTGGGGTCCCGAAGCAGCTCACGTTTTATCCTTCTCGCGGCCCGCTTCCTGCCCGCTGGGGCTATGACAATCAGGTTTACGGCTGGACTCCCGACGGCAAATCGGTGGTCTTCCGGTCGCTGCGAGACTATTTCTCCGATGCGGACTCGCGCCTCTACACGGTTTCCATCGAGGGCGGTATGCCTCAGGTTCTGCCCATGCCCAAATCCGGTGCAGGGGATTTTTCGCCGGACAGCAAGCAGATCGTGTACTCCCCGCTTTTCCGCGACTTCCGCACGTGGAAGCGTTACTCCGGAGGGTGGGCGCAGCAGTTGTACATCTTTGACCTGAAGTCGCACGCGCAGGTGAAGATCACCAGCGACGTAAGGTGTCATCGCGATCCGATGTGGATCGGCGACAAGATCTACTATTCGTCGGACAAAGACGACACGCTGAATCTCTATTCCTACGATCCAAAGACCAAGACCACCGAGCAGTTGACCAAAAGCACGAAATGGGATGTTCGCTGGCCGAGCAGCGATCATAACGGGCGAATCGTTTACGAGCAGGATGGGGAGCTGAACATATTTGATATCGCCACCGGCGCCTCAACCCATCTGTCCATCCAGGTTCCCACGGATGCGCTGGCCATGCGCCCCTCGCGAGTCCCGGCAGGCGACCAGATCGAGTGGAGGCAGTTGAGCCCCAAGGGGGAACGAGCGCT
>Ga0210391_10002611_pt1 | contig 15523 bp, 16 predicted proteins | sample IncBWC12OmetaG_FD_160573 | JGI IMG/M metagenome (GOLD analysis project Ga0210391, IMG submission 160573) | Forest soil microbial communities from Barre Woods Harvard Forest LTER site, Petersham, Massachusetts, United States - Inc-BW-C-12-O ... | reverse complement strand
CAGCTGGAATTGTTGTCCGATTCTGATCGTGAGTCCTGGCAGGCGAGGCCTTTCCCCGCTGCCATGCGTTCTTGATCGTCGAATAGGATTTGGCTAGTCAATCTCGAACTGCTGCCTCATTGGGCTCTTTTAGAAACCAGCGGGCTGCATTCGGAGGCCTGGGAGTTCGAGCACAGGACACCAGGGAGGGACGTGGGCATGCTGGAAAGCACCATTGCGTTGCTGGGCGGCCTATGTTTGAGCGCTCTGACTTTGCTGATGGGTGCTTGCATCGCAGGCTCGATTGTCGCCGCCCTAAGAGCGGTCAGCCGGGAAAGCACTATTGTCAGTACGAAAAAATGAAAATGTTCGGTTTTGGCCTGAAATAACCGTCTCGGCTGACGCTAACCACCATATTCCACAAAAGCCAAACCTAGGGAGGGAATCCGCTGTGGCCAAAAGAGAGCGCAAGAATTGGAGAGAGTTGTGCAACGCAGCGCTGGGAGCAAATGATCCGGATGAATTGCTGAAGATTCTTCAGGAACTCAACCGGGTCCTAAAACGCGAAGAACAAGTCCGGCGTGATTTCAGGGAGGCCATGAGAGCGAAGAAGGCTTCTGCTTGAATCAGAACTTAGGAATAGAGAATTCAGGATGGCGCAGCGTCATTTTCAGCGGAGCGGAAACCCGGAGGCGCAGGCGTCCACTGGTTTTGTCCGGGGGTTGAGAATGAAAATAAGTAGAGAGCATTCTCCTGCCGTAACTAAGGCCGCGTTCGACTTATCAGCACTCTTTCGCCACAGCTTGAGGTACAAATGCTTGGCGTCTTTGATTCTGATGGTTTCTGGGTTACACCTTTATATCTTCGTTCCACCTGCATTTCCCGAATCCTCCACAGTCCGTAAGGACGGCGGCAGACGGCTATGGAGTGTCCAAATCGACAGAGTCGACTCCAGCGACGTGAGCCCCGATTTATTTCTCGAAGCCGAAATCCGCAAGAATCTCTTGCGAGAGCTAATCAAGACGAAACAGTTCAAGCAGGTGCTTCCGAGCGATGAGCGCAACGGGAATGATGTTCCCGACCTGCTCATTCTGAAAACGACGATCGAAGAGTACGCGCCAAGTCGCGAGACTCGTCGCGCCACTCTCGATGACGTAGGCTTGCTCGGAGTCGTGCCGGGACTCTTGCTAAGGTGCTGGGGACGGACGACTGCGAGTGCTGCGACCAAATTGACGGTCCAGCTTCGGCTTTACACGCGGGGAGGGCGCCTCGTTCTGGAAGATGTTGTCCAACAGAATGTCCAGTCCATCGGCGACACTTTGCAAGCTACCCAAAAATTGGCACATAACATAGCGACCATCTTGAAGCAGTCTAGTTTCCCGGAACCGGCAACGACGCCTCCCGGACAAGAAACTGCGCAGACTTCCAGATAGCAAGTGGGCACGATCACTGCGGCGCAATGCCATCACGTCGCCGATGCCGATCCTGTCACTCGCTGTGAGATTTGCGTGAGAGTCGGCAACACGGAGCGTATTATTCGCACCACGACTCGGTACGCGAGCGCTTGGTTCGGCGGACGGCTCCTGCTGCTGCAAAGCCTCTGAGAACGCCGCACAACGGCAGCGTGTCCGCTTGTCGACCCTCACCTTGAGAAGCCTGGGAGGAATTCCGAAGCTGTCGGCAAACCCAAGTGTCGCGCTTTAGCCCTCCGGGTTTCTGACGCTCCCGCCCACTTGAGCCCTATTTTGTGTCGAATATCCATGGGCGCGGCGCGTCAGGAGTAGCAGACCTACCTCATCCTCGAGATTCTCGAATTCGCAAACTTAGCGAAGGATTGTGGACCTGTGCGGGCTGCTTCTGCTTCCACCGTCCCGCTTACTGCATTGACAGCGCGAGGAAATGTTGGAGTCGTAATTCCAATCTCGAAGCCATGCTTGTGAGGCATTGGCGCCAGTTTCAACAAAGTATGCTCCGAGCATGCTACCAACGCTTAACGACGCAATCTAAGTAAATGGTCTGAGTTATCTCGAAAGCGGCTTGGCTGACGTTTCTGTCATGCCCGGCCTGCATGAGTGCCAGATCAAAGGGGGTAGTCGCTATGAGTTCACCAGTTGTTTTAATCACCGGCGCACTGACAGGCATCGGACGTGCCACGGCTCTGGCCTTCGCGCATGAAGGAGCGCGGGTCGTTGTTTCCGGTCGACACGACGATGCAGGTCAGAAGCTAGCCACTGAACTGCGCAACCTCGGCGCTGAGGCCGAATTTGTAGCTACCGATGTACGTCACGAAGACGAAGTCAAGAACCTAGTCGACAAGACCGTTGCTCGTTTCGGTCGCCTCGACATTGCCGTCAATAATGCTGGCACCGTGGGCGATCCCGGCCCGGCCGCCGATGTAACACCCGAGGCCTATCAAGCCATCTTCGACACGAATGTGCTCGGAGTGCTTCTGAGCATGAAGTACGAGATTCGGGCGATGCTTCGGCAAGGCAAAGGCAGCATTGTGAACATCTCGTCTGCGTACGGCAAAGTTGGTGGCCCAACTGCGTCGGTGTATGTCGGCAGCAAGCACGCCGTGGAAGGCATCACGAAGTCTGCGGCGATCGAGCTGGCCGGCACAGGCGTTCGTGTCAATATCGTTGGCCCCGGTCCAGTGGAAACGAGAATGTTCAACCACTTTGCGCAAACGAAGGAAAACAAAGCAAATTTCCTCGACTCACAAATTCCGAACAAGCGCATCGGCACTCCCGAAGAAATTGCAAGTGCCATCATGTTCATTGGCTCTGACAAGGCCTCCTACATTATCGGGGCATCCCTGGCGGTCGACGGAGGGATGATCGCGGGCTAGACCCTCCGCAGTCAGGGCGCTCGCTCCTCTGAGAAACGAGGTCTCTTAACGTAGCTCGGGTCCGAAGGAGTGGAAGCGCAAATTGAGGGAGTGGATGGAGAACAAGCCGATGGCCGAAGATAAGAAGTTGCAGGGGAAAGTAGCAGTCATCACTGGGGGCACAGAAGGGATTGGGTTGGCCACGGCAAAACTCTTCGTCAAAGAGGGTGCCTTTGTCTTCATCACAGGCCGTCGCCAGAAGGAGCTCGACGAGGCCGTGAAGGCGATCGGTCGCAACGTTTCGGGCGTTCAAGGAGATGTTGCCAAACTGGGCGACCTCGATCGTCTCTACGACGCCGTCTCTAAGCTCAAGGGGCAAATCGATATTGTTTTCGCCAACGCCGGCCTTGGCGAATTTGTTCCCTTCGGGGCCGTTACCGAAGAACATTTCGACAAGCTGTTTAACGTCAACGTAAGGGGAACGCTGTTTACGGTGCAAAAGGCACTACCGCTCTTAAAGGATGGTGGCTCGATCATTCTCAACGGCTCCGTCGCGAGTGTTAAGGGTACTGCCGCCTTCGGCGTCTACGCCGCGAGTAAAGCTGCCATCCGCTCTTTGGTGCGAACCTGGACTACAGACCTGATGGACCGTCATATCCGCTCCAACGTTGTTAGCCCGGGTCCGATCAATACGCCACTGGCGAGTCGGCAATCTCCAGACGTGATTGCGCGGATTGTCTCCACCATCCCGATGGGACGTATGGGCAAGCCTGATGAAGTTGCGAAGGCGGTGCTGTTTCTGGCTTCGGATGACTCCAGTTTTGTCACAGGTATTGAACTGTTCGTTGACGGCGGCAGAGCGCAGATCTAACCGATCGGCCTGATTCACATGTTGACTGAATAAAGAGTCATAAAAAGCCGACGGACGATGCGAACAAATTTCATCATTTCTAGATTGTGGGGGTCCTTCAAAGAACGTTTGCGAATTAAACCCAGATTCTTACCATTTTTGCCGAAGTGCACAAGTGAGGCGCTTTGTTCTATTACTTTCCCGAAAACTACACCTGGTCGTCAGCTTTTCACCTGGTCCTAATGGCAGGAGCTCAGTTCGGCGAAATCGACCGCTAGCTCGCTCCCCGAAGGACCGTGAGCCGAACGCGGCAAACTGGGGCAAGGCGTGGTCCGACATGGCACAACAGCAGGAAGATGAGGCTGTGCTCGACTTAAAAGAAGGATACCGACGAAGTGCCGGAGCGCGCGATCTTCGAGCCGCAGTATACTGTTTCAGCGGCGAAAGGCAGATACCGCCGGGGCCAGAAAAGAGCGCCAGCTATCAAGCCGCAAGAGCTTCCTTCGAAAAAGCTATCGAGCTGATGCCGTTGCCGCTTGAGCATGTCGAGGTCAATGCTCCCGACGGAATCTTGCCGGGCTATCTCATACAGGCTGCAACAAAGAAGCCCGCGCCGGTGGTTATTTTCTACTCCGGGTTCGATGTCTTAAAAGAGATGCTCTCTTGCTTTATCCACGAGGAGTTCGCGCACCGCGGTATCAGCTGTTTAGTGATCGATACGCCAGGCGTGGGAGAGCCTTTGCGGCTTCGTAACGTCGCATCGCGACCCGATTACGAGGTTCCCACGCGAGCCATTGTCGACTATCTGGAGACGCGTGCGGACATCGATTCCTCCTGTATTGGAATTCTGGGCATCAGCTTGGGCTATTACGCGCCCCGTTCCGCTGCACTCGAACGACGGATCAAGGCTTGCGTCGCCTGGGGCGCGATCTGGGATGATGGTGTGGTGTGGCAAAAACGCTGGGCTGCTCGATCCAAAGGTATCTCCGTCCCCTTCTTTCAGCGTCCTTGGGTCATGGGCACAAAAACGATGGAAGAGGCTCTCGAGCGCGTCAAGCAGTGGACGTTGGCCGACGTCTTGCCCCGGTTGAAGCAGCCATTTCTTATCCTGCACGGCGAAAACGATCTGGCCATTCCGTTGGACGACGCCCGCAAAGCTCACGCGGCGGCCGGCTCGACCGATAAACAGCTGCGAATTTTCACTGTGGCTCAAGGGGGCGCCGAGCATGTCCAGGCCGACCAACCTGACCAGGCGAGGCAACTCATAGCCGATTGGTTCGCTCAACGCCTCAGCCAAACGGTAGCCAGAAATGCCCTAAAGAACCCGCCGGAACAAATTAGTTTCCGGGTATGATTCGAAATCCATATCAAGAACATCTATAGACACAAAGATTATGTCAGCGATTATCCAAGCCAATCCTCTCGAGAAGTTGTCGCAAGAACCACTGCCAACCGGAGATTCGTGTGTCCTGATTATTTTTGGAGCTTCGGGTGATCTGACGAAGCGGAAGCTGATCCCCGGCCTCTACAACCTGTCATGTGAAGGCTGCATGAACCCTCAGTTCGAAGTTCTCGGAATCGGGCGCACGCCCATGAGCTCAGCGGAGTTTCGCGAGAAGACAGGCGAAGCAGCCGCCAAGTCAAAAGACACACGCGACTTCAGCGAGTCGGGATGGACAGACTTTGAAACGCGCCTGCACTACATGGAAGGTGACATCAACGATCCGAATTTCTATTCTCAATTGCGCCATCAGCTGGAGGAGATGGAGAAAAATGGTTCGAGTCCAAACCATCTGTTCTATGTGTCGACGCCGGCTTCAGTAGCGGGACCAATCATCGAAGGTTTGGGAGGAGCAGGACTGAACCGCCGCGAACGCGGGTGGACGAGAATTGTTCTGGAAAAGCCATTCGGGAGGGACCTGGGATCGGCAAACGTCCTGAATGACGTCGTGCATGGAGTATTCGACGAGAAAGCGGTCTACCGTATTGACCACTATCTCGGCAAAGAGACAGTGCAGAACATCCTCGTCTTCCGCTTCAGCAACTCGCTGTTCGAACCGGTGTGGAACAGAAACTACATCGACTATGTGGAGATCACCGCGGCTGAAACGGTGGGAGTCGAGAACCGCGCGGCGTTCTACGAAGAAACCGGCGCCCTGCGCGATATGGTGGCGAACCATCTGCTTCAGTTGCTGGCCTTGACTGCGATGGAGCCCCCAGTAGCATTTGATGCGGATTCGGTGCGCGAACAGAAGGTGCAAGTATTTCGATCCATTCGGCCAATGAGTGTCGAGGACGTAGCACGATTCACCGTTCGAGGGCAGTATGGTGCCGGCGTGATTGACGGGAAACCAGTGCCAGGTTATCGCGAAGAGCCAGGTGTCAACCGGAACTCCCTAACCGAGACCTACGCAGCGGTAGGGTTTCAGATTGAGAACTGGCGTTGGGCGGGAGTTCCTTTCTACATCCGAACTGGGAAGCGCCTTCAACGAAATCTGACGGAAATCCGCGTGCATCTCAAACCCACGCCCCAGGCTTTGTTTGCGAGCACGTCGTCGGCAATTGATCCGAATGTCATCACAATTGGCATTCAGCCGGACGAGGGAATCTCGATAGCATTCGGCGCGAAGCGGCCGGGAACGCAGATGCGGACGATGACGGTTCAGGCCAATTTTTCCTATCAAGCGAGCTTTGGGTCGAAGGGGCCGGTTGCGTACGAAACTCTGCTGCTGGACTCGATGCGTGGCGATGCAACGCTCTTTACGCGTCGAGACGAAGTAGAGGCGGAATGGCGTATCATTACGCCGATTGAAGAAGCGTGGGCGCATTTGCCGCCGCCAGATTTTCCCAACTACGCCGCGGGCAGCGAGGGACCAGGCTCGTGGCATGAACTGCTCAAAATCCGTGGCAAGATTGGCGAACCGGCGATCGGCCACGGCAAGTAGTGTCCGGGTTTGCAACGGGTATTTTAACCGACACAAACCTGAACCAGCAACGCCCGGATGAAGACGGTGAAGACGGTGTCAATCTTAGCGCCGTGTGCGATTGGCGATTCGCGCGCAGAATCATGCACCGACCGCCATTTCTCTCGCATCGAAATGCGTCAGGAGGAAATGTCGTGAAAGCAGCAGTCGTTCCCGCTATCGGCAGTTCGTGGCAGATCAAGGACGTTCCGCAACCTCAACCCGGACCGAATCAGGTTCTGGTGAAAATGCATGCCAGCGGCATCTGTTACACCGACGTACATCTGACGCTCGGACACTTTCCCGGACCATTTCCCCGAATCTTGGGCCACGAGCCAGTGGGCGAGATCGTTGCCGTGGCTTCCGATGTCACGACGCGGAAGGTGGGCGACCGCGTGGGTACCGCCTGGATTCAATCCACCTGCGGACGCTGTGAATGGTGCCAGCGTGGTCGCAGAATGTTCTGTCCGTACATGAAGGGCACAGGAATTGAGGCACAAGGCGGGCACGCCGAGTACATGCTGATGAATGCCGACGCAACCTATCTGATTCCCGACAAGGTTTCCTACGAGCAGGCAGCGCCCATCTTCTGCGCGGGCTACACGGTCTACAGCGGGCTGCGCTGGGCCGATCCCCAGCCGCACGAGCGCGTGGCCGTACTTGGAATCGGCGGTCTCGGGCACCTCGCAGTGCAGTACGCGAAGGCCGCGGGCTTTGAGACCATCGCCGTTTCCCACTCCCCTGACAAAGACAAGTTGATCCATGAGCTCGGCGCGGATGAGATTGTCCGGGACGGAAAGAGCCTTGCCGCAGCTGGCGGTGCCGACATCATCCTCAGCACTTCCAATTCGGCGAAGTCCATGGTGGACAGTATTCAGGGATTACGGCCAGACGGCCGGCTGATCGCCATGGGCGCGGACGCAGAGCCACTTTCCGTCTCCCTGATGGATCTCATCATGAAGCGCATCCGCATCATCGGCAGTCAGCAGAACGGCCCCGAATATCTCTACGAAGCTCTTGATTTCGTCGCACAAGGGAAAGTCAAAACGATCGTCGAGACTTACCCATTGGCAGAGGCCGCCAAGGCCTATGAACGGGTGGCGGAGGGCAGGGCCCGGTTCCGCGCCGTCCTCACAATGTAATCGGGGGCCGAGCAGTCACCGCCGGTTTCGGGCGGATCAACCGAGCTCAAGCCCTTCGAACGCCTCTTTCAGAGAGCACCGGCAGAGAGCACCGGGGCGGCTTGCTCAGTCGCTGTGCAGGACCGCGTAAACCTTCTTGAGCAACGGTGCTCTGGCGAATGGCTTCGCCAGGAATGCCCCCTCAGATATCAACCCGGACTGTAAATCAACCAGATCGCCGCTGTATCCCGACATGAATAGCGAACGAAGATTCGGGCACAGTACTTTCGCTTGTTCGAACAGCTCAAGTCCGCTTTGCCCAAACATTACGAGATCCGTAAGCAGGAGATCGATTCCCGATCCGGATTCTGTGATGATCTTCATGGCCTTCTCTGCGCTGTTTGCTTCGATGATTCGGTAACCGGCATTCCTCAGTAAGCTGGCGGTCACCTTGCGCAAGGCATCATCATCGTCCACCACGAGAATCGTCTCGGACCCTTGTGGAAGTTCCTGTACCTCGTGGGACTCCCGCAGATCTTCTGCTTTTGCAGCTACTCTCGGAAAGTAGATTTTGAACGTCGTGCCTTTGCCGGGTTGGCTGTCAACATAAATGCTTCCCTTGCTCTGCGTCACAATTCCGTACACCGTGGAGAGTCCGAGACCGGTGCCTTGCCCCAAACCCTTCGTTGTGAAGAAAGGTTCGAAAATTTTCGATTTGATATCGTCGTCCATGCCGTAACCAGTGTCGCTTACCGCCAGAATGACATGCTCTCCGGCATGAGAACCCACGTTCTGGGAAACATAATGCTCGTCCAGTTCAGCATGCCCCGTTTCGATGATGATCTGGCCTCCCCTCGGCATCGCATCTCGCGCATTCACAACCAGATTCATAAGGATTTGTTCAATCTGGCCCGGGTCGGCCTCGATGCTGCCGATCGGGATGGTTGGACGGAAGGAGAGCGAAACGTCCTCACCGATCATTCGCTGCAACATCGTGGTCAGATTTTCCACCACTTCGTTCAGATCCAGGATTCTGGGAAAGATAACCTGCTGCCGGCTGAAAGCCAGGAGTTGCCGCGTGAGCAAAGCCGCTCGTTCCGAGGCTTTCTTGATTTGCACCAAGTTCTTCCGGAGCGGGCTTTCTGACGCAATCAGATCGACCGATAGATCGCTGTAGCCGATAATCACGCTCAACAAGTTATTGAAGTCGTGGGCCACGCCCCCGGCCAGACGCCCTACGGCCTCCATCCTCTGGGCTTGGCGGAACTGCGCTTCCAAGCGCAGCGTCTCGGTGACGTCGCGGGTGATAGCCAGCACGCAGGGTTGCCCTTCGAGTTCGATCAATTCCGCAGATAATTCTGCCTCTCTGAGCTCTCCCTTGGACGTTTTGTATTGCGCGCGGAGTCCCGTTACGTGACCGTTTTCCTCTAACAGCTTGAGCATTTGTTCGCTCTGCGCCGGTTGTACCCAGAAACCCAACCCTGAGGCGGTGCCCCCAATGACATCCTCGCGCGCGTAGCCGAGTATTTTGAGGAATGCGTCGTTCACATCCAGATAACGCCCCTCCGCTTGCGTCGAAATCGAAACTGCCAGCGGGTTGCTGCGAAAGGCCTTGCCGAATCTCTCTTCCGCTCTGAGTAATTCTTTTTCCACGTACTTGCGCTCGGAGATGTCGCGTGCAAGTTTTGAAGCACCAATGATCGCCCCGCTACTGTCTCTAATCGGCGAAATCGTGACGGAGACGTCAATTCTCTTGCCATCCTTTTGCACCCGGACGGTTTCGAAATGGCTAATGCGCTCACCCTTCTTGATTCGCGCTGGAATGTCCAATTCCGCATTTGCTCGTTCCGGTGGCAGCAGCATCTGTATGGGTTTGCCTACCGCCTCTGATGCTGAGTAACCGAACAGGTTCTCCGCCCCACGGTTCCAGGTGGTGATCGTTCCGTCCAGACTCTGGTCGATGATGGCGTCATCGGATGACTCGAGGACTGCCGCCAGACGTTCTTGCACTACCTCCGCATGCTTACGGTCGCCGATGTCCCGCGCAATCTTTGACACGCCAACGATAGCGCCCCGGCGGCCGACAATCGGCGAAATCGTCACAGAGACGTCAACTCTCTTACCGTCCTTCCTGATCCGGGCGGTCTCGAAATGGTCAATCCGCTCACCCTTCTTGATCCGTGCCAGAATGGCAGACTCCTCATTTGCTCGTTCCAGCGACATCAGCATCTCTACCGGTTTGCCCACAGCTTCGGATGACGAGTACCCAAACAGCCGTTCGGCACCCGAGTTCCAGGTTGTAATCGTTCCATCCAGACTCTGACTAATAATGGCGTCATCGGATGATTCGACCAAGGCTGCCAGATGTTCTCGCCAGTCTCGCGCACTCGTGCGGGCGGTTATGTCGGGAGCGATCGTTGAAGCTCCGATAATTTCACCCTTTGAATTCCTCACCGGGGAGAAAACCAGCGAGAGTTTAACCAGAATTCCTTCCTCACGCTTACCATCCGCCTCGTTGCGCTGCAGTGGCCCCGCGCAAATATCCAACAGGGCTTGGAGTCTTTCCTCGTGCAGATGTTCCGGGATGACGATGGCAATCGGCTGGCCGATCATTTCTTCGGCAGTGTAACCGTAGAGGTCTTGAGCACCCTGGTTCCAGCCGACAACGATCCCCACGAGATCGCTGCCGATGACGGCGTGGTCGGAGGAAGACCCGACGGGAGCCAACTCTCGATTGCGTTTCCTGACTTTGGAGCGGGCCTTGTTGCTACGGGTCATGACATCTCATGGGTGCGCTAAGAAGCGTACCCTCAGCGACTGCCCCTTACTCGGGCCTTACACAAAATTCCGCTTTACCTTTTCTGTTTCTCGGGACCTGGGGCTCGCCTGTGGGAAAATGCACTTCCTGCCCCATTGGTGGGAACTGCTATTTGACTAGGCGATGTTTGAACTTTTCGAATATCTTACCCGAAACCGGTATCTCATCAATAATTATAAGCTGTACAGCAATCACAACGTAATCGGGTCGCCCCTAGTGCTTCCATGGTACCGATCATGATAGTAGCCCAGACCGAGACCAGAATCAACTGAGTCCAACGTTAGAAGGAACAGGACTTGACACGGTCCTGCGGGTGAGCGTGACAGGACCCTCGAGACTCATCACTACGCCGAGTTTGGACGCGCTTATCTCGGAGCTGCACATGCCGAATCCCATTGATGACTGGCAATCGTTACTTTTTTTCGAAGCGGACAACATCAGAGTGAAACCGTTCGAAATCGAGGAATCGCGGATCTTAGCTTTGCCCAGGCGTGTTGGGAAGAAACGCTACCTCACTGAACTCGTCGCTACGGGGCAAAAGAAGGGCGTAATCGATGGCCTGGAGCAATAGGTCCAGGTTGTCCAAGTTGGACTTCTGCAGATAGCTAATCGCGCCGTCTTTCCTCAATCTTGCCTCATTACTCATGGGCAGACCGCTGAGGGCAATCACTGGAATTGTCTTGGTCGCGCGATCTGCTTTCAAGGCACGAAGCACTTCCACGCCCCCAAGTTTCGGCAGCAGCATATCGAGCAGAATGACATCTGGCCTTGCGCTGTGCGCAAGTCGCAAACCCTCCTCGCCGTCGCTGGCGAGCTCAACTTGATATCCGGAGGAAGTGAGTATCTTTTTGAACGCAATTTGGAGGTGAACGTTATCATCTACTAAAAGGATCGTTAACATGTGAATGTGCCTCCTGGTTTGAATAAATCCCGTCTTAGGTTTGTAACATTGCGTTTCAGTTACTCGTCAAAGCGCAACTCGCCGCGGGAGACATCCAGTGCCTTCCGAATCGCAAAAAGCAGCGTGCTGTCGTCCACAGGTTTCTGAAAGAAGGCGGTGGCTCCCGCTTGCAGAGCTCGGTCGCGATTATCGGCCAATTCGCGGCCGGTCAGCACAATAACCGGGATGCCCGCCAGCCGGTCGTTCCTCTGCAGTCGCTCCATCACGACGAATCCATCTCCACCTGGAAGGCCCAGATCAAGAATTACCAGGTCCGGCCTTTCGGTCACCAGAGCGGCGGTAGCCGAAATGGCGTCCTCGGCAAACAAAACCTCGTAGTCGTTCGCTCGCAGACGGACGCTCAATCCCTTTCTTATCGTGGGGTTGTCGTCGACAACCAATATCTTCGTCCTGTCCATTAGGTCTCCCGTTTAGAAACACGTTCGAGTTTGTTGGTCATTTCTCAGGCGGGCCCGGAACCCCGTCCAGCGCGCCGTCTAGCACAGCGCGAATTTTTGAAGCATTCTCCAGCATGATGCCTACATACTCGCGTTGCTCGCCCGTCAATTCACCTGCCAGCCCATCGACCAGAATGTTTCCGAATTGATGGATGCAGGCAAGCGCGTTCCGCAATTCATGAGACAAATAGGCGGAAAGGTCCGAACTGGGCTGCGTCGGCATCGTCATAGCGCTCCCTGGTCATGAAGAGTAGGTTTCCTCGTGCCCACGGGTTCTCCCAGAGCTTGCCGGATGACTGCCAAGAGTTGGTTATCATCGACCGGTTTCTGAAGAAAGGCCTTCGCTCCGGCATCGAAAGCGCGCTTCTGATTTCCCAGACCGTCGCGCCCCGAGACCACAATGACGGGGATGACAGCGAGCGATGGGATCATTTTGAGCCTTTCCATCACCACAAAACCTCCTCCAGCCGGCAGACCGAGGTCAAGGAGAATTAGGTCCGGCTCGCTTCTTCGTGCCTCGGCCACACCCGAGAACGTATCCACTGCAAGACAAATGTCATATTGGTTAGCCTTGAGGCGTACGTGCATACCTTGCAGCACGTCCGGATCATCATCGACGATTAGTATTTTTTTGTTAGCCATTTACGACCATCCTTGATGAGATTTCTACATTTATAAGTTTCTGAATTCCAGCCGCCATCTGCTCCAGATACTCCTCTGCGGATTCATTGGAGGTTTGCTTGGTATGCGCAAGAGCTTGGTAGGAGGTCGACAGCGTCAAGCCAGCTCGCCCGACATGTTCTCGCAATTGTTCCTGTATCCTCTTGCTGATGGCCTCACCGCCGATCGAATCCGTGATCGCCACAATGAAGAAGAGCTCTGCCGCTTCGGAGACCCCCATCTTAGGCAGCAGGACGTCCAGATGCGAGTGCAAACATCGTTGCAGGATCTCGCGGACCCCATGAGACTGTTCCGCGCGAACATCATTCGAAAGCCATCCGCTTTGTGAGCCTAACTCTGTTACGACAAGTGTGACCGGCCGGTCCGCACGGACCGGCTTACGAAATGCCATAGAAATGAGGTTTGGCAAAGAGAAAATCGGCAAGGTAACGGAAAAGACTGACCCTTGTTCGGGCGCGCTTTTTGCCCAGATTCGCCCCCCTTGTCTGGTAACCAGGTCCTTGCAGATGTACAAGCCCAGTCCAAGGCCTTTGCGCCCTTCCAGCGAAGGATCTGCTGTCTGAAAGAGACGTTCGAAAATCTTCTCGGTCATGTCAGGACTGATACCGCACCCCGAGTCGGAGACTTCCAGAACGACAAGACTTGGATCTTTGTCAAAGACGCGAGCTTGAACTTTCACCTCACCACCTGCCGGCGTAAACTTTATGGCGTTGTCAACTAGAATGATGAGAATCTGTCGCATGCGCGTTGGGTCAGCACATACTGAAGGCAACCCGCAGGCGATGTCAGAGGAAAGTGCGATTCCTTTAGCTGTAGCGGCTCCCTGAAGAGTGTCGACGGCATACGCGATTGCATCGGCAACCGAGGTACATTGCGGCTCGATCATCAGCTTACCCGCCTGCACACGAGTGACTTCGAGCAGGTCACTAATCATCGACTGAAGTTGTTTGACATTCCTAAGAACAATCCCCATGTATTCTTGTTGTTCGGGCTGCAGTTCGCCGGCCAGCCCGTCCAGGAGAATGGTCACAAACTGACGGATCGCGCTCAGCGGTGAACGGAGTTCGTGCGACACGTGTGAGAGAAACTCATCTTTAAACTGGATCTGATGTGTCCGGATGAGATCAGTCTCTGTCTGCATGCGGTGGCGCTCGATCGCATGGCGAAGAGCCCTGGGTAGCGCGCGGTTTTCGATCTGGCCTTTGATCAGATAGTCTTGTGCGCCTTCCTTCATGGCCTCCGCGGCCAGTGCCTCGTCATCCAAACCAGTTAACACGATCACCGGGACGCCCGGGGCTGCCGCGTGCGCTCGCCGAACCGTATCGAGTCCGTGCCCATCGGGCAGTCCCATATCCAACAGGACAATGTCCACTCCACCTTTCGCAAGATGTCGCTCGGCTTCGCCCATCCGCAAGCAGTGCGTCAGTTCGAAACTGTCGGATCGTTCCTTACTGAACATCTCTCGAAGCAGACGGACGTCTCCCGCGTTGTCCTCAACCAGAAGAACCTTGAGTGTCTTTTCCTTCATGAGCGTGGTTCATGCGGCAGCTTGACGACAGACAGCCAGAAACTGTCGATGCTTTTCACCACTGTGAGGAAGCCTTCGAGGCCCACAGGCTTGGTGATGTAACAGTTCGCGTGGAGCTGATAACTGCGCAGAATGTCTCCCTCAGACGAAGAGGTAGTCAGAACAACGACAGGAATGCTCTTGAGTGACGGACTCTCCTTGATTTCCGCGAGAACCTCCCGGCCGTCTTTTTTGGGCAGGTTCAGGTCGAGCAAGATCAGATCCGGGCGAGGAGCATTCGCGTGCTCGCCCTCGTGCTTCAGGAAAGCCATGGCCCTTGTCCCATCTGACGCCACGTGCAAATTGATGTGAACCTTGGCGTCTTTGAACGCTTCCCTCGTGAGCCGGACATCGCCGGGACTGTCTTCCACCAACAAAACTTCGATAGGTGTCGCATCCGTTCCAATCGATTCCATTATTTCCTCTCCGTCTCCGGCAGGGCAAAGTAGAAGGTTGAGCCCTTTTCCGGTTGCGACTCGACCCAGATCCTGCCGCCGAGGCGTTCCAAAATTTTCTTACAAATGGCCAATCCGATTCCCGTCCCCTCGAACTCGTCACGCCCGTGCAGCCGCTGGAAGAGAATGAAGATCCTGTCAAAGTATTGAGGATCAATTCCGAGGCCATTGTCGCGCACGGAAAAGATCCATTCATTGCCGCCGTTTTTCGAAGCGGAGACGTGTACTTGGGGGCTTTCGGCTCTACGGTACTTGATTGCGTTCCCCACGAGGTTCTGGAATACCTGAGTCAACAGTGTTTCATCGGTCCTGATCGCGGGCAGGGAATCGTGGGTCACCACCGCACCGCTTTGCTCAACCGAGGTTCGCAAGTTTGTAAGTGCCACTTTCAACGCGTTTTCACCAGAAATCTCGCGGAGCGCCTTTCCATTGGCCCCGGCCCGAGAATAGGCCAGCAGGTCCTGGATCAACCCCTGCATACGGTTGCACCCGTCTACCGCAAAGCCTATGAACTCATCGGCATCGGAGTCGAGGCGTCCTTTGTAGCGTTTGGCCAGTAGTTGCGTATAGCTGGACACCATGCGTAACGGCTCCTGGAGATCGTGCGATGAGACATAAGCAAATTGCTGGAGTTCGTCGTTGGAACGCTTCAACTCCCCCACCGTCTTCACTAGATGCTCATCGGATTTCTTGCGCACGCTGATATCGCGGATCGCCGCCGTCACCAGGATTCCGTCGGCGGATTCCAGCGGGCTGAGCATAAGTTCGATGGGAAACTCGCTGCCATCTTTGCGTCGCCCGAGGAGTTCAATGCCCGTGCCGATCTGCTGCGCCAAAGCCTCCGCCGCGCTGCGCGTGCCGTCG
>Ga0210391_10002610_pt1 | contig 15526 bp, 14 predicted proteins | sample IncBWC12OmetaG_FD_160573 | JGI IMG/M metagenome (GOLD analysis project Ga0210391, IMG submission 160573) | Forest soil microbial communities from Barre Woods Harvard Forest LTER site, Petersham, Massachusetts, United States - Inc-BW-C-12-O ... | reverse complement strand
CTGGGATGCCAGCGAGATGCAAGGGGTAACCCGCGCGCTCGAACGAATGTTGCGCCAGCATGAACCCTTTCCCGCGGTCGTCATGGACCGCTATTGGAATGTGCTTGTGAGCAATGAGGCGGCTCCACGCTTTTTCAATTGTTTTATCGACATGAAGAAGCGCACGGGTCCGCGCAACATGTTGCATCTGATGTTCGATCCGGGCGGCATGCGACCCCACGTCGCCGACTGGGACCAAGTCGCGCCTACGCTGATCCACCGGATAACTCGAGAATCGGTCGGGCATTTCACGGATTCGAAGACCCAGGAGTTGATTGCGGCACTACTGAGTTACCCGGGTACCAAAGCCGAATGGAACACCCCGAGAGTGGTTCCGACGACCTCTACGTTACCAGTGATTCCCCTTGGCTTTATTCACGACAGCGCAACTTTGCGATATTTCTCCATGGTCACGACCGTTGGGACACCACAAACAATCGCGGCACAGGAGCTGCGGATCGAGTGCCTGTTTCCCGTGGACGAATCCACCGAAGCGCTTCACCTCCAGTTGATTAGCCGCGCCCCCATCCATGACCACCAGCCGTGATTATCCTGGGTGTTCGAGCAGAAAGTCGCCCCAAGAGATTTCCCTGGAATTGTGTAGCGATCGAGGCATTATGGCGTTCTTGGGGTTAACGGCTACGGGCCTAGGGGCGCACGCCGGCGTTGACATGAAGGATCGATCGCGCCTCAAAGCGTTGAAAAAATCCACAATTCAGCAGGAACCGAGGCATTTCCATTCCCACAGCAGAATCCTTCGCATGGCGCAGAGCATGTGAAATCGCTCCGCACCGGTAGCGGGGTCATCGCCAATCGACGGCAATAACGAGTGCTTCAGGGTAAGCTGGTCATGTTCGGGAGGGCGCCGCAAGGTCCGGCATGTGGTGGTTAGGGCCGCGCTGCGCTAAACAGAGCACCCGGAAAACTACCGGCACGGGATATCTTCCGGAATCCTGAAGGCGTCCTGTCAGACCGGCACCAAAGCTGCAGTACAGAAAAGCAGACAACGAAGTGGGAAGGGCGCAAAACTTGTCCGAGCCGCCAGCTGAATCAGCTCCAAATTGTCGCGAAAGTCAGAGCCCGGCGGCCGCAACCGGCGCGCCGCGAACGGCTGTTTTCGATCTGGACGGTACACTCCTGGCAGGTGATTCCACGGCAGCGTGGCTGCGGACGCTGCTTTTCTCATCATGGTTGCGATGTATTGCGGCCGCAATCGCCTTGCCCGTCTGTTTGTTGCTCATCTGGATTCCGTCATCGCGCAACGTCGGTGCCTCCATCCTGCTTTGGATAGCCACCGTCGGCCAGGATCAGGACGCCATCACGGACAGCATCCAGGTCTGCGCAAAGCGCGTCACGCAGGGCGACGGCGCGCTTCGCTGGCGCGGCGACGGGCTGGCAACGATGCATCGTCACCTGGCCGCCGATGATCGAGTGATCGTGGTAACAGCAGCGCCCGAATGGCTGGCGGCCCGGCTCCTTGCCTCCTGGACGGAAGTTCGCGTGATTGGGTCGACGCTCACGCGCCGCTGGAGCGGTTGGGTCATAGAATATCATTGCTTCGGTAAGGAGAAATGCCGAGCGTTGCAGCAGAAGGGTTATGGCAGTGAGTGGGACTTCGTCTATACGGACAGCTACGATGACGCACCGTTGTTGGCTGCTGCCACTGAATGTGGGTTCATCGTGAATCCGCGAGCCGGTCTTGTGGCGAAACTGAGCGCAATGGCGCGGTCGCCTATTTCACCACTTCGTTGGACTTGATCCGTAGCACTCGAACAGATCATCACACCGCTTGGCCGGCTTCGGAGCCGTTTGACGCTGAGAGACGCAACTGCTCAACGAGTGCCTCGTGGGCGGCGCTCTGCCGCAGGATGAGCACGGCCAGCGCCAGGCTGAATCCAACGATCTCAAATCCGAAGTAATACTCGGGAGCCTTACAAAGGGCTGAGATGAAGATTCCAAGGGTGCGGTAGTTGGCAGACAAGATCGACCAGCTTCGAATCTGTGGCGCCATCGCTTCCCGATAGTGCTGGCGAATGAGGGCGGCGTGTCCGGGCTCTCTTTGAGTGGCCGCGGCCATGGTTTCGCGAAATTTCCTGGATATGCCTGCCGTGGGAAAGCTCAGGCCCTCAAAGAACAGTCGGTGGAGGGCATCGAACAGCCAGCGAATGACCGGGTGTCCGTCTTTGCCCTGCTCGGGGGTGTCCCCGGGCGAAGGCTCCAGTGCTTTCTTGCCCCATCCCAGGTACTCGTACTCCTGGCGCTGCGCTTCGTAGCTTGCCGACTGTATCATGTGGCAAACTGCCGATACTGTCACCAGGCCATACATCCAGTTGCCATGCTCGTGACTGAGGGAGATTGCGAGGGCCGTGTAGACGGCGAGGAAGGTCACATTGTCGGCGATGCCATCGAGCACCTTTCCGAAGAATGAGTACGCCCCCGTAAGGCGCGCGAGTTGACCATCTGCTCCGTCCATCACATGCCAGGCGATCATGAGGGCAAAACCGGTGATGACAGATCCTAGGTTCCAATAGCGGTAATAGGCAAAGGCCGAAAGAATGCCGAATAGCATGCCCAGAATCGAGACGGCGTTGGGCGTTATCCGCAGCCGGGCGAAGAGTGGCACAAGCCGGCTTGCCAGCGGATGGATGAAGTAGAGGTTGGTGATCTCCTCGATCTCCGTCGTTCGCCGGATGGGAACGCGTCTCTTCGTCTCGGTCTGTTGTTGCTCCATCTGTCGCTTCTGTTGGCAATTACATGAGCTCGACCCGGACCGAATGATCCCCTTTTCAAAGCCCAATGACCACCGGTTGGCTGTACCGGGCTACCTTCTGGCGGCGATTGTCGCCGGAGCGGTGCTCATTGCGGGAAGTGCGATGGCGCAGCGTCCAGCGACATCCGAGGAGACCATGGTCATTAGCTCGGCGTCGTCAAACGTAGACGATGCGGCCAACACCGCGGATTTCAAGGATATCAGCGTTACTCAGGGGACTCGACGACTCACGGCCGAACGGGCTCGGGCCTCTGGCCTGGGGGCGAAGAACAGCCAGTGGACTTTCGTAGGCCATGTGGTGATCAGTTTAGATCCAAACAGCTGGATTTTGGCCGATCAGGCCATCCTCGAGTATCGCGACGGCAAACTCACCCAGGTAAGGGCAACTGGATCTCCGACGTACTTCGACCAGATACGTTCAGAGCCGCAGCCGCGTCGGCATGGCCAGGCGGACGTTATCACATACGACGCAAAGCAGGACACTGTCAACCTTCAAGGCCACGCCCAGCTGTCGGATGGCGACAGTATGGAGATCAGTGCACCTATTGTTGTTTATTCTATACGGGATCACACGTGGCAAGCCGATTCGGCAACCAAGGCACGGACGGTGCAAATCAAGGTCAGGCCGTAGCGGGCGCTGATCGCCGCAAGCAAGGCCTGTATCAAACGCGGGACGGTGCCCTGAAGAGCGTGACAGAGGATGCCCGTCAGAACGGCAAGGTGTGCCCCGGCGCCTCATCGGGACGAGGCAGGCGTCGCCAGGGGCTGCGCCAGGGCGGACGCCACCAACGCAGCCTCCCGACGTCCAGAAGCCATTCCCCTGATAGCGCGTGTCGAAGATCCGGGCGGCTGCTTGGCGGCTGGGCATACATGATTTCCTGCGCAGGCCACCGATGACCTGACTTCCATGTCCAGGCGCCGTAGTGTCGGTAGACCTGCATCAGCGCACGAGCGGTGAGGATGTCCGGCCGCACCACACAGCGCTGCGCCCAGTTCAGGCGCCTGGCAAGACCCCTGACAAAGGTCCAGTTTCTGGGCCCCACGTAGTTGGAGAACCAGACTGTATATCCAAGCTCGTCTTGCAGGGCGCTGACCGCTCGGTAGACCTGGATATGTTCGGCGTGACCATATTCGCCCCAGGGATTGTGAGTGTAGACATTCTCGCACCCCGCTAGAGCGGGGCGCAGGCCCTCAAGCAGTTTCGCATGGTTGGATTTATAACGCTCCGAGGCCGCCGCTTCGAAAATTCTTACGCCCCACTGCGTCAGCTCCGGGTTAGCCAGATACGACTGCCATTCAACGCCACTTTCAGCAATCGCCAGGTTGACGATGTCACGCAGCGGTAATGCGGCGACGGCCCTGCGGCGTGCTTCGGATCTGTGAGGTTTGGCGCGGATGGCACCGAAACCAAACACAATTCGCTCCACCGAAGCGACGACGGAGCTCAACCACAGTGCTTCGTCATCCGGATGCGCCACGACGACGGCATTCATCTGCTGTTGCAGGATCATGCTGTCATCTTTCCGCTCCCAGGAGGGAGTCGTAGAAGTTCTCGAGCGTTGCGGTCTGCCGGTCGATGTTGAATCGAGTCTCAACCAGCGCACGGCCAGCTGCGCCCATCTGGTGCCGTTTGGCAGGATTCTCGAGCAACTCGGACATTCTCAGGGCCAGCGCACTCTCATCGCGCTCCGGCACCAGAAAGCCCGTCCGCCCGTCAAGGATGCATTCCGGAATTCCGCCCACCCGGGATCCGATGATCGGCAGCCCCGTGGCCGCCGCTTCCAACAGCACCATGCCCAGCCCCTCTTCGCGCCCGGTAGTGGTGCGGATCCCAGGCAGCGTGAGCATCGCGGCTTTGCGCATCCACGAAAGCACCTCAGCGTGGGGGCGGGCGCCTAGAAACTGGACGCGGTCCGACATGCCCAGGGAGGCTGCGAGCGCCTGTAGGCTCTGTCTCAGCGTTCCATCGCCAATGATTAGGAGCTGGACGTTGTCGTGCTTTCGCGCCACGGTGGCGAATGCTTTCAGAAGGTACCGAGTCCCCTTGACCTCCACCAGACGAGCGACGTGCAGGATCAGCGGTCTTTCCTCGAAAGTCTCTCGTGGGCGAATGATCTGGCAGTCCACACCGATATAGTGGGTGTGGGTGCGCGACTCGGGGAAACCCGTCTCTAGCAGCCGGCGACGGATAAACTCGGAGGCGCAGAGGAACAGGCCTCCCTCGCGGGCCAGTTTGCTTCGTAACAGTGGATAGCGAAACCATGCAGGCGACGCCAACATGACGTGCGCCTTGAGGGTGGCATCGAAGCCGTGGAACGTCGTGACAAGAGGTATCCCGAGCTTTCTCGCCAGCCCGAGCGCGAAAACTCCTTCGATACCGAAATGCGCATGGATCAGTGACGGACGCTGCCGCGCCATCAGGCGCAGGTAGGGCAGTGTATTGCCGGTAAGCATCTGCCAGCCGATCCGGGGGAGCGTGTATTTCTTGTAGAGATCCTCGAGCGCCAGGCAGCTTGTACCCTCGGGGGGGGGGCCAAAGCGTCTCCTGCCCACGTAAAACGGCCGGTACCGGCGCAGGTGTTGCGCCTGATCGGATATGAAGGGCTCCGAGATCCTGAAGAGGTTATGGCGGAAAATCGCCACCTCACGTAGCCCTTTTCCGGATCCGACGGCTTGCGGCACCGGGGCCACGACATCAGGCGGTGGAATGTGCATACATTTCGGCGGCAGATATTTTAATCTTAGCACGGAGTTGGCTAACCGCATGATTATCAGTCGTTATCTGCTGCGTGAGATCCTCGGGCCGCTGCTGGTCGTACTGTGCGTGCTCTGTGCGCTGTTCACAAGCTATGGCGCCGTCGCCTTCCTGTCGGATGCTGTCAATGGACTGCTGCCAATGGAGATGATCTTTCAGGTCATCGGCCTGAGGACTCTGATTGCGCTAGAGATGCTCATTCCGCTATCGCTCTACCTTGCGGTCGTGATGGCCCTCGGCCGGCTGTACGTCGACTCCGAAATTACGGCCCTGTTTGCGCTCGGACTTACTCGCGTCAGGTTGATGGGAATCGTGCTGGGTTTATCGTTGTGCATGGCAGCGATCGTTGCCGTGTTGTCTCTGGTCGCGCGGCCCTGGGCCTACGATCGATCCCACCAGCTGGCCAGCCTCGCGGCATCATCCCTCAACACCAAGAATATGCAGGCAGGCACCTTCTACGGCGGCAGGAAAGGAGAGCGCACCATTTTCATCGGACGACGCGCAGGTCCGGCAGCCCCAGCCCGCGGCGTTTTCGTGCAGTTGAAGCTCCACGGGGGCGGCACTCGCATCATCCATGCCAGCTCCATTGAGGAAACACTGCATGTCGACGGGAGCTCGCAGATGCATCTGACGGAGGCTCATATCTACGATATCGGCTTGAAGGGCGAGAGCAGCGATGTCGTCCTGAACTCGACTGACCTCATTCTGCAACTCGCCAGCCCGTCAGTTGACCCTCCTGAATACAGCGCGATCGCTGCCAGCACGGCGCACCTGAGGGGCTCGGATTCCCCTGCCGATATCGCTGAGCTCCAATGGCGCCTGTCAACTTCCGTCTCGACGCTGCTGCTGGGCCTGTTGGGCGTGCCGCTGTCCCGGGCGCGGCCCCGTCAGCACCGGAATGCCGGGGTAGGCATGGCGCTCCTGATCTACGCAGGCTATTACCTGCTCTATGAGTCGGCGCGTACTTGGGTTCAGACTGGAGCCCTTCCTGCAGTCCCTGGCCTGTGGATTGCGCCGGCCCTGCTGGCTTTGGTCCTGGGTTGCGCGCTGCTTGAGCCGCGATTCGTCGTGGCGCTGAGACGCCGGAGCGTGGCATGACGGCCAACCCGTCGTGCCACCTGCACGAACGGGGTGCGGAGGCGGCATGACCTTGCTGGAGCGCTACATCGCGGTCGCCACCTTGAAGGCTCTCGCGCTGGTGTCCGCCGGCCTGACTGCGTTATTCAGCCTGCTGGAGCTGATCGATCAGCTTCGTGATGTGGGTACGGGACACTATCGGCTGATCGACGCGTGCATCTATGTACTGCTGACCGCGCCAGCCCGACTGCTGCTGCTCATGCCTGCAGCGATGTTGTTCGCTTGTCTTTTCGCTCTGGGAGCTTTGGCATCGCGGACGGAACTGACGGCCATGCGGGCGGGCGGAATATCGCCGGGCCGAATTCTCGCGGCAGTGTTCAAACTGGCCGCCGTTGTCCTGGTCCTGCTGTTTTTCCTGGCGCAGTTTGTGATACCGCCAGCCCAGCAGTTGGCACAAGCCCAGCGCGCGGCCAGGCTCTCGACGGTGGAGGCTGTTCGCAGTGGCGACAGCTTTTGGGCCGCGGGTGATAGCCAATTCATCAACGTGCAGCGATTCGCGAATGGCAACATTCCCAGCGACATTCTCCTATATGAGTTCGCCGCCAGCGGCGAGCTCAAGAGTTTGGTCCAGGCAGATCATGCTGAGCTGCGGCCGGATGGCACTTGGCTGTTGCAACAGGTGTTGAGCAGACGGTTCAGCGGCACCCGTATCGAAACTCACCAGCTTGCCACTCTCGAATGGCATTCATTTCTGCGCCCGGGACAGGTTTCGGTGCTGATCCTACCCGCTGACAGCATGCAGCCGATCGAGTTGTACCAATATGTCCGCGACCTGGAGCGGCGGCATCAGCCCGCAGCCCGCTACGCCCAAGAACTTTGGGCCAAATTGAACTTGCCGCTGGCGATGGTCGCGATGATCCTGATTGCCGCTCTATTTGTATTCGGGCCGCCGCGCACACAGAGCTTCGGACTGCGCATGATGATCGGGACCATGATTGGCGTCATCTTCTCGCTCATCGGGCAGATAACGACCTATCTAGGCCTGTTGTTGAATCTCGCCCCGGCGTTCACGGCGACGGCACCTTCGATCTTGTTGATGGCACTTGCTTTGTGGCTTTTCCGCCGGGCGGTCGGATAGGCGTCCGGGCACTGCGCCACAGCTCATCCGCGGCCTCCAGAAATCCGCGCCGCATCGTGCCCCGGTACGGAAAGTCCGCCGGCAGATTCGCCATCAGTCTTCGATGGGCAATCCCCATCGAATGGTACGGGAGTGCTGGAAACAGGTGGTGCAGGCAGTGATAGCGCAGGCCCACCGGGAAGAGCAGCCCGGTCAGAAGCGGGTGGCCGGTAACTGTGTGGGAGTCCTGGATCTGTTCGAGAAAGCTCATCGTGGCGCCAGTGTTGTGATAGCCATGCGCGGCGAGAGTGCGGATCGAGTTCAAACCCGATGCTGCGACGCCCAGAACATAAAGCTCAAGAAAAACGGTCCAGGTCACTTTTCCCGAGAACAGCAGGACCGCAAACACGGCGAGTTCGACGCAGATTGCCGCCTCAAGCGCAATCCAGGTCCCTCGCGGTTCGTCAGCCGGCACCGTTCGCCGGTAGTCCGGGTTGATGACAAACGAGGAGGCGCGCTCCCAGACCCACCGGCGCAGCCGTGGATTTAGCAACGACAGTGGAGCCAGTATCAGGAATCGAAATATCGCCAGTGCCGGCAGCAGCGGAACCTGCAGGAAGTAGAAGACGATCTGACTTACGGGTCCTGCGCCAAGAGGCAGGTACTCTCCGTCCCTCGACGTCCCGAAATGTCTGGGATTGTGGTGGTCGAGGTGGTTCTTGTACATAAACGAGGGCATCAGGGCCGGAATGCCAAAGAGGATATTCCAGGCGGCCTTGAAGAGGGGCAGTCGTCCCCGGGGCATGTGCGCAATTTCGTGGATGAATACCCCGCAACGAAATAGGGCGAACGCGGCGACGGCGAAGCCGATGAAGCAGGGCAGTGATAAAATCCGACTCGACAGATATAGTGCGACCGCGCCATATCCAACCAGCAGTGTGAGGATAAAATCCGTCCAGTAGACCCGGGCGCTGTGCTCGAAGAGGTCCCTGACCAGCGCGCTCGCCGGCGCGATGGAAAAAGACACTGGCGTGCTTCCGGGAGCGGACAGGTCGACGGGCGGATCGTAAACAGGCTCGTTCATCCTCAGCCTCACTCGTTTACCGTCGCGCGATTTCCGGTTGGTTGCGTCAACTGGTAGGCCAGCGGTGAATCGCGCATGATCAGGACCATGCATGTCAACATCGAGAGCATCAAGACCAGCGCCAATTGCAGACCAGGATTGCCTGTGCCCAGCACGTAGCGGCCGGCCTGCACTATCGAGACGAGGATGATGACTGCGAGGAATGGCCCAGCCGCAGCCCGGAGCATATCCGAGGCGCGGACATGCAGGAATCGACGCAGGTATTGCGCCTGCCAGAGGAGTAGGACGGGAGGGACGGCGAGCCATACCACCGATATGGCGACGATCCCGTCGGCGGCGGGGAACTTGAGGCCGACGACCATCATGCCGACACTCAGTAGAAGCAAGGTTGCAACCGAGAAGCGCACGGCCCAATGCGGACGTCCAGATCCGAACACCACTGGGTACGCCAATTGTGAGAGAACCCGCAGCACTGCCGCAGCCGCCAGTATCTTAAGCGGCAGGCTCGCCGCTGCGTAGCTGCGATGCCGTTCGTCGTGGATCAAGTTGGTAATGGAATCTGACGCAAGCACGATCGCAACTGCCAGCGGAGCGACCACGGCCAACAGTCTGCGCACTGACCACATCAGCAATCGCGCCAGCTGTGCGGGTTCAGCCGCGACCTTTGCGAAGACCGGCAGGGAGGTCCGATTGATGAGTGTCCCGGCGGCGTTTGCCGGCTCCATGGCCACATCAAACGCCACCCGAAACTCCGCAAGCACCGCCGGACCGTAAAACCAGCCGACCAAAAGGTGGTGGACATTGTTGATCATCTGTTCGCACAGCCCCGAAAGGGTCGCGCTGACTCCGAAGCTCAGCAACGAGGAGATCGACGACATGCGGATTGTGAGCCGCGGTCGGAATGGTCTCGCGAGCAGCACCCCCACCAGGGTGAAAAAACCGCTCGCCGTATATGCGATCACGATTGCCCAGGCTCCTGCTCCCAAGATGGCAAGACCGATGCGGCTTAGGGCGGTAGCGAATGTTGCACCTACATTGATGATGGCGATCCGTTCGAAATGCAGCTCCCTGTTCATCATCGCCAGGGGAATGACCGCGGCCCCGACCAGCGGCTGTTTGATCGCGATGGCGATGAAGTAGCGTCCGATCCCAGCGATGCCGTAAAGAGAGGCGATCCACGGGGCGGCGGCGAGCGTAATACCGCCTACGACGCACGCGGAACCGATGATGATCCAGAACAGCGAATCGAGCTGAACACGCGACAATGAGGGCGCCTGGACAAGTGCTGTGCTCGTTCCCAAGCCATCGAAGGCCTCGATGACCGCGCCAAATGCAACGACCAGGGACCCCATGCCTACCTGCTCCTTGGTCAGAAAATGGAGCACCAGCAAGATCGTTCCGAAGTCCGTGATCTTGGCAATGATCGTGGCACCGCCGAGCCAGTTGAAACCGCGGCGCAGGTGCTGTTGATGGCTGTCCATCACAGAGTAATGCTGCGCTGTGCCGCACGCGGGTGCACCCTAGAGTCGTCCGGAGTTCAGCAGGGCCTCCGCTTTATCCAAGGTGGCCGGATCATCCACGTCGAGCCAGAGCCGATCCTGGATGTCAAACACCCGAGCCTTAACTTGGTCCGCAAGCACCTTCATCGCTCCGGAGATGCTGTCGTCTCCCGCATCCTGGCTGAGCTGAAGCGCATCGAACATGCCAGGCGTGCACAGAAAAATGCCGGTATCGATGGCATTGAACTCACGGATGACCTTGCCGATGTTTATAATCCTGCCGTCCGAACACAAGACCCGCGTGACGTCGTCCAGATCATTGATCGACCCGGCGATGTTGAAGTCCACTGCGAGCGTGACCGTATCCGGTTCAAGCCTCGATGCCATCAGGTCGCGCAGAATGGTTGGATCAACCAGGTGATCGCACATGGTCAGCACAAAGGGACCGTTCAAAAGGGATCTGGCCTTCGAGACAGAAACACCGTTGCCGCGCTGCCACTCGTCATTGTGGACGAGTGTGATGGAGATGGCGTCTCGGGCGGAAACCAGGTCAAGCGCTGCGCGCACATCCTCGGCCCGGTAGCCGGTCACCACAAAGAAGCGATCCACGCCAGCCTTTCGTGCTCGGGAGATCACCCGTTCGAGCAACGGCACGCCGTTCACCGGAATCAAGGGCTTGCTTTGCCCACGCTGCCTCAGGCGTCCACCCGCTCCGGCGGCGACAATGAGGCAGTTCACGTGACCACGGCTCTCAGTTTGGCGGTGTTGTTACGGATGAACGTCTCGACCATATCGTAGGCTTGGTCGTCCGTGTACTGCTTCGGAGGGTGCTTGCAGAAATAGGCGCTTGGTCCCTCCAACGGGCCGCCCAGTCCGTTCAAGAGCGCGAGTTTGCAGCACCGGATCGTGTCGATGGCAACTCCGGCCGAATTCGGCGAATCTTCGACCGACAGCCGCAATTCCAGATCCATTGGAATGTCGCCAAACAGCTGCCCTTCCATCCGGATGAAACAGATCTTATTGTCCTTCTGCCACGGCACATAGTCGCTGGGACCGACGTGAATGTTCTCATCCTCCATGCGGCTGGCGGCGACAGCCTGTACCGCCTCGGTCTTGGATGTCTTTTTGGAAACGAGGCGGGTCTGATTTTTCATGTTGAGAAAATCAGTGTTGCCACCCGTGTTCAATTGATAGGTGCGCAGGACCTTGACGCCGCGTTTTGCGAACAGATCCGTCAGGACGCGATGAACGATCGTCGCGCCAAGTTGGGATTTGATATCGTCGCCAATGATCGGCAGGTTTCGTGCTTTGAAACGCTCTGCAAATTCCTTGTCGCTGGCAATGAATACCGGCATGTTATTGATGAGTGCCACGCCGGCTTCCAGGGCGCACTCCGCGTAGAAGCGTGCAGCCTGCTCAGAGCCTACGGGTACATACATCGCCATGATTTCCGCGCCGGAGCGTTTCAGCTCCCGGACGATCTGTTCTTTGGTGGATTCGCGGGCACCGGAACGAACGAACGTGCGGTCTTCGGCGTAGGCTGACATGTGCTCGGAAATACCATCGAGAACCTGTCCCATGCGCACAATGACTCCGCTGTCCGGAATGTCCTGATGAAAGACCTTGGTGCAGTTGGGTTTGGCAAAGATGGCCTGGTTCACATCCAGACCGACCTTGCGGGCATCGACATCGTATGCTGCCACGACCTCGATGTCGCATGGCAGATAGTCTCCGATCTGCGTGTGCATCAAACCGGTCACGCCCTGACGGCAACGCTCTCGGGTGTAGTAATGGATTCCCTGGATCAGCGAGCTCGCGCAGTTACCGACGCCGACGATGGCGATGCGGATGGCGATTCTGTTGTTCATGGCGATGCCTCTGGTGCGAGGGTGAAGGAGTGGTTTGCAATCGGTACCTGGGCGGTCGGCACCACGCCGGCTGCAGCGAGTTGCTTTCCGTATATCCGGTAGGTCTTATAGGCGCGGGCGCCGAGTCGCTCGAGGATCCGGCGCATGGGCAGGTTGTCCTCTAGAATCCAGGACAGCTCTATCGAACGGAAGCCGAAGACGGCGCTGGCGGCTAGAGCGGATCCAATGAGTTGCATCGGTAGGGCACTGCCGATCAACGTTCCCGCCATAGCGCGTCGTACTCCCATGAGGGGTACGCGTGCCGATTTGACCCGACGCGTTTTCAGACGCCACAACAGTTGGGCCCAGCCGAACGGAAACAATCGCCCCTGGAGGTCGCGAATCGCCTCATTGATGTTGGGCAGGGTTACGATGAATGCGACGGCTTCGCCGTCCACTTCAGCAAACCAGACGAGCCGATCATCGAGCAGCATCTTCATCCGTTTGGCCATCTCATCGGCTTCCACTTCCGTGATCGGAACGAATCCCCAGTTACCGCTCCAGGCATCGTTGAAAATAGCGACCATCCTGCGTATGTCGTTCGCGTAATCCTTGAAATTCAGACGCCGCATCCGGACGGATGTGGGGAGCGGTCGCTCCAACATCCTGCGAGCCGAGCTCGACAGGGGCAGGTCCGTGTCGAGCAGATAGGCGTAGACGTCCTTTTCCTTGACGTACCCCAAGGCTTCGAGCCGTGCGGTTGCGTAGACGGGATCGTGGCCCATTAGAAGCATTGGTGGCGTGGTGAATCCATCGACCAGCAGGCCGGTTTCCTCGTTGATCGACAGCGAGAAGGGTCCTTGGACGTGGGTCACGCCGCGGCTGGTTAAAAAAGCTTCCGCAGTACTCAAAAGGGCTGCGAACACCTCGGGCCGATCCTCGGCGCTGAGGCAGCCGAAGTGGCCAACGCGTTCTGCACCGCCGTGCTGTGCCATCGGATCGATCTGGGCGGTGATCCGTCCGACATCGCGACCATCGCGTCGAGCTATCCAAAAGCGCACCTCGGCGCGACGCAGAAGCTCATTGTCCTTCGGCGAGAAAGCTTCCTCGCGTTCCATCAACAGCGGGGGAATCCACGCATCGTCGTGCTTGTGTACGGTGAAGGGAACGCGAATGAAGCGCCGGAGCAAGGCTTTATCGGTCACCGGGATGATTTCGATCGTCATGTGAGCAGGCTTCCGGTCCGCAGTACCGGTGCCTCCTCCGGGTCTGAGTCCAGAACGCGAAGCTCACGGCCTACAGAGACGATGACCGACAGGGCAGTATCGATCTGTGCCTCCGTATGCGCGGCGCTGACGCTGCAGCGGATCAAAGACAGGCTTCCGGGTGTGGCAGGCGGTAATGCAAGGTTCGCATAGACACCGCGGTCGATCAGGCGGTTCCAGAACCGCACAGCCGTCCCGGTATCGGGCATCTTGATGGCTATAATCGCATTCGGTTCCGGTCCGAGCTCGAACCCCGCCAGCGCCAATGCACGATATAGCTTGGCACTGTTCAGGCGCACTCGTGCGCCCAGGGATGCGTCAGTTGATAGGCGCGAGAGAGCGGCCGTCACCGATCCGACGACCGCCGGCGGGAGGGAGGCCGTGAACATGTAAGGCCGGCACAGGATGCGCAACAAGTCGAAATCGGGCACATCGGATACCGCAAAGCCACCAATGGCTCCAAGGCTCTTGCTGAAAGTTCCCACGACAAAATCCACATCATTCTCGACGCCCGCCTCCTCGCAGACGCCACGACCTTTTTTGCCCCGAGTTCCGAGCGAGTGGGCCTCATCGACTACAAGCGTCGCGCCCAACTCGCGTTTGACAGCCACAATCTCCTTGAGCGGAGCGCTGTCGCCGAGCATGCTGAAAATGCCCTCGGTGACGATGATACGGTTGCCCGGGCGATCTTTGAGGCGCTGGAGCCGGCGTGCGAGGTCTTCCGGATCATTGTGACGAAAACGGATGACCTCCGCAGTACTTAACTTGCAGGCGTCGTAAATCGAAGCGTGGCTGTCTGCATCGATGAGCAGCTGATCCTCACGTCCAGCGATGGTCGAAATGAGACCGAGGTTCGCCTGATATCCGGTCGTGAAGATCATGGCGGCGCGTTTACCGTAGAATTCCGCGATCCGCCGCTCGAGGAGCGCATGATCGCAGTAGGTTCCGTTGGCTATGCGCGAGCCCGTGGTACCCGTGCCATTTTCATGCACGGATTTTGCAGCCGCCGCGATGCATGTCTCATCAAACGTCAGGCCCAGGTAGTTGTTGGTCCCGAAGAGCAGACAGGGCCGGCTCTCCAGCACGGCCTCCGTGGCGGAAATGATTCTGTCGAAACGCACGTCAAACGGACTACGGCCGTCGGAGGCGAGTAAATCGAGGGCGGTGCGTACGTCACCGAATTTCGAAAAAAGCGCCATTAACCCGCCGTTCTCTTCAGCGCCTCGATTGCCTGACTCAACTCGGAAACCGTCTGGACCTCGGCGACCCGATCGAGCGGGATTGAAATATCAAACCGGTCCTCGAGGTCCATGATGAAATCCAGAATCGCTACGGAATCCAGCCCCAGACCTCCCACGATCGAAGTCTGCGGGGTCACGCTGATACTTGCAGGAACCTTCCGAGCGAGGAGCCCGATGATTTCTGCTTCGATGTTGTTGGCATTACCGATCACGTGCCTTACCCCTTCTGCGAGTCAGCGGGCTGCGAGCCAGTTGCGATCCCTGTACCAGCGCACCGTGTCGCGGAAGCCCTGAGCAAGTCCGATGACGGGGCGCCAGTGACTGCGCGGTGGCTGGGATTCGACCTTTGAGCCCCAGTCGGCATGCAGAACCTCGCGAGCTTTCTCGGGCGTGAACATGGGTGTGCGACGCAGGAGCCTGGCGGCAACCAGACTGACCGCGGCGGCAGCCCTGATGGCCGGACCGGGCAACGGGATGACAAGGGCCCGCGAGTTCATGGCTGTTTCGGCGGTCTTGAGGATCTCGTCCCAGGAATAGCCCTCCGTGCGCTCGTCTGTAAGTTCGAACAATGCGTGGAATGGGCCTTGCTCACACAGAGAAGCGATGGCTGCCGCGGCATCGGCTGCGTGAATGACCGCGATCCGGCCATGCGCAGTCCGGGGTCGGAGAAAAATGTGGGAATCGATGGCACGAAAGATGCTCAACGTCTCGCGATCCCATGGGCCGTAGATGGCGCAGGGCCGCACGATGGTCAAATCGCACTGACGGCTGAGAACGGTGCGCAGAAGTTGTTCTGCCGCATGTTTGGTCCGCGCGTAGGTCGACAGGGACG
>Ga0210391_10002609_pt1 | contig 15535 bp, 12 predicted proteins | sample IncBWC12OmetaG_FD_160573 | JGI IMG/M metagenome (GOLD analysis project Ga0210391, IMG submission 160573) | Forest soil microbial communities from Barre Woods Harvard Forest LTER site, Petersham, Massachusetts, United States - Inc-BW-C-12-O ... | reverse complement strand
CTGAAGACAGCGTTCATCGGCTCAACAAGGCGGGGGTTTGCGTCGATGAAGATTGGGACCTGATTCTCCTGCTGGAGGATGTAATCCAAAGACAACGCGCCATGCCACTGTAATTCGTTTCCGAGCCGGCTGACATAATCACGCACGTTGGGCCGCGTGACGCTGAGCTTGGCGACGTCTCCTCCGTTCAAACCTTCTGCCACTTGACGGTAGCCGTGAAAGGCGACCAATCTTCCACGGTCGAAGACGGACTGAACGCGCTCTAAGATTCCCTCCGCCGATTCCTGGACGACAAATTCCTGATCGCCTTGCAGCAGACCGCCCGAAGCCAGCTCTGCACACTTCAATTTGAGTTCCTCGGCGTTGCGGATTCGCCAAACCGCTGTCGAAGCCGTAGCATAATCGGCCTTCAGGTAGAACGGGAACCGGCGTTCGCGTAACAGCTCTTCCCGTGTTCGGATCACACACGAAGCCGGTTGCGGTATCGATAAGCGTTCAAGAGTCCTGACCAGGGCAGCCTTTCCTTGAATCTGAAGGAAAGATGGGAAATCTGCAACGGCGAGTCCAATTCCTGGCGGAATGCGCGCTCTTTCCCTGGAGAACAGAAATGCTTGTTCGTGCGTCGGAAAGAGCACGTCCCAATGGCCACTGGAGAGGAGATCCAGCACAGCATCCAGGTATATTCTAGGGTCCTTGCCGATCGGAGGGCACTGGTAGAAATGAGTGACAAATCGTGAGAAACGTCCGAGACACAACGGACTGGGATCGCAGACCCCGATCTGATGGCCTGCGATGCCGAGTGCCGTAACCGCCTCCCGCGACGAAAGGCTCGAGCCTTCCGACAGCAAGATTCGTTTCCGTGAGGACATGCTGTGAACCGCCATTGTGCTCGCATCTAATGATGCGAGATTCAGGATACAGGCTTGGAGGGCGCAGGCCCTGGGTCAATTACCCGCTTTGGCGTCGATCTCTCTAGAGGTTTTGCTACTTGGAACGAGCCACACGTATCCCGTCGATGGATGAAACGGATTAGTCCTGGATGACCAGCCACCCGGAAGCAAACCTGGAGAGGGGCAGCCTGATCTCTTGGTATCGAAGCGCAGAGAAGACGGGGTTTTTAGCAACTTGCCTACCAGACCCGTCGGGCTGGGGGAACTTACCGAAATTGCGACTTTGCAGGCACTACGAAGGATGCCTTAAGGATTGACCGTAGATTCGCTCGCGACCCAAGGCTTGGCGTCTCTTCCGTGCACTTGGGCGTTCAATGGCGATTTTGCATAATCGAGCCGATAGTCTCGCTTGATCGTCAAGACATCATCAGTCCGGGACTTCGGAACCAATATGCTTGGCGATGAACAACAGCGCTGCGTGGAAGGCAGCTGCGGCTTGGGGGTTCTGCATGCCGATGGGCTTACCTGCAGGCGGAAGCCCATCTGGAAAGACGTCGAATAGATGATTGAAGCCCCTCATGCGGTATAAGCTGTGTTCAATATGCTGGTGCTGCAGAGCGGCCGCCATTTGCTCCGACAACTGAAACGGAACATCCGTATCCCGGTCGCCGTGCAGGAGGAGCGTCGGCGGATATCCCGGTTTGACAAGGCGATCAGGGCTATAGGCGATTAATTTCTCCCGCTCCTTGAGAGGATCGAATCCAGCTACTTCCTTGGGCCATAGCCCATTCTGACGGCAATAGATATAGAAATTCACACGCGGTTCAACGTTAGCTTCGGATATTTCGTTGGGAGAGATTGCTTGCAGCGCGGCTTCTTTTGTCACTCGGGGTTGGCTCGCCGTCCCCGCCCAGTAGATGGCCGGCTGTGTCAACCATGGACCCGCAATGTCACCGTAACCGTAGAAGGAGACGACCACCTTCGGCGAAGGATGGAGTCGAGCGCTGGACATTAAGGCTAAATATGCCCCGCCTGATTGCCCCACCACGGCCAGGCGCTCGGGATCGCATTGGAACAGCCCCGGTCCCTTTTCTCGTACCCAGCGATAGGCGTCTTCGACATCCTCGAGGATAGCCGGAAGCTTGGTCTCCGGCGCTAAACGATAGTCGATGGAGACCGTGATGTACCCGGCTTGAAGAAATAGGTCATTCTCATCAGCGGGGATCCCTGCGCGGCTGCCAAAGATGAGCCCGCCGCCGTGAATCCATACGATAGCCGGATGAGGTCCCGCTCCAGCAGGGCGATATACGTCGGCCTTGATCTCTAAATCCCCCACCTTCTTGTAAGTAAATGTCTCTTTGAAATGAGCATTTGCCGGCTGCGCCTGTCCACCTGGCATCCATGCCGTGATCAGAAGGCTTCCGAGCAGGATGCCGAGGCGAAACGTGAAGTGGATATACCGTCGCCCAGTCTGCGAACTTTGGTTAGAAGGCATTTGATTGCGCTCCTACTGAAGCTGAACACGTAACACGACTCTAATTCGCCGAATGCCGACCGCTCAAGAGTTTGCCTTCGCGGTAATTTGTCGACTTCAGCCGAATGCACTCATTGAGAGTTCTATCGGACCTCTTCAGCAGGTGTCTAGGGCATGGTCGACAACTCGGACCTCATGCTCCCGACGAACGATCTAAGCTCGTATATCGAAGTGCCTGAAAAACGGGGTTCTCGGTAACTCCCGTGCGGGTGCCGTTGCCGATCATTTCGGGGCCGATCATGGCGGGGCGGTTAGGGAGACCGCCCTCCATACCAAAGAAAGGTACATTCAATCGGCGCTCAGCCAAGAACACGCTGCGCCTGCCCGACCTCGATCACTCCAAGACATCAGTTTTGCAAAGCCTTAGCTCGGCCGCCTCGAAACGCACTTACGCTTTCGCTATCAATGACTTCATCGCCTGGTACTGCTCCGAACCCAGACTGGCGTTCGGTCGCACAGTTGTTCTGCGATACCGCTATGAGCTGGAGGCCAGGCGGCTCGCCCCTGCAACCATCAACCTGAGACCGGCGGCTGTGCGCGGCTGGCCTACGAGGCTGCCGACAATGGTTTGCTCAGTCCCGATCTTGCATCAAGCGTCAGGCGAGTGAAAGGCGCGAAGAAGCTTGGTACTTGCCTCGGCAATTGGCTCACCTGCGCTCAAGGCCGGAGGCTTCTCGACGCGCCCAACAGGGCCGAAACGAAGAGCAAAAGAGACCATGCCATTCTTGCCATCCTGCTGGGCTGCGGCCTGCGGCGTGCCGAGTTGATCAGTCTGAAGCTGGCGCACCTTCAGCAGCGAGACGATCACTGGGCCATTGTTGACCTGTTCGGAAAAGGAGGTCATGTGCGCACGGTGCCGGTTCCCGGCTGGGTAAAGGATGCCGTGGATGAATGGCTGGCGGTTGCTTGCATTGAGGACGGGCTGATCTTCCGTTGTGTCACCCACAGCGGCACCGTGTGGGGTTCGGGCATCAGCGAGAAGGTGGTCTGGTGGGTCGTGCGCCATGCTGCCGAAAAGGCTGCCATCGAGAAGGTGGCTCCCCATGACCTGCGCCGTACCTGTGCTAGGCTTTGCCATTCAGCTGGTGGAGAGCTTGAGCAGATTCAGTTCCTGCTTGGGCACAGATCGGTCGAGACCACAGAGCGTTATCTTGGCTCCCGGCAACGGATAGCGCACGCCGTGAATGACAAGCTGGGCATCGAGCCAGAGGCTCCCCCGGGCTGAGGAAGTTACCGCAAACGAGACTTTTCAGGTAACGCTGCGACGTGTCCGTTGTTGAGAAAGTATGATGAAAGTTTCTGCGAGAGGTCCGCATGCATCGTCGCCGTGCCCTGAGTCTCTTCGCTACAGCAATCGGTGTCTCCGTTTCCTCCCCAGCGCATAAGTTTGACGATCCAGAGAGCTGTCAGGATCATGTCGAGTGGGTCACCAAAGCAATGGAGAAGATGCAACGCATCAAGGTGGGTGACACCAGGAAGAACCTGCTACGCGCATTCAAGAATGAGGGCGGATTATCGACAGGTCTGGAGCGTACCTATGTGAGCCAGGACTGCCCTTATTTCAAGGTCGATGTGAAATTCCGTGCGATAGGTCGGCCAGAACGAAACTCCGACGGGCGCGTGACTTTGGTCGAGAGCGACGACGATATTATTATCGGTCTTTCACGTCTTTACCTCGCATACTCAGTGCTGGACTAGGTCTGAATTGTTATCGAGCTGCTCGGTTGTGGCGGGGGTAGCGATCTTATTGTGTGTGACCGTTTATCTGATCGTTGCCTACAGACGGCGACAGGCCAATTTGAAATCTCTTCCACTGAAGGGATTCCCCTACTTCCTGCAAAACGGCAGGGATTCTCGGCAACTTGCCGGTGATTTCACTCTTCCGGCTGGGGAACTTACCGATAATCCGACTTTGCAGGCACATGTCCGTGAAGCCGTTTATCGGACACTTGGATTTGCCTTCTTCAACTGGGGCGAGTGCGCCTCTTGATCAAGTAGTAATTGACGGTTGGGCGGTGACACGCCGGCAACTCACCACCCCATGTAAGAGGCGGCACGGGCGGTGAGTGGATTTGGCGGTTTTGTGCTCGGTGACAGATGCGACTGCAGAGCTCAGTGGACAAGGACGCGGGAGCAGACCCAAAACGCTTCTCCTGTGGTATCTCCACAGGTTTCATGACATACTACTGTGGTCATCGCACAGGAGAATGGGATGCCCGATTCAAAACTGGATTTGCTACAGGGAACGCTGGACCTGATGGTTTTGCAGACGCTGGCGGCGATGGGTGCACAGCACGGCTATGGGATTGCGCGACGGATCGAGCAGGTGAGCGGAAACGAGGTGCTGCTGAATCAGGGAACGATTTATGCGTCGCTGGTGCGGCTGCAGCAGCGGGGCTGGATCGAGGCGGAGTGGGGGATCTCGGAGAACAACCGGAAGGCGAAGTTCTACACGATCACGAAGCGGGGGCGGAAGCAGCTAGCGGAGGATGCGGCTTACTGGCAGAGGCTGTCGGCGGTGATGGGGCGGGTGCTGACGATGGAAGCGGAAGGCGGTAAGCGATGAGCGGGATCGACGTGCTGCGGCAGGGATGGAACCGGATGCGGGCGTTCTTTCAAAAGGAGCCGCTGGATCGGGAACTGGATTCGGAAATGGCTTCGCATCTGGAGATGGCAATTGAGGAGAACGTGCGGAGCGGGATGACGCCGGCGGAGGCGCGGAGGCAGGCTCTGACGGACTTTGGCGGCGTGCAGCAGGCGCGGGAGCACCAGCGTGCGGCGCGTGGACTGCCGTTTCTCGATGTGCTCTGGCAGGACGTTCGGTTCACGCTGCGCACATTGCGGCGGGACCGTGGATTTGCCACCGTTGCGGTGCTGATTTTGGGGTTGGGTATTGGGGCGAATGTCGCCGTATTCAGCGTGGTGAACACGATTCTGGTGCGGCCGCTGCCGTTTGCGGATTCGCAGCAATTGGTGTGGATTGCACCGCCGCCGCAGAAATGCGGGTTGTCGTGCGCGACGTATTCGGCCGATGCATATGAGGAGTTCAAGGCGCAGAGCCGCTCGTACCAGGGCGTCACGGGATACGAGGCATTCACCAGTCCGGATAATCTGCGGTTGACTGGCCGGGGCGAGCCGGTGCCGGCGACGGGCATCGAGGTGATTGGGAATTTCTTTCAGGTGCTGGGTGTGCAGCCGATGATGGGGCGCCTGTTCACGGAAGCGGAAGCGAGGCAGGGCGCGCATCCGGTGGTGCTGCTGGCCAATCCTTACTGGCGGCGGCAGTTTGCGACGGACCCGAACATCGTGGGCAAAGTGATCGATTTGAACGGAAAGCCGACGACGGTGGTAGGTGTGCTGCCGAAGAGCTTCGACTTTGGCGCGGTGTTTTCTCCCGGGGCGAAGGTGGACATGATTGTGCCGCTGATCCTGGACGATGAGCGGATGTGGGGCAACATCCTAACGCTGATCGGCCGGCTGAAGCCGGGGGTGACTGTGGGCCAGGCGCAGGCGGATGCGCAGATGGTCGTTCCGCACCTGTGCTGGAACATCAAGTATCCGCGGTCGTGCGGAGATTATGTCAACAAAACTGGCGTTTCGATCGAAGTGCGGACGCTGAAGGATTATGTGAGCGGGCGGCTGCGGCGGTCGCTGATTGCGCTGTGGTGTGCGGTTGGGACGATTCTGCTGATCGTGTGCGTGAACCTCTCCAACCTATTGCTGGCGCGGGCGGCGGCACGGAGCAAGGAGTTCGCGATGCGGGCGGCGCTGGGCGCGGGACGTGGGCGCCTGGTGCGGCAATTGCTGACCGAGGCGCTGATTCTTTCCGGCGCCGGCGCGGTGCTGGGGCTGGCGTTTGCCTCTGGAGTGATCCTCTGGCTGTCGCATCAGCAGTCAATTGCTCTGCCGCTGCTGGGCACGATGCGCCTTGACGGAAAGGCGCTGGGCTGGACGGTGTTGATCGCGCTTCTGACAGCGATTCTGTTCGGTCTACTGCCGGGCCTGCGGATGGCGAACGGCAACCTGCACGAGACGCTGAAGGATTCCGGTGCGGGTGCCGGTGCGGGGCGCAGACACGAACGGCTGCGCGCGCTGCTGGTGATCAGCGAAGTGGCGCTGGCGTGCGTGCTGCTGGTGGGCGCGGGTCTGCTGCTTCGCAGCTTTCTTAAAGTGCTGGATATCGATCTGGGATTCCAGCCGGACCAAGCCGCATCGATGAAAGTGGACTACGACGACAGCGGGTCCGACCAGGCCGCGCGAGAGACGAAACGCGGTGTGGCTCTACAGCAGATTGTTGCGCGGGTGAGCGCGCTTCCGGGCGTGCAGGCGGCGGGCTTTGCGGATTTTCTGCCGCTGGGGCGGAACCGCGCGTGGGGAACCCCTACGCCAAAAGGGAAGGTTTTTCCGGAGGGTGCGCTACACGGGCCGCTGGTGTACGTGGTTTCTCCGGGATACATGCGCGCCATGGGGATGCGCCTGCGCGGGCGCGACTTCACATGGGACGATGGGCCGACGAGCCAGCGAGTGGTGATGATCAACGCTTCCGCGGCGCAGGTGTACTGGCCTGGAGAAGATGCGGTGGGCAGGATTCTCCAGGCGAGCGGCGGGGATAGCGTGGTGGTGGGCGTTGTGGATGATGTGCACGCGGACAGTGTGGAGGGTGACCCGGGCTGGCAGATCTATTACCCGATCACGCAGCAGGATCCCGAGGACACGCAGCTGGTGATCCGCACCCGCGTGCCGCCGGCATCGATGGCGGCAAGCGTGCTGTACGCGCTGCGCGAGCTGAATCCGAATCAGCCCGCTGCGGAGTTTCGGCCGATCGCGCAAACGGTGGATCGCGCCGTTTCGCCGCGGAAGTTTTTTGTTCTGCTGGTGGGACTGTTCGCCGCGCTGGGGCTGACGCTGGCATCGCTCGGGATCTATGGCGTGATTGCCTACGGGGTGGCGCGACAGACGCAGGAGATTGGGATCAGGATGGCGTTGGGCGCGAGCCGTAGCCGCGTCCAGCGAGGCGTGCTGCGGCAGACGCTGGTGCTGGCGCTGGTGGGGATTGCCGCGGGAACAGTGGCTTCGTTTGTGGCGTCGAAGGAGATCGCCTCGCTGCTGTTTGGGACGCAGACGACCGATCCGGTAACGTATGTGGGGATGATTGTGCTGCTGATGGTGGTGGCGCTGGTAGCGGGATATTTGCCGGCACGGCGTGCATCGCGGATTGATCCGATGATTGCGCTAAGGTCCAATTGACGGCCAGAACCTGTTCTTTTCAGCTGACCGGAACGGGCCAATTGGCTCACGCCAAAGCAAAGGTTGACTGCTGCCAACCTCAGGCGCCGTATTGCTTTTTCATGAGCTGCGCTCATTCCTGGTAAAAAGCGGACAATGCGAACAAGGGGTTCCGCCTGGATTGGGCTGAGGAGGATAGCGCGAGTTGTGGGTTTCGGCTACTAGCAGTTACGCCAGTAGGTGATTCTATGAAGCGCGTCAACGGCAACTCGGACATCGAGAGGCGAGTGCAGCTTTGGGTTCCGGGAGGATCGTCGCCCACCCGGACATTACACCCGTTTTGGGGTAAGCCCACCTATATGCTTCGCGTCGTGCTGTCGATCAAGGTCGGCGCTTACGCCACCCGGCGGATGAGCAGCATGGTCTGATCATCGGTCTGCTTGCCGAAGTCCATCGTGTTGGCGCGGAGCTGCCGATAAATCTCCGGCAGGGGTTTCTCGGCGCAGGCCAGGAGCATCGATTTAAACTCATCCATTCCGATCTCCCGATCCTTTTTATCGAAGACCTCGGTAAATCCATCGGTAATGATGGCGAGCAGGTCTCCGCGTTGAAGGGTAAGTTGTGAACTCTCGAAGGTCTGGTTTTTGAAGAGGCCGATAGGAACATTCGCATCGGAGTGTTCGACCACCGTGTTGGTTTGAGCCCGATAGTGCAGTATCGGCAAGTGGCCTGCGAGTGCGAAACTCAGACGATCGGTTCCATTGCCACCTACGTAGGCGAATGTGAGATAGTTAGCCGGCGAAGTGAAGGGCTGCATCACATCATTCAGATCGGCCAGAAGGTCTGCCGGCTTCTTCAGTTTGTTCAGCTGCATGGACGCGGCGCTCTTGATCATGGACATAAGAATGCCGGCAGCCATTCCGTGCCCGGAGACGTCAGCGACGTACGCGTGCCAGGCGCCGTCGCCTTCGACAAAGTCGAAGAGGTCGCCACCCACCTCGCTGCTGGGGATGGAACGACCAAACAGTTCCACGTTGCCGATGGTTTGATGCCGGGGAGGAACGAGTGTGCGATGAATCTCGCCCGCGAGTCTGACTTCCGTTCGGGTCTTGAAGAACCTTGCTCCTTCGCGGTTGAAGAAAACCAGGAACAGGATGTAGCCGGCGATAATCAGAAGGATCTCGATAAATCCGTTCACGATCAGCTTGCGCTGCAGATCGTGTGGGCTTAAGAGGTGGTGAGCACTGAAGCGCATTGACGTCACGCCGGATGCGGCGGCCTGGATTAACGCTGCAACGAAGAAGAGCCAGATGATTCTCCGCGTGCCGGCAATAGCCCACAGAATTGCGCAACCGCCGCCGAAGCTGGCATTCCCAATCAGGTCGACGACCGATTGAGATCGAAAGTCCATGCTTGAACTGATCAGATTGAGCGCAGCGAAGAGACAGAAGACGCCGCCATAAAAGCAGACCGACGAGGCAAGCGGCAGCGTTCTCCATGTCTGTGATTGTTCTTTCCAGCCCATAGCTCACAGCCAACAACTTTACCTCATTTCATGGCCATAACGCGTTGTGTTCCAAGCTCGCGTTCGGAGCGCGCCTGCGGTTCCGCAGGATTAGGACGCCCCTGCCGCACTTGGGTGCGTGCTCTCAATACAATCTGCCTGTAGATTCGCTGTAAACCGAGCTGGTCGTTATGTAGAAAACAACTCCGGTGAGGTCTTTTCGGCTGAAGTCGTGTAGAGAAATCGCATTTAATACTCAAAGGGTGAGGCTGCAAAAAGGTGCCAGGCCATCCCGGCGTCAAGAAGCCACAATTTTGAACTTCTGCAATCAGTTGCAATCGCCATAATCCCCAAAATACTTTCAGAGGTCGGGTAGGCCGAAGTGAACGTCGAGTTTGGGAAGACTTTCCGCCTGCCCGGAATGCATCTTGCGGATTTCGCAATTTCCATGCCTCCGCCCTGAGGGCCAAGGGCAAGTTACCGACAACGAGACTTTGTAGGCACCACGAAGGGTCGGTTCGGATTGCCGTTATTCGATCAAGTTTTGCTGTGAGACCTGCCGGGATCAGGGGCAAGTTGTAATAGATTACGAAATTAATTACGGCAGCTTAGTTACCCGGAGACTGCGCAGTCACTTCAAACTCGCTGCGAACCGGCGCCTGCATTGGCCACTGTGTGGGAATAGTCTCAAGTCGATTAGCGGGGCGAGATGGTTGGTATCGCCTCCAGGGCGGAGTTGGTCGAGTCGATAGGTAGTATCCGGAGATTAGGGTATTCATTCTGTGTCACGGCTGTCCCCGGAGGCTGCTCGCCGATGCTTGACGGTGGAGGATGTACGATGATCTCCGGATCGATCTCCGCTTTACTCAAGCGTGTTGTATCTACTGCGTTGGGTACCATCATGATCTTTGGGTCTGCGAGCGGTATGGCGTGCCACCCCGGTGGAAGCTTGCTGAAATCGCGGCTGGGCGGAAGAGCGTGCACCAGAGGGGTTCGGGCCAGATTCTCTGCCGTCACGGGAGCCGGGGCACTGGACTGGCAGAATGCCGTGGTTCCATAAAGTAACAGACTCAGGATTGTCACGCGCATTGGCCCTCCATCAAGGAAAGTGCCCGTGGCGAGCATAGTAGCAAAATCTCGTAGCCCACGCTCAAAGCGATGAGGGTCCGAGGATTCCGCAGGATGCTCTACAGGCCGCGTGGGCGAAATTCAGCTTATCGGACGGGCGGCTTTCTGTTGTTTCTGAAAAACGGGGTTATGGGTAACTTGCTCCCGCCTGCCCCTTTCAAGGTTCCCCTTCCGCCGTTTCCCCGAATCTTCTGCACCGTCGTTCAAGAACAGACCGGCCTGTAAACTCGCGGCCATTAGAGCACGCAGCTGCCATGGTCATCCGCAAGGTTGGCAAACCCGCAGAGAATTGAATGCGAGCGGATATCCTCTGGCTTGCGTCTCTGGCGTGAACGGAATCGAATGAAAGAGGAGCCAAATTTTTTCCATGAACGATCAGGTTACTCGAAGACTGGATTTGAGTAGAGGCCTATCGCTCGCCGTTGCTGCATTTTTCGGCATCACCGGGCAGGTTGCGTTTGACCAGATGCACACGTTACCTGGGACAGTATCCCCAACAACCGCTCAGTCACCGGTCACAACGGGAAAGAGACTGGAATTCGAGGTTGCTTCGGTCAGAAAGAATAAGTCCGAAGACGAGGCGTCGATGAACGTTAGTCCGCTACTTGGGGATGGCCCCGTTCCACCCGGAAACTTATACCTGGCAAGAAATATAAAGCTTATTCAGTTCATCGCTTTTGCTTACAGTCTTACGCAAATCCAGCTACGGTCGCTCGAGTTACAAGTGCCATGGACAACTCAGGATCGATTCGATATTGAAGCGCGGGCGCAAGGCAATCCTTCGAAGGCTGACTATCGCCTGATGATGCAGTCTCTGCTCGCTGATCGTTTCAAATTGAAGGTTCACTACGAGACCCGAGTTGTACCGCTTTACGTGCTCGTTCTGGCGAAGCCGGGAAAGTTCGGACCACAACTCCGGCTGCATCGAGCAGCCGATCCGGTATGCGCTAAACCTGCGACCTCGCAAAACCCAAATGAAGTGGATGCAGAAGGATATCCTGAGGTCTGCGGGGGGCCTTATGGCATGTTCCCCAGCAAACCGGGCCGGATGAAAAGTGGGGGAAGAGATGTATCCATGGCGCGGTTTACTGCGATTTTGACCGGCGTGGGGGTTGTCGACCGCCCCATGCTGGATAAGACGGGGATTCAAGGAACCGTCGACTACAGCATGGAGTGGAGAAAGGTCGTTGATCAAGTGGCGCGAGGTGCGCCACTTGAATTGGATGAGGACGCGCCGACGTTCGCGGATGCGCTGAAGGAGCAACTAGGAATAAAAATGCTACCCCAGAAAGGCCCGTCAGAATTATTTGTTGTCGAACACATCGAGAGGCCTTCCGAAAATTAGAAGGGGGGGCGAGGAGCGACAGGAGGATTTTCCCGATGCTCCCTACAGGCAATCCCTATCTGCGTGCCCTTGGCGGTCTGGAATTCAATGACAAGCTGGGTATCGAGCTGGGTTGCTTGGCCGAGCCGAGCAATTTACCGGCCCTTGCTGTTCAGCGCAAATTGCAGCGAGTGCCGCACTTCTCGCCCAGTTATGCATAGGAAGGGGAAAGTTCAGATATGACACAAGCAGGCAGTCATCCAGATTCAGGGGGAGTTCTCTTGTCCACCTGTTGTTCTCTTGTCCACCTGCCGAGATGTCGGCAATAAGGACTCATCCCAATGGGTGCTTGCTATTTTCCCAATCACGATACTGGACGAGCCCCCAACTGGCAGACACGGGCTAATAGGGTGACAGCTTACCTATAGCAGCAGTTTTATCTGCTCCCTACCGAGATCGGCACAGCCTTCCGCCCTGGAGCCCGACAGGCAATCGGTCTGCCAAGCCGGCGTTCTAATTCGGTAACTTCGCAAGCTGGGAGTCGCGGCGGGAACTTACCTATGACCCGGTTTTCAGGGAACTGCGCCGCTGCGAGGAGTTTAGAAAGTGTGTGGATCCCTCGGGTGATCGAGTCACAATCCGGTCACGAAAGAGGTTGCGAGCAGCTTTTGATTTCGGACTTAATTCTGCGAAGGTAGATCTATGTGATCGATGACGAGCACTTCAACTGGTCCTTTCGTGGACATCAGCCGCAATCCCAACTGCTCCTCCAGAGCCGTAAACAGCCCCGGCGCTTCCGGAACGTTCGATGGTACAGGTCGTGGCTGCTCGTCCTGCGGTCCCTGTGCTATTAATCGCTCTCGAGTCCACCGCAGCGTAAAGTCATACGGTCCCGGAAGCCCGGTCCGGTTCACAACCGTACGCCCGCCAACCTCGGAGTAGCCCGCGAGCCAATGCACTAGCTCATCCAATGTTGCTCCCTTTGCCGTCATTTCGGCGGCCTGTCCCCGATATAAAACAAGAATCCCCTTGCGGACATCCTCGGCCCTCATAGGAAAGCCGACCTTCGCGGGCGGCTGATCCTCTCCGGTGGTTGTAGGCAGGTCCTTCGTGACGGTCAGCTTCGGGCCGCCCTTGGCGAACATTAGCTCGTATATCGGCAACTCGGCCGACTGAACATGGACCTTTAGCTTGAATCGGTCTGCGAGCAGCGACTGCATCATCAAGCTCATCTGCTCTTTGCGCTCTTCGTGCGACAGCTTTTCAAAACTCGCCACGAGAGACTCGTCAATTCTTGCGTCGACATCATACCGGTTGTTGTCGATCCAGCTCGGCCCTCCCACGACACGCTCGTTGCGGCCAGAAGTCCACGGGATACCATACGCCTGTTCAATCAGATTTCTGGCGGTCACATTCATGGTGCGAGACTCGGTCGCCGTGCTCACAGACGGAGTCGCGTTATCGCCGTTTGAGGGCTTGACTGTGGCCACTTCAAACGAAGGCAGCGGTCCTGTCGCGTGCAGAATCTGTCCATAGAGCTGGCCGACAGCAATGGCCGCCCATGCCGCTCCCAGCCACCACGCCTTCTGGTTGGACCTCGCTCCATTCTCACCTGCTCTCATCGCACAACCTCGTCTGGGAAGAATACGCAGTGTGATCGGTCGAAGTTCACCGCATTCAGGACGCCACTCGAGTACGCCTCAAAAGTCACGTTTGCGGTCATTTCACCACATCCGCTGGGACCAAGGGCAGTCAAGTTACTCAAAATCCCGTTTTTCAGGAACTTCATGCGGCAGGCTTTTCACCGACCGGGTTACTTCCTGTTTGCCGACGATCCAGGAATTGGGCGCTTGACTCGACAGTGCCGGTTTCGCGAGTAATCTCGGGAACGAGAAGCGATTAGACAACTTGTGCCACGCCGACAGTCTTTCCAGATGGGGAAATCCGTGATATATCATTTGCCCCAGTGAGCGCACAGACCCATTGCCGATCGTTCACTACCGCATTGGCAGGATGCCCAACGCGGAGGGTTAGGACTTTGTTGAAAAGAGGTTGGTATGCGAATCCACCACTTGTTGGCCCTTTTGGTTGTCATTTTCTGCAGCCTATGTACCGGCTTGGCCGCCTCCACGGGACCCGATGACCGTCCGCTCACTGATCCCAAGTCGGTGATCTCGTCGTCAAACTTCGCCGCCCGGCCTGCGCCCATCGACGACCTGTACTACACAAAAAGCGTATTTGGCGCCGCCTGGTCGCCCGACGGCAAGCAAATCGTATTCACGAGTGACATTGCCGGTCGCTCCAATCTGTGGAAGGTGAACGCCTCTGGCGGATGGCCGATTCAACTTACTCAGTCCGATGATCGGCAGTACAACGCTGCCTGGTCACCCGACGGTAAATGGGTCGTCTACCAGCAGGACCGCGCCGGCGATGAACTCTGGGATCTCTACGCTGTTCCGAGCGACGGCGGCGAGATCATTAACCTGACTAACACGCCTGCGATTCGGGAGCAGGATCCGCACTGGTCCCACGATGGCAGCACCATTGCTTTCGCCTATAAGCCGAAGGAGGGTGCTCAATACGACATAGCTCTCCTCAATTGGAGCACGCGCAAGATCCAACTGCTGACCCATGAACAGCAACCCGGTTACGCCTGGAGCATGGTGGCGTGGAGCAGCGACGATAAGACCATCTATGCGGGCCGCGTGAATCCTCCTTTCACCGACGCTGACGTCTACCGCATCGATGTGGCGACCGGAAAGATGGAGAATCTCACCGCCCATCAGGGCATGATTCGCTATCTCGGCTCGTCGCTCTCGCCCGACGACAAGACGCTGTTGCTGAGTTCGGATGCCAAGGGCGGTTACATGAACGTCGCTCTGCTCGACATTGCCAGCAGGAGAGTCACCTGGGTCACCGACCTGAAATGGGAAACTTTCGCTGGGAATTTTTCGCCGGACGGCAAGCGCTACACCTACGTCGTCAATGAGGACGGGGTAATCGATGCATATCTCATCGATCGCTCAACCAATCATGCTGATAAGCTAGATCTGCCGCACGGACTGAATGCCTTCTCGGGCAATCCCAACGAATTCGCGCCGCAGAGCGACCGTGTGATCGTTTCCCACGAAGCCTCCAATCAGCCCAGCGACCTTTGGGCCTACAATTTGCGCACCCGCCATGCCGACCAACTAACTTTTTCCGCGATTGCCAGCTTGCGCGCGACCCCGCTTCCGCCGTCCCAGATAATCCACTACAAAAGTTTCGACGGAAAAATCATCACGGCGTTGCTGTGGGTGCCGTTCAATCTGAAGCGCGATGGGAGCAATCCTGCGATCGTGCTGCCGCACGGTGGGCCCACCGGCCAGATGGTCGACTACTGGAACACGAGTGTGGCGGCGCTGGTCTCGCGCGGATACCTCTGCCTCGCTCCTAACCCGCGCGGCTCCACTGGTTATGGCCTGGATTTCCAAAAGGCTAACTTTCAGGACTTAGGGGGCGGCGACCTCAAAGACGAGGTCGCCGGCGTAGACTTCCTCAAAGCCACCGGTTACGTCGATCCCAGGAAAATCGGCATCTACGGCGGCTCTTACGGTGGCTTCATGACGCTGATGGCCATCGGTAAGATGCCCGATGTCTGGGCGGCGGCCGTAGACGAGTACGGGATCATCAACTGGTCTACCATGCTGAAGAGTTCCGACCCCTCGTTGAACGAGTACCTGAAGGCGCTTTTGGGCAGTCCTGAAGAGAACCGCAAAGTCTATGAAGAGGATTCGCCCATCACTTACATTCGCAGCGAGAAAGCGCCTTTACTCGTGCTGCAAGGCGACAATGATCCGCGCGTGCCGAAGGAGGAGGCGCAACAGGTTGTCGATATCCTCAAGAAAGAAGGCCGGGTCGTGGATGTTCACTATTACGCGAATGAAGGT
>Ga0210391_10002607_pt1 | contig 15552 bp, 9 predicted proteins | sample IncBWC12OmetaG_FD_160573 | JGI IMG/M metagenome (GOLD analysis project Ga0210391, IMG submission 160573) | Forest soil microbial communities from Barre Woods Harvard Forest LTER site, Petersham, Massachusetts, United States - Inc-BW-C-12-O ... | reverse complement strand
GCGACGGGGGTACCGGTTCGTTGTGCCTGTCGAGATAGCGACCGGACCCACAAACGGACATTCCACCGCGACGCCGGTGGGAGCTTCTTCTCCTGGGTCCACTTCGCCCGTCGCGGCTGCGGCTCCTGCAATTGTAAACGCGCCCCTCCCAACGGGGATGCCAGCCGTCCCGGAGCCTACAACTCGAGTCGCGGCACCTGCGGTGGCCGAAAACGTTCACCGGCGGTCGGCGAAACTTGCATGGCTTTGCGTCGCGGCGACCGCGCTGATCCTGCTTGTGACGGTTTGGTGGCTGACGCCCGTGCCACCACCATCGACCAGCGGCACGTTTCGCGTTTCACAATCCGGGCGGCTCGATTTTCACGTGCGGCCAGCGACCGACGGCGCGCGCATCTTCTATGTACAGCACTCCGGCGATCACTACGACCTGATGCAATCGCCCGCGGGCGGCGGAACGGCTCAGCCAATGGACGCACCGTTTCCGGGCTCGTTGATCTGGGACGTTTCGCCGGACGGACGGAACTATCTGCTCACCACTTTTCGCCGCCGCGGCGAGCCGGGGCCGCTGTGGTCCTGGCCGACGACGGGCGGGCCACCCATGAAACTGGGCGACATCGTATCCGGCAGCGCGTCCTATTCGACGGACGGCAAGCAAATCGCTTACCACCTCGGCAACGAACTGCTGGTCGCGAACGCCGATGGCTCGGACCCGCACGCGATCGGCGCGTTCGCGCCGAGGGAGCCGGATTCGCCCGTGTGGTCCCCGGATGGCACGAGAATCCGATTTACGCTAAATGACCCTGAGAACCAGACCGGCGAAATCTGGGAAGTCACGCGCGACGGAAAAAATCCACACACCGTTCTGCCCGGCTGGCAGAAAGTGCCCGAACAGTGCTGCGGCGTTTGGACGCCGGACGGACGCTATTTCATTTTCGTGGAAACCTCCAGCCGGCGGCTTTTCACGCTTCGCGAAAAGCACGACTGGTGGAGGCGAGGCGCACGCGGCCCTTTTTTGCTGACCGCCGAAGCGACCGGATCGTGGGCGCCGCTCGTGAGCCACGACGGCACCACGATTTATTACTACGGTTCCAGTCCGCTGAGCGATCTTGCGATTTACGACGTGAAGCAACAACGTTACTCAACGTTGTTGCGGGATGCACGGCCGGCAATGTTGAGCGTTTCGCCGGATCGAAAGCGAGTTTCTTACGTCGACCTTGACACGGCCGGCATCTGGGTAAGCGGTTTCGATGGCGGTTCACCGGCCAAGATTGAGCTGCACGATATGCGCGCGGCATTTCCGCGACTCTCGCCTGGAAGTCAAACGCTCGCCTTTACCGGGATTCCCGAAGGAAAGCCGAGGAACGTCTTTCTCGTTCCCGTGCAAGGTGGACTGCCGAAGCCGGTGGCTTCAGGGCGGCATTTTGCAGACCCAGATTGGTCACCCGACGGCACGCGCCTGGTGATGTCCGAGGATCTACCGGGGAACGCAGCACACTCGGGATCGCAACTCGCGATTTACAACGTAAAGGATCAATCGATCGCGAATCTGACGAATTCGAGCGATATGATCCTGCCGCGATGGTCGCCGGATGGGCGCTACATTGCGGCCGTGTTCGGAGATTCCACGGCGATGCGGCTCTTTGATACGTCGACGCAAACGTGGAGCACGCTGACGGAGGAACGGAACGTCAGCTATCCGCCATGGTCCGCAGATGGCGCGGCAATTTATTTTCAAGACTCGCTGTTGCCGGGGCAGCCGGTATTCCGTTACGGTCTTCAATCAAAAAAAATCGAGCGCATCGCGAGTTTTGAAACGGAGCTGAGCAGCGGAATCCGCCGATGCGCGCTCGTCGCGCTGGCGCCGGACGATTCGCCGATGATGGCGTTCGACCGTACGTACGCGGACATCTATGGCGCGCATCTCGTCTTGCCCTGAACGAATCGTCCAATTCGATGGAAGGCCTTCCGACAGACAGGAAGCGTGACTGAAACGCAAAACGGTGTTACTGTGCTCTTGTCTGCCTAGCATCCTGCCGCGCACGCGCCTTCTACGGCTCCATGCGAAATCTGACAGCTCCTAAAGCTCAGTAGAGCTTCGGTCCGTCCTCTTCCAACCGGGCTGTCCCACAACGGTCCAGAAACGCCTGCTCGGACGAGACCACTCATGAACACGCCCATTGCTCCCAACACAGCAGCCCCTGCGAGTTCCACCATATCAATGGAAGCGTCTAGCGCGAATCGTGTCCAGCCTGAAATCGTGACCGCTTCAACCGTGATAGCGAAGAGCGGATTGCCGAACGATCCTCCCGACAAGCATCGCTTGAACTGGGCGATTGCGCCGGTCCTGTTCCTTTTTCACGTTGGAGCCGTCGCGGCGCTGTTCTTCTTCAGCTGGAAGAGGCTGATCGTCGCGGTTGTTTTGTACTGGCTGACAGGGGGTCTGGGACTCGGGGTGTGTTTCCACCGGCTGCTCACTCATCGCTCGTTCGCGACACCTAAGTGGATGGAATACTTTCTCACGGTTTGCGGCGTGGCGGCTTTGGAGGGCGGCCCCCTTCTTTGGGTAGCCAACCATCGCAGGCATCACCAGTTCGCGGACAAGGAAGGCGATCCGCACTCTCCGCGCGACGGCAAGTGGTGGTCGCATGCTGGCTGGATCCTGGTGGGCAACGCGTTGCGCCCCGACCCCGTGATCTTCGAGCGATACGTGCCCGATCTGGGCGCGGACAAATTTCACGTTTGGCTGACGAAGTACCATCTGTTCCCGTCGCTTGTGGTCGGATGCATACTTTTCGCTATCGGCGGATTTCGGTTGGTGCTGTGGGGAACGTTCTTTCGCACCGTCGTTGGACTTCATGCCACGTGGCTGGTGAACTCGGTGTCGCACATTTGGGGAACACGCCGCTTCGCGACCCGAGACACTTCGACCAACAACTGGTGGCTGGCGCTGCTCACTTTTGGAGATGGCTGGCACAACAACCATCACGCCCACCCAGTGTCGGCGCGTCACGGGCTCATGTGGCATGAAATCGACGTCAACTGGTACACCATTTGCGCGCTACAGCAGCTCGGACTTGCCTCACGGGTCCAGACAGCACAGCTGCCGGTTAGGTAGCGCCCTCAATCGACGCCTCCGGTCGCGTTACAGCATTTCACTCTTAAATTAATTTGATTGGTGCCCGGGGTGGGGGTCGAACCCACATGCCCCGTTAGGGACAGAAGATTTTAAGTCTTCCGCGTATGCCATTCCGCCACCCGGGCGTCGTTGCGAATGGAAACAAAAGGTTAGCATGAGGCGCGGAATTCGCGGAGAGGCGCTGACCTACGGCGTTCCCTGCCGGTGAGCCGTGAGATCACAACGGCGTCGAAAGCGTAGAACGCCATAGGCACGACCTGCCGCACTTCGTGATACCTTTCCCGCCGGTTCGGAGGTTCCCGCACTCATGCGTAAACCGATGGTCGTCGTTGGCAGTATCAACCTGGATCTGGTGGCAACGTCTGAGCGCGCGCCGCGGCCGGGAGAAACGCTATCCGGGACGCGCTTTGCAACGTTCAATGGGGGCAAAGGCGCGAATCAAGCCGTGGCCGCAGGCAAGCTGGGCTACCCAGTGCGCATGGTAGGCAAGGTCGGCGAGGACGAGTTCGGCCCGGCGCTGAAGCACGGCTTGCGCCGCGCCGGCGTCGACGTAAAAGCGGTTGGCGTCGCAGCCGGTTCTTCAGGCGTTGCGCTTATCAATCTCGGCAGCGACGGTCAGAACAGCATCGTGGTCGTGCCGGGCGCAAATGGCAAAGTGCTGCCGAAGGACATCTCCCGACACGCGCGCATTCTGAAGGGCGCCGGAATGATCCTCTCGCAGCTCGAAATTCCGCTGATCACCGTCGAAGCGCTCGCCGTCTTCGCGCATCGCCACAATGTGCCGCTGATGCTCGATCCAGCGCCGGCGCGCGAACTGCCGTCCGGCCTGCTACGTCTGGTGGAATGGATCACGCCTAATGAAAGCGAGGCGCGGACGCTTTGCGGTCTGGCTGCCGATGAGCCGATTACGCCAGGAACCGCGCGCGACTGCGCCGAGTTGCTGCTAAAACGAGGGCCCAAGAACGCGATCATCAAGATGGGCTCAACCGGCGCGTTCGTCGCTACCGCCGACGGTACTCGCGAGATGGTTTCGGCGTTTGAAGTGAAAGCTGTGGATTCGACGGCGGCGGGCGACGCATACAACGCCGCGTTTGCAGCGAGCTTACTTTCCGGGAAAAAACCGATCGACGCGGCACGCTACGCAGCGGCGGTAGCTGCGATTTCCGTGACGCGCAAGGGTGCGCAGCCCTCCATGCCCACGTCACGCGACGTGACGAAGTTCCTCAAAGAGCGGAAGAACTAGCGGCGGCAGAAAATCTCAGGTCGCCATCTCCGCCGAGCCGCCGCCGTTGTTGTGCTTCCCTTGCAGGCAATAGAGGACGAGCTCGACTCGACGCGGATTCGCACCGCGCGCGGTCGCGATCGCCGCTATCGCCGCGACCATCGTTTCAGGAGTTGTGGGTTGGATTGCCCTGCACTACAACGCGGAGGCCGCCGTCGCGATCATCGCGGCATATTCGGGATTGCTTGTTGCAACGGGCGTGGGACTGGGTTCTCTTCCACTGCGCAGCGCACGACGCGCGCAATCAGTTAGACAGTCCTTTGAGGTATGACGCACCGCAGAACTACGCCGAGCTTCGCGACAAACGCCTGACAGGCGCACCTACGAAATAATAACGCGCGTCGCGCCGTGCGTGCGTTCCTTCGGCGACGATTGCTTTTGCGTGTTTCCGATTTGAACGAGCAGCCTGCGCAGCTTCGCGCGTTCCTCGAGATCCATTTCGATCACTTCGAATGCGCGTGCCTGGGTGTTCGCGTCGCGAACGATCGCTTGCGCCTTCACCGACTTGCCGCCCGTCGTCAGCTTCAGATCGACGACGCTGCCCGGGTGCAGACTCTGCTCGGATACTGCCACGCCGCCGCCTAGCGTCAACTCCGGAATTTCCACTCGGCAGTTTTCCTTCAGATTCGTCGTCATCGCCGCCACCGGGCGCTCCAGTCGCAAGCGCGGGTAACGGCGCTGCCGAATAGCGGACGATTCCGTGTCGCGGTCCAGCGGCTCGATCGTGAATTCCGCCACATTCAGACCGCTGCGCGGAACGAAGTGGCGCACCCACTCTGGGTCGATGCGCTCCATCGCTTGAGCCGCTACTACGCGAAGCTCGCTCGGATTTGACCAGCGGAAAGCGCGGCGCGCCTCTGCGATCTTCCGCAGCATGGATTCCGCGCCCGACGTTCGCAGGCGTCCTAGCGCTTCCATCGCCTTCAATCGCAGAAAGTCCGTTCCGTCGTCCGGCAGATCGCCTTCCGCAAGGCGAAGCAATCGCATGTCGGCCGTCTGCTCGCCTGCCATACCGATTTCATCCACTGCCAGCGGCCGCACAGTTGGATCGAGCGTGTCGAATAGGTCAAGCAGCAAACGCCCGCGGTCCAATGCGCCGCTCGCCGCGATTTGCCTGACCACGCGGTCGTGCGCCGCGCGCTTCCACTCCCTCATGCGGTCTGGCAGTATCTGTTGCACGGTCTCCGCGTCGACCCTTGTGAGAATTCCCATCGCGACGATCGCTTCATTCGCATTGCCCGTTCGCAGTTGTTCGCGGAGGTAATCGAGCGCCTCCGGGCCCAGCACATGCATGATCGAGACCAGCATGTCGCAATCTTCACGGAAACCTGTACGACTAAACCGCGTCGCCAGGTGCGTCGCCGCCGGAATCGGAATACGACGGAAGAGATCCAACAGCGCCGGTGGCACCGTCGTGGCTTTGATCGCTTCGTCGATGAACTCGGGCAGCCGGTTCTCCACGCCGATGCGTGGCCGCAGATTTTTTCCCAGCCCGGGCCGCTCGCTCTCGACATAATCGACGAGCTCCACCGACCGTTGCACTGCCGGGTAAGACCGTTTGTTCGCGGCCTCCTGTGACAAACGCACAAACGCAGCGCTCAGCAAGCTCTGCATTTGCGAATCGGTCTCGGACGCGAGTTGGACACCCACGCGCCGGATCGTATCGACGAGTAGCGCGTCGTTGCACTGCGTGAACATCGGCGCGAGTTCAGCAAGGCCGGTCGCCGTGAGGCGCCGCGCTTCCGGAGATTTCTGCTCGATGCAACTCGCGTAATTGCGAAGGGTCTCTTCGGCGCCGTCTTTATCGCCGCGTGCAACTTGCTGCTCCACGTATTCGCGAACCTTCGCGCTCGGCACGCACCACGCTTCGCCGGATTCGAGCACGCTCTTGCGCTTCTCGTCGGTGACCTGCGCCCAGAACTGCTGCGCCAGAAGCTCGACGTGCGATCCCACTTGCAACCCGTGGCGCGCCATCGTTTCTTCGTAAGCCCCGAGAATTTTGCGCAGCCCGTCGAGTTCCGCGCTCATTTCCGTCATCACGCGGTTCACGGCGTTCACTTCGATGTCGCCGCGTTCAAAGCTCTCCATCGCGTAACGAATCGCGATGTGTTCCGCGAGCTTCAGCAATGTCGATTTGTCCGACGCTTCCGTCGGCGATTGTGCCGCCAGCGCGGAGAGCGCTTGGCTCACCGTGAAGCGCGCGCGCCGTGGCAACGTTGAAAGCCGCGACTGAAATGTTCCCGGATCGATCTTGTCGTTCGCGCCTTCGCCCGTGCGTGCGATCTGCGCGAGCATCTGCAGGATGCCCTTTAGCTCGTCTTCGTGCAGCGTCATCAAGCCGGTTTCGACGGCCATCGAACCGTTTCCGACCTGCCCTGAGCGCTGCCCGCGAATTTCCGCAGTCGCGTTGCCCCAGCGTGAAACTGGGCCGCCACCACCAACTTCTCCGCCTGCTACACCTGTGCCTTCCAAAACTCGTGCGCTCGAACCGCGCAAGCGTCCACCGCCACCGCGGCGACCGCTCGTTCCACCGCCAGTGCCGGAACCAACTCCCGATCCGGAACCGACGACGCCTTCACCACCCTGACCACCGAATCCACCTCCAAAACCACCAACCGGTGCCGCGCCCGGCACGCTCGAACCACCTTCCGTCGCTGCGTTATTCGCTTGCGGTGAACCGTTCAGCCAGAATCCCGCCACATCCGACGTCAGCGGTGTGCCCTGACCTGATGGCTCGCCTGAGCCCACAATGTTCCACGTGCTGGGTCCCGCGCTAATTCCGCCGGGGCCTGCACCCGACGACCCGCCCGTGGTCGCTGGACTCACGTAACCTTCGGTGTAAACTGCGTTGCCAGCACCCGGCATGAAGCCGCCAAAATCGCGGACAATCTCTGGCGTTTCCTGCGCGTAAATGCTCCCTCCACCGCTGTAGGCGCCAGTGGCGCCGCGTCCTTCTGAACCCGAGGCGGCTCCAGTTCCCGCGACACCGTTGGCTGGACCTGAACCCTGACCTGATCCTGAGCCGGCACCGTCGCCGTGGCTCGAACCGCCGCCCGCGCCCGACTGTTCCGCCCCATGTCCGCCGCGGCCGCCACCGTGACCATATCCGTAACCGCCGCCGTAGCGATAACCGCCACCGCCTCCAATTCCGCCACCACCACCGCTTCCGCCGTCGCCAGATCCTGGGCCGCCACCTTCGCCGTTTCCGCCGCCCTGTCCCGCTCCGCCGCCGGCCGGATTCTTGCTGCCTTCGGCAGCAACGATCAGTTGCAGCAGCTTGTTCGGATCGTTCAGCAATTCTTCCGTCTGCGCCGAACTCATGTTCAGCGTGTGCGCTGCGAGCTGAGCCGCCATCGTCGACTTCGCCACGGCGGAATCCGCCGGCACGAAGCAAACTTCGTTCACATGAACGTGCGGATCGCCTTCGAGCGACGACTTCAACTGCTCAGCAAGCAGTGCGGGCTTCGTGCTATTGCCGGTCGGGAATCCGCGCACCAGTCGTGCGAGGCTCGACTGCGTAACTTTCGGAGAGAAGTGGATGCTCGCAATACCCGCTGCAGAAAGCATGCGGGCAAAACCGCGCTCTGCCGCCGCAGACTCGAGTGGTGTTCCGTCCAGTAGCAGTTGATCGCCCGAGACGGCCAGGAGAAGCCCAGCCTCGTTGTCCCCGCTTGTGCCGATCGCCGTGCTCAACTCATTCCACGCGATCGCATACTGCTTCGCCGTGCGGGGATGACCAAAATCGTACATCCTCGCGAACTTGAGCAAGATATTCAGGCTGCGCACGAAGGCGCGGGCCGCTGCAGTTCGGGTGTGCGTATTCATAAAAAAGTGTTGGGGGCTGGACCCCGTCCTCTGCATGTAAATATGGGATTTAGCTCGGAAATGCACAATGGTACGCGTGTCCTGCTGAGTACTACCTCTTGGTCCTACGCGAAGTTTGGGCGGAAAGTCCTGGAACCAAAAAGCGCTTTGGGGAGTTACAACAGATTCTCTAACTCGCTGATATGGCCAATGATAGTTAGCGCGCCCAATTTCTTGAGGGTCGAGCCGCGTTGGCGCCGTTCTTCGCTATTCCGACGCAAGACGCCGACGAATGGTACGCCAGCGGACTTCGCGGCGTTCGCGTCGTCGACGTTATCTCCAAGATAAAGCGCGACTTGCGGGTCGCGACCGTTGAGAATCTTGATCAGTCCGTCGGGCGCTGGTTTGCCGTTTTTCACACTTTCGACGGTAATGATCTGGTCGAAGAGCGGCCGCATCTTCACCCGCTCGAGTGTGTAACTCATCTCGCGTCCGACGCGCCCCGTGAAGATCGCAAGCTCGGCCTTTTTCTTAAGCCGCCGAATCGCCGGGATCGGCAGCAGCCACTTCTCGCCGTCCACGTAGCCGCGCGAGCCATTCGCGCCCCAGTACAGCTCGACGAATTTGGCCTTCACCTCGTCGTAGGTGAATTTGCCGCCAAGGCTCTGTACCCAGGCGGTCGAAAGCTTCCAGTCGTCGTTGAACCCGGGCCGGTTCTTCCACTGGTGCAGCTCGCGCAAAGTCACCCGCGTGCGCGTGAAGAACTTCACAGTTTCGATCGTCGTCCGCTGGAAAGAACCGCGCGTGTCCACCAAGACGCCGTCGACATCGAAGACGATCACTTCGGGATGGAGTTTCATACGAAAGGAAGGAACATCGAAATGCAGGCCCGCGAACTCAACTCAGGACCGCGGCTCGCCCGGTTCGTCGCCGGAGGAATCTTCCACGGACGCGCCGCCACGCGACGGCGCGTCGCCGCCTTCTTCGCCGGTGGGCGTATCAGAAGACCATGTCTCGCCAGGAACCGGTTCGAACGAATGCTTTTCAGGTACGTCCGCGCTGGGTTGCGCTTCTTCCGCTGGTGGCGCTTCCACCGGAACTGCCACCTTCTTCAAAGCGGTCGCCTTCGGAGCCGGCGGCGGTGCGGCTGCCGCGACTTCCTTCAGCGTCGTGTAACGCGCTTCCAAAACGTCAGCAACCAGATCGATCAGCGCGTTCGCGCCAGAACCGTCCGCGTCTTTCGCCGGATTGTATGCCGCAATTTCGAGCACTGCCAGCTGGGGCTGTTGCGCAAAGACGAGCATCGCCTCGCGAACTTCGTCCAGCGTCAGGCCGCCGGAGCTCGGATAGTTCGTCGCCCCGAAATTCGAAATCACATCGACGTCGAGGTGCAGCACAAACTCGTATTTGTTCGTTTTGATGCGCTCCAATGCCGCCTGCGCCGCAGCAGTCGCGCCTCGGCGTTTCACGTCCTTCGCGAAATACTTTCGCAGCGTGGACGTTTCGAAGAACTTTTCCTCGGGTGGATCGAGGCGGTTTATGCCAAAGAGCGTCACGTCCGGTTCGCGCACGAGCTGCGGCTCGCCCCAGAACCGCACCAATTCGGGGGCGCCGCGCCCGGTCAGGTGCGAGATCACCATGCCATCGACGCAGCCCGACGGCGTCGTAGCGGGAATATTCAGATCGGCATCGCTGTCGAGATAAATCACGTTGACGTTGCGGAAGTAGCGTCGCGCGCCGGCCACCGTTGCGAGAAGAGTCGAGCAATCGCCCGTCAAAATCACAGGCAGCGCCGCCGACTTCACGGCTTGCTCCACACGGGGCTTGAGCGCTTCAATCGAGGCCACCACGCGCTTCACGTTTCTCGCGCGCGGGCTTTCGTCGTCTGGTTGGAAAGTTTGGGCGCCGTCGTCGCCGAGGTCGGTTACTTCGTACCCGATTTTGCGGAGACGGTTGGTTAGGCCGGCGGCACGTAGTGCTGCGGGTGCGCCTTCGAGGCCTGCGGACATCGCGGCCGCACTGGTCGGCGCTCCCAGGAGGGTAATCTTGTTGAATTGGCGGACGATCTTTGCCGCCACCCAGACGCTCCTTGATCGTTGTTGTGGTCTTCGCTCCGGTTCTCGCGCGTTCTAGCGAGCCACGGGGCGTTGCCGTGCTGCCAATTCTGCCGGCAGCGTGAAACGAACATCTTCGCGAATCAAGTCGAGATCGCGATGATTCGTAAAACCGAAACTCGAAAGCCGCTGGCTTACCTGCTCCACCAGAATTTCCGGAGCCGATGCACCCGCCGTTAGTCCGAGGCTCGACACTTTCTCGAGCCAAGATGCATCGATATCGTTCGCATCTTCGATCAGTCGCGACGCCACACCCGCTCGTTTCGCCACTTCCACGAGCCGGTTCGAGTTCGAGCTGTTCGCCGAGCCAACCACGAGAATTAGTTCGACCTCACGCGTCAGCGCTTCCACCGCTTCCTGCCGATTCTGCGTCGCGTAGCAAATGTCGTCCGACGCCGGCCCAACAATCGCTGGAAACCGCTGCCTGAGCCGGGCCACAATTTCTTGCGTGTCGTAAAGCGAAAGCGTCGTCTGGGTCAGGAACGCCAGGCGGTTCGGATCCGGGACCTGCAATTCGTCCACTTCCTCAACGCTGCCCACGATCACCGTCTGATCCGGCGCCTCACCCGAGGTTCCGATAATTTCTTGATGGTCGCGATGGCCAATCAGGATCAGCGTCCGGCCTTCACGCGCAAACTTCAGCGCTTCCAGATGTACTTTCGTCACCAGAGGGCAGGTGGCGTCTACCACTTTCAGATTGCGTTCCTTCGCCTCTGCGCGCACCTTCGGCGGCACCCCATGCGCGCTGAATACCAGTACCGCCCCTTCGGGCACTTCCTCGATTGTTTCGACGAAAATCGCGCCGCGGCGACGCAGTTGGTCCACCACGTACCGGTTGTGAACGATTTCGTGATGCACGTACACCGGGTTTCCGTAGGCTTCGAGAGCCAACTCGACGATATCGACCGCGCGCACCACCCCGGCGCAAAATCCACGCGGGCGCACGCGCACCAGCGTCTTCGCTCCGTGGTTGGTTCCGTGAATATGTGTCAGCGTCACTGCGTTCTCCATAAGCCTCAATAGTTTACATGAACCGAATGCAAAGTGTCACTTTGTTCGCTCGATTTGCGTTCAATGAACGTACTCGTGCGTATCCACTTGAGTTTGATGCGGGCAGGGTTGAATTCGAGGCTAGACGGCAGAAAGGCCGTGGACACGGGAGAGAGTCGCGTCCACGGCCTCGATTTTAAAGCGCCAGGGTACGAAATTGCTTATTGTGCGGATTCGGATCCAGCGTTGCGAAACGCTTTGCGGTTCACGTACTCCATGCCTTCGATGCCGCGCCGCGTCGTCGATGCAATCATGCGCACGCCAGCCTCGCCTAGCTCCAAACCGCGTTCGCCGATCATTCCGATGAAATAAAAGATCAATCCCATCACGAACAACACCGCGAATCCCATTCCAAACAGCAGCTCAGCCGCCAGCAACTCGCGCACGAAGTAAATCTGCAGCACGAAGAACACTGCGATGATCGTCAGCATTCCCTTGCGGACTTTCGCCTTCTGCGCTACTGCGGCGAAACTGGTCTTCATCGATTCCAAGTTGATTCTCATGGGCCTCACTCGCTTACGCGCTATTGGATGCACGGGGGGGTCCAAAAGAGGGTGATATAACCCACTGATAATAAGCGCATTACGCGCTCTCAATATTGAGACAACGGGCTAAAGGGAAATCCGTTTCCTGCCGAACGGAAGGTCGTCGAACCGAAGAATTCTGCGAGGCTGACAATTTCTGGCGACGATTTTGGTCACTTCGCTAGTACCGAAAAACTCCCTCAAGGCGAAAGGCGAACACGCGGCGTCGGTGGTGAGCAAAGAAAAAGCGGCCGGCAATCGCTCACCGGCCGCTTCGTAACACTACGAATTGTGGTTCGCTTTTAGCGTCCTTCGAATGGATAGCGATCCTGCGCCAGCACAGCGTCCGCAACGCGCCGCCGAATTGCAATTGTGTCTACCGGCGCGTGCTTCGCAAAACGGCGCAAAACCGCCAGCTGCGTTGTCAACGTGTCCCCGCCTTCGGTCGCTACCAGCGCCGTGCGTGCGTCCTTCTCGATGCGGTCCATCGCGTCGTAAATATACGCTCGCGCCGCATCAACCATCACGCTGGCCGCCTCGCCCCGCGATGCGTGAGCCTTCTGAGCGCGCCGCAATGTCGATTCCATGCCGTAAATATCCATGACGACATTTGCGAGCGAGCCGACGATCTCCTGTTCCTCCGCCAGCTTGTCGCGGAATTTCTGCACCGCCGTTCCCGCCGCCAGCAGGAAAATCTTCTTGGCCTGCTCCAGCGATTTTTCTTCCTCGGCGAACTCTCCCGTCGGTCCCTCCTCAAACGAAGGCCCCGCGAGAATCTCGTCCGCCAGCTTCATCGCCGCCGGAATAATCGGGAGCACGCCGGCCATCGCGCGCTTCATCAGCATTTGGATGATGAGCATGCGATTGATTTCGTTCGTCCCTTCGAAGATGCGGTTCACGCGGCTGTCGCGATAAGCGCGTGCAACCGGGTAATCCTCGTGGAATCCGTAACCGCCGAAGATCTGCACGCCCTCATCGACCACGTAGTCCACCATCTCGCTGCCGCCTACCTTGCTGATCGAGCTTTCGATCGCGTACTCCTCGAGCACGCTCATCGCATGTTTGGTCTTGTCCGTACCAGCCGGCAAGTTTGACGCAGCCGCTTCGATCATTCCGGCCGTGCGGTACACCATTGACTCGATCGCGAAAATCCGGATCGCCATCTCGCCAAGCTTCGTTTTGATCAGCCCAAAGTCCGCGATCGACTTACCGAACGCCTTGCGCTCCTTCGAATATTTCGAAGACGCTTTAAGCACTTCCTTCGCGCCGCCCACGCAGTACGCGCCCAGCGAAAAGCGTCCAGCGTTAAGAGTGTTGAACGCGACGACGTGCCCGCGGCCCGGCTCATGCAGCAAATTTTCTTTGGGAATGTGCGCGTTCTCGAAAAAGATCGGCGTCGTGGAGCTGCCCTTAATCCCCATCTTTTTCTCTTCTCCGCCGTTGCTGAATCCGGGAGTTCCGCGCTCGACGATGAAGCTCGAAAATTTCTCGCCGTTGATCTTCGCGAACACCACGTACACGTCCGCGAAACCGCCGTTTGTGATCCACATCTTCTGCCCGTTCAGGATCCAGCTCTTGCCGTCCGGCGAAAGCACAGCGCGTGTGCGGGCCGCCAGCGAATCCGACCCCGCCTGCGGCTCAGAGAGGCAGTAGCACGAGAGCAGCTCGCCCGACGCGATCTTCGGCAAATACTTCTTCTTCTGCTCTTCCGTTCCGAAATAAACAATCGGCACTGTACCAATGCCCGAGTGCCCGCCGTGCGATACCGCAAACGACCCGTAACTCGCCAGCTTCTCCGCAAGGCAAATCGCGGAAATCTTGTCGAGCCCCGATCCGCCGTACTCCTCCGGAATGCCCCCGCCGAGCAGTCCGATCTCGCCAGCCTTCTTCAGCATCTGCGCCATCAGCTTCTCGTCTTTGTGCGCTTCCAGCTCGGGAATGTTCGGCACCACTTCCTTCTGCACGAACTCTTCGGCCGTCTGCCCGATCAGCCGCTGGTCATCGGTCAGGTCTGCGGGAGTGAACACGTCTTCTGCCGCCGAGGCCGAAATCAGAAACGAGCCGCCACGATTCAAAGTTTGCGAAACTGTGGGAGAAGCCATCCGTTCCTCCGTAGTAATGCGCTATGCGCCGATTTTCTATCCGAGTACCGTGAAGCACAATGGCCTTCGCGAATCCGTTTGCAACGCTTGCAGCCGTTGAATTCGTCTAGAGCGATACCTTACGTGGAGCGCTCGAAAATTCCCGCAGCGCCCATGCCGCCGCCAATGCACATCGTCACCAGGCCGTAACGCGCGTTGCGCCGTTCCATTTCGCGCAAAATTGTAGCTGTCAGCTTTGCGCCCGTGCAGCCGAGGGGATGCCCTAGCGCCAGCGCGCCACCATTGACGTTCACTTTGGAAGGATCAAGCCCAGCCACCTTCATCACGCTCAACGCCTGCGCCGCAAACGCTTCATTCAACTCGATCACGCCGATCTGATCGAGCGTCAGCCCTGCGATTTTCAGCGCCTTTGGAATTGCATACACGGGCCCAATTCCCATTTCCTCCGGTGGGCATCCCGCCACAGCGAACGCGATCAGCTTCGCCATCGGCTTTAGTCCCATCGCGCGCGCCTTCTCCGCGGACATGATCACAGCCGCCGCCGCGCCGTCACTCGTCTGTGAGCTGTTCCCCGCCGTCACGGTGCCTCGCGCGTGGAATGCTGGCTTCAATTTTCCCAGTGCGTCCATCGAAGTATCCGCGCGCGGCCCTTCGTCCACCTCGAACGTTGTCTTCACCATTTTCGGCTTCAGAGCAGTGGCGCCATTCGCAGCGTTTTCGAAGTACGCGTAGCTCACTTCGACCGGCACGATCTCATCCTTGAATTTTCCCGCCGCAATCGCCCCCAGAGCCTTCAGGTGGCTCGCCAACGCGAACTCGTCCGCCTGTTCGCGTGAAATTCCGTACTTCTTCGCGAGATTCTCCGCCGTTAGTCCCATGTTCAAGTAGGTATCGGGATGGTTGTCCGCGAGCCATGGATTCGGCGCCACTTTGTTTCCGCCCATCGGAATCATGCTCATCGATTCAGTGCCGCCGCCGATCGCAATCTCGCTGTGGCCCGCCATGATGCTCTGCGCCGCATTCGCGATCGCCTGCAGCCCTGACGAGCAAAACCGGTTGATCGTCATCGCCGAAGTCGTCACTGGCAACCCCGCGCGCAACGAAGCGATCCGTGCGACGTTCATCCCCTGCTCTGCTTCGGGAGTTGCGCAGCCGATGACCACGTCGTCGATTTCCTTCGGGTCGAGTCCTTTCGTCCGCGCGATCGCTTCCTTAATCGCCGTCGCGGCCAGATCGTCTGGGCGCGTCGTTCGCAGCGCTCCCTTGGGTGCCTTGCCCACGGCGGTGCGGACGGAGCTTACGATCACGGCTTCACGCATGATTCACCTCGGCAGGAACTACTCACGCTCAACGTCTATATTGGATGCGGTTCGCCGCAAAAAGCAACAGCGCGGGATATCCCCGCGCTGCGTTTGAATCATTCGAACTATCAATTGTTAGTCGCAGGCCAAACGCCGAAACGGCGCTCGCACCACAAACGCTTACCGATTGTTGAACTTTATCGTCACCGACATCTGCACCGAAATCGGCTGCCCATTCA
>Ga0210391_10002606_pt1 | contig 15556 bp, 11 predicted proteins | sample IncBWC12OmetaG_FD_160573 | JGI IMG/M metagenome (GOLD analysis project Ga0210391, IMG submission 160573) | Forest soil microbial communities from Barre Woods Harvard Forest LTER site, Petersham, Massachusetts, United States - Inc-BW-C-12-O ... | reverse complement strand
CTTCCTGTAGCACCCGGCCAATGGCCGCGATCATTTGTTCAAATAGCGTGAGTTCCAGACCAAGTTGCTTACGCCCAGTGGCCGTCAGCGCGTAGTAGCGGGCCCGGCGATTGGTCTCGGTCTTCTTCCACTCCGCCTTGACCCAGCCTTGCAACAGGAGCCTCTGGAGCGAGGGATAGAGGGAACCCTCTTCGACCGTCAGCACCTCTAGAGACAGGCGCTTGATTGAGAGTGCGATTCCATATCCATGCAGCGGTGCGCGGGTCAGGGTCTTCAGGATCAGCATGTCCAGCGTCCCAGGCATCAGCTCCGCCTTTTTCGGCATGTGTCTATAGATAGAGAAACTATGGATAGACTGTCAACGGCTAATAGTGAGTGTACAAACTATTTGTTAGGGAGGCATCCTGTCACAGGGTCGAAAGCGATCAACCTGCGTGCTGGAACTCTATGGAAGGGGGACTCATGAATCCATCGGTGAAGATTCGCGAACTTAGGGTCCGGGCTGTCAAAGTGCCAATGGTTCAACCTCATCGCACCGCCAGCGGGATTATCACTGAATCTCCTCTGGTGCTGACCGACGTCCTCACGGAGGACGGCATTGTTGGGCACAGCATGGTTTTCACTTACACGGTGGCCGCTTTGAAACCGACCGCCGAATTGATCAAGAACCTCGAAACACTGATCGTGGGCGAGCCTCTGGCTCCTGCAGAGGTCGCGCAGAGGCTTGCGCGGCGCTTTCGGCTGCTTGGCCCTCAGGGCCTGGTTGCCATTGCACTCGCCGCGATCGACATGGCGCTGTGGGATGCGATGGCCCGGACGTACTCCATCTCCCTGGTCCGCCTTCTGGGGGGAATGGAGAAACCAATTCCTGCATACGGCGCTATTGGGTTCGAGGGGGTTTCCGGTTCGGCGCAGGGCGCGGAGGAATGGGCCAAGCGCGACTTTAAAGGGGTCAAGGCAAAGATCGGTTATGACACTCTACGTGAGGACCTTGAAGTCGTGCGTGCGATGAGAAAGGCGGTGGGCGACGAGATGGCGATTATGGTCGACTATAACCAGAGTCTTTCTCCCGCCGAGGCCGTGCGGAGGCTGCGGGCATTGGATGGGGAAGCACTCACCTGGGTGGAAGAACCTGTTCTGGCGCATGACTACGATGGCCACGCATTCGTTGCGCGGGAAATTCATACACCGATCCAATGTGGCGAGAATTGGTGGGGGCCGATCGAATTGCAGCAAGCCATCCAGGTCCGCGCCTCGGATTACGTCATGCTGGACGTGATGAAAATCGGTGGTGTGACTGGTTGGCTCAACGCTGCAGCCCTGGCGGAGGCGCACAGTATTCCTCTTTCAAATCACCTGTGGCCAGAAATCAGCGCGCAATTGATGTGCCGTTCGCCGATGGCGCACTACCTTGAATACGCGGATTGGTGGAATCCCATCCTTGAGGAACCTCTGCGCGTGGAACATGGAATGGCGACGGTCGAGGCCGCTGTTGGAAGCGGCGTCAGTTGGAATGAAAGGGCGGTGACCCGCTTTGCCGTGTAACGGTCGATTGCCCCGCCATAATCAGTGCAAAGCACCCTATCTTGACGTGTGATCGACCTTGCAAATTTCTGCTCCGAGCAATTGAACAGCTTTTCCTGAAGGTAGAACGATGTCGAAAAGACTTTCGGCAATGGAAGACTGAAGGTCATCGCGGCTTACCGGCTTCAGCACGCTGGAGATGACGCCGGAAATCTTGCGAAATTGGTCACGCCTTATCCACACGCGAGTGCCTACCAGCTCCAGGACTTTCATACTAGTTCCCCCAAACGCTTGGATTCAAGATTGGGCTGAAAGGATTTCTGGCGTCCCCCTTTGTCATGACGCAATTCTTCCCTTACTTGCGCAGGGGTTGAATTGGCTGCGGAACGATCGCAAACCGCTTGAGAAAGCAGCCACCAGGGCTATTTAAGCCGGTGAGAGCTTTGTTTTCTAGCCCTCAACAGGCTTGAGGGGAGAGTCTGCGGTATCCCACATCTCGCGAAAAACGAGCGAGATGCCCCGAATTTCCTGTACGCAACGCTGGATAGGACCGCGTGTGCGCCTGCGCAGGAAGTTCTGGGACCCAGGAAACTTCACCGGGTGTCGGGCACCCGGCGATCGGCGCGGGGATGGGGCAAAAAGCGCGTATAGGGAGCGTTCTCGCGGGTTTGAAAACCCGTTTCCCCGGATCTGAAGTCCGGGATTGGCACAATTTGCACGGATCAAACTATTGCCTGCTATTAAATATGACGGGTGAGGGGATTGGGAGAGCAGAGATCCGCAGGGGCTGAACAGCGTGCGGAAAATGGGGAAGTTTCGGGGGAGTATTCAGGGGAGCATCAACCTTGCGGCAAGTCCGAAGTCACAGCTGCCGAAAGGGCGTAGAATTATTCCGGATCTAAGGTCGTTCCTCGGCTCAAACTGTCTCAGTAAAGCCTTCGTTTCGGCAGTCGAACGGATTCAGATGGAGGATTTATGAGTCTCCCCCTAGCATTCCATGTTTCCGAGTCAGGGTTCCGCAAACCCCCGATCTTCGGCCTTCTCAAACCGCCCCCAATGCCGCTCTTGCTCGCTCCGACCCGGGCACCGTGGCTGACCAAGAAGCCCGCCCAATTCGCACAGGAATACGAGAATCCGGATGTAACGCAACCCTCGGTGTCCAGCTTCTAAAATCACCGAAATTATCTAGCCAGCCTCAGACTTCTTCCGGCACCACGAAAGGCGCCCGGTAACCTCGATCGCCGTCACGCAGCAGCTTCTGCGCTTCTTCATCGCCGATCACCTGCTGCGTGCCGGGGTCGAAATTGATCGTCCTGCCTAGCCGATAAGACGCATTCGCGAGGTGTACAAGGGCACACGAGATGTGCCCTTCCTCGATGGGAGCATTCAGATCAGCCTTGTTCCGGCTGGTCACGCAATCGACGAAATTTTTGAAGTGAGCCAGCTCGGTGCCCCCGTGCGCGACCGTCTGCTCTTCCTGATCGCGACCCATCCAGACGGCATAGGTGTCCGCATCTTCATCACCCGTGGCAAGGTATCCTTTGGAACCGTAGAAGATGTTCCCGACTGTATTGTGGCTGCCTGCCATGGGACCCAGCTTCTCGGTGGCCTTCGATTTTTTGGGCTCGGGCGTGCCCAGACTCGGTGTTCCGATCCCGGCCTCATGATTGGTCATCCAATGCCTGACTTCGAACGTAATCATGCGGCGCTGGCCGTTCGGCAGATCATATTGGAACGCGCAGTTCAGGTCGTTTGGAGTCTGCTGATCGTCGTCGAACATAAAGTGCCCGCCTATGGCGCTTACTTTGTTGGGAAAGCCCAGGCCCATTCCCCAGCGAGCAAGATCTACCTGGTGAACACCCTGGTTTCCTATATCGCCATTGCCGTAATCCCAGAACCAGTGCCAGTTGTAGTGGAAGCGATTTTTTGTGAAGGGGTGTTCAGGCGCCGGTCCGGTCCACAAGTTGTAATCAACGCCTTGCGGAATGGGCTGCACGGGCTCCTTGCCAATGGTGTCTCGCCACTTATAGCAAAGGCCTCGACCCATATAGCTTTCGCCGATCGTGCCGTCGTGCAGTTTCTGTACTGCTTCGCGGATTGTGGCCGCGGAGCGGCTCTGCGTTCCGTGTTGGACGATGCGGTTGTAGCGTTGGGCCGCCTTGACCAATTGCTGGCCCTCCCACAGGTTGTGAGAGCAGGGTTTTTCCACGTAGACATCTTTGCCCGCCTGGCACGCCCATATTGCAATTAAAGAGTGCCAGTGGTTTGGGGTTGCAATGGAGACAGCATCGATCGATTTGTCATCGAGCAATTTTCTGACGTCGGTGTAGGTGGCTGGTTTAGGCAGCCCCATCTTCTCCATTTGCGCGAGCCGCTGGCTTAAGACGTTCTCATCGATGTCACATAATGCGGCAATCTGCACGTTGGGCAACTGCGAGTAGTTGTGAAGATGATCTCCACCCCGCCCGCGCACGCCGCAGAGCGCCACGCGCACGCGGTCGTTTGCGCCCATGACCAGGGCCGAGGGTGTAAGAAAAGCTGCGCTTCCCAGTGCCGTGAGCCCGGCCGCACCAGTGATAAGAAAATCTCGGCGATTGAAATCTTTTTCGTTTGGCATAAATCTCCCTACGCAAGGTATTGCAGCGTCTCGTCAATGAGCTTCGTTGTCCCCGCGAAAGGGTCTCCGCCGTTGGTGTCGAACTCCATTGAAAAATACCCAGGATAGGAGCTCTGCCGGGCTAATTCGAACATTTTCTTCAGGTCGACGTGATAGGTTTTGCCATCGAGCTGCACCTCGCTCTTTACGTGGCACATGTTGAAGGAGTGCTTGAGCATCGCGGCCACGGCCTTCTCGTTTCCTTCTTCCCCGTATTTGGAACTCGAATTGCCGAAATCTGGGAGTGCCCGTAGATAGGGATGGTTTACCTTTTCGATGACGCTCACGATAAAGTACGGGTCCTCCGCCACGGCGCTATCATTCTCCAGGTTGACCACGACATTTCGTTTGCCTGCGTAGTCGGCTAATCGCGCCAGGTGGGTTGCGGCGGCGTCCACGTCTGGCTTCTGCCCCTTCTGGACAGACAGGTGCTGACGCACGCTGGGAGAACCGATGGTGGCTGCGCTATCGATCCATTTGCAACTGTCCTTGACGGCTGCTTCAGCGGTAGCGGCGTCGGTGGTCGCAAAATATCCCCCGGGCAGCCCGAGGTCGACGACATGAGAGCGCGCCTTGGCGACAGCCTCACGAAAACTCTCCAGGTAGGCTGGATCGGTGGAAGAGAAATGATTCAGTAATGGGTTGATGTTATAAACAGCAAATTTCTCTACCACCATTGCCGGGAACTCTTTGATGTCCATACTCGGAGGACCGAGCTTCTTGCCGCGATTGGCGGGACTTTGAATGTAGTCACGGAAGGGCCACGATGTGACGGCCAGCCGATCACGTGGATGGGTGGGAAACTCCAGATGGGGACCCTGGCTGTTTGATTGAGCCGAGCCCTCGGCGGAAACGCAACACGCGCCGGCAAAAATCGCCAGCTGCTTCAGGAAATCACGACGTAATGTATGCAAAGAGCCCTCACTTCCCCAGACCAGCGGTGGATTTTGGCATCAGGTATTTGTCGTACCAATCAAGATCGCGCTGGTACCGGTCGCGGATAAAGCTAGGCCGGGTAAAGCCGTGGAACTGGCCCGGGTAGACGATTAATTCGGTAGGCACATTGAGGCTCCGCAGTGCCTGATACATTTGTTGCCCGCCGCTGAGCGGCACGTTGAAATCCTGGTCGCCTCCCATGAATAGAGTCGGCGTCTTGATCCGGTCCGCATGAAGTAACGGATAGCCGAGCTTGATGTAGGTATCGGGATTCTTCCACGGCGGACCCAACTCGTTTTCGTACTGGAAGACGTACTGATCGACTCCATAGAGGCCGAGAGGACTCCCCATGCCAGCCCCGCTGATCGCTGCGCGGAAGCGAGTGGTGGTCGCGATGGTGTAATCGGTGAGGATGCCGCCATAGCTCCATCCGCCAATAGCCAGCCGATCCGGATCGGCGATTCCTTGCTTGACAGCCTCGTCGACAGAAGCAAGCAGATCGACGACTTCTTTTCGTCCCCAGTCGTCAAAGATGACCTGTTGGTACTCCTTACCGCGGCCATGGCTCCCGCGGTAATTCACATTGAGCACTGCGTAGCCGCGTGCGGCAAAGAGTTGGCGCCACGGGGTGAAGGCATGTGCGTCCTGGCCGTCGGGACCGCCATGAATGTTTAAGATCAGCGGGTACTTGCTCCCCGCAACATACCCAACAGGAAGCGTCAGCAAACCGTGGACTTCCGTTCCATCTGGAGACCTGGCCTGGAAGTCACGCGTCTCAGCAAGTTGGAGCCTGGCAAGCAATGCGTCATTGTGGCTGGTAAGCTTGCGCGTGCTGCCTTCGATGGCGAAAATTTCCGCGGGCGCCGCATTGGTCGTCCAGGCAATCGCCAGGTGGCCGAGCTTCTCGTCCTGCGACGCGGCGAAACCGGCAGAGTTCACCAACCGCTTGACGCTGCCGTCACTCAACGAGACCGAAGCAGGATAGCGGGAGCGATCATCGGCTGCCAGCACGGTAATCGACTGTCCGTCGGCGGAAAAAACAGGATTGCTCAGCGGACGGTCAAATTGTGCACTGAGAACCCGCGGTTCGTCTCCAGCCGCAGGGACCACCGCGAGCTGCCTCTGATTGTATTCTTCGTATTTCGGCTCGCTGCCGTGAATGTAGGCGATCAGCTTACTGTCCGGGCTCCATGCTGGTTGTCCACCGTCGGGACCGGGAAAGTTGGTGAGCTTTCGGGCCGCGGAGTTAGGGGCCGCTGCTACTACAAAGACATCGCTGTTATTCGTGCGATCAGGATCGGGGTCATGATCGCTGATGTATGCGATTTGCGTTCCATCGGGCGACCATGCCGCGTTCTCCTCCGTGAACTTTGTGTCGGTGGTCAGCTTGTCGAGCTTGCTGGTTGCAACATCGTAGAGATAGATCAAGTCCGGGCGGGTGTTGGTGGAGAGATATCCTTCGATGTCCTGTTTGAAATGGTAGCGGTCGATGACAATCGGCTTGGGTTTATCTTTATCAGTCTCGGACTTTTCTTTTTCCCGCGCTTGCTCCTCTGGGTCTTCGGCAATGATGAGGAGTAGTTTCTTCGCGTCCGGTGACCAAGCATAGCTGGAGAGTTTTCCTTTGACGCTGGTCAATTGCCGCGCTTCGCCGCCGCGGCGGTCGAGTACCCAAACCTGTGTGTTCTTGACGTCAGGAGCTCCCGGCCGGTCGGAGAGAAAAGAAAGGTATTTCCCATCCGGACTCCAGCGTGGATTGCTTACCGAATGCTCGACTTCATAGGTCAGCTGAATGTCCTGTGTCCCATCCCAGTTCGCCATCCATAGGTCGGTGACGTTTTTGTCGGCCTTTGTGTCCACACGGCGCACGGTGTATGCGATCCATTGGGCGTCGGGCGAGAGCTGAGGGCTGTCCACGTCGAGTAAGTGGTCTACATCCTCGACGGTCATCGGGCGGGGATTGGCGTTTGCCGCCGGAGTATTCGTTAAACCAAAGGAAGGGGCAGCGAGGGTGAAGGCGATCATGGCAACCCCTATCCCGAGGAACTTGCGGAGGGCGGGGAGCCTGGCTGGAGGAATCAGGTCCTTGGAGGTATTCACTATTGAATTTATATATCTTGGCTCTTCGGTTTGTTTACGTTTGGGAGGACAGCCGTGATGGTTTGCGGCCGGCAAAGGACAACGTGTACCCATGTAGCGTGCCTCCGATAGGAGATTAGCACTCTTGAAAAATCATTCCACATAGTGAGATATCTCCACTGCGCTCCTGGTGCGAAAGTCTGCTTTCCGTTACGTCTGCGGTTGTGGGGGGTGAAGGGTTAGATTTGCTTGTCCCACCCTTCGCAGAACGCGAAGGGCGGGGCACCCGGCGTTGGTGGAGGGGAAAGAGCCCAGAACCGCATCGTGCGGGGTACACCTTGGCGAACCTATGGCACCCCTAGGGATGCGTGGCCTCTCAACGGGCGAAAGCGCTTGGTTTGTATACTTGTTTCGCTCCGTTGCGAATAATGCGAGGGGGCGATGAGGTACTCATATTGCGCACCGTTCCCGCGTTCTACCTCCTGGGCATGGCTCTTGCTTCCTGCCTGTTTGTAGCTGAGCTGAATGCACAGAGCCCGGTGCCGGTGGAGAGCGTCTGGCGGTTGCAGGAGTTCATGGTGCCCATGCGGGACGGGGTGCATCTTCAGACGGTGGTGATCACGCGGAAAGATCAAACGAATGCGCTGCCGATTCTGCTGCGACGCACCCCCTATGGTGTGCCGACCCAGGAGGAATTCGATAAATCGGCGGCGAAGAACGGCGCCGATTGGATGCCGGCAAACTGGAAGGAGCTCGCAGCGGACGGTTATATCTTCGTTGTCCAGAATCTCCGCGGACGATTCAAATCGGAAGGCGTGTTCCTGATGACCTCGCGGTACGATGCAAACGATCCGAAACAAGCCAACGAAACCAACGACGCCTACGACACGATCGAGTGGCTGGTGAAAAATGTGCCTAGCAACAACGGCAAAGTCGGCATCTACGGGGTGTCGTACGACGGCTTGACGGCAGGGCTGACGCTGCTTCATCCGCACCCGGCGCTCAAGGCGATCAGCGAACAGGCTTCACCGGTCGATCAGTGGATGAACGACGATGATCATCGCTATGGAGCGCTTCGCGAGAGCTATGCCTTCGAGTACGCGGTCATGGAACAGGCGGACAAAAACGCAAATACCCATTTTAATTTCGACGCCTACGACACCTACGAGTGGTATCTGAACCTGGGACCGCTGAGCCAGGCAAACGCGAAATATGTGCACGGCTCGCTGCCCGCGTGGAACGACACCATGGAGCACCCCGACTATGACCAGTACTGGAAGAAAGAAGCGTGGGTAAATCAATTGCACCAGGCCACCGTGCCCAACCTGAACGTGGCCGGATTCTGGGACCAGGAAGATCCCTGGGGCCCGTGGCAGATTTTCCGCCATGCCGCGGAGAACGACCCAAATCATACCAACCTGATGGTTGCCGGACCCTGGTTCCACGGCGAGTGGCAGACACCAGACGGGGATCGGATAGGTATCGTGCCCTTCGGCGGGCACAAGACCGCGCTCGAGTTCCGGCAGAACATCGAAGCTGCTTTCTTTCGCTATTACCTGCACGGAACAGGGGCGAAGCCGGATTGGGCAGTGACCACGTTCCAGACGGGCTCGAATAGCTGGCGCACCTATGCCGAATGGCCTCCGAAGGGGTCAAAACCCACGAACCTATATCTGCACGCCAATGGAACCCTGTCGTTCGCCCTGCAATCGCCGGAGGGCCAGCAGTATCGCGAATATGTGTCCGATCCGGCGAACCCGGTGCCGTATCGGGCGCGGCCAATCTCGCCTACGTATCCTGAGCCCGAGTGGCGCACTTGGGAGGTTGCCGACCAGCGCTTCGTAGATCATCGCCCGGATGTGCTTTCCTTCGAGAGCGCGCCCCTAGATCAGGACCTGGTCGTGACGGGACCGCTTGCCGCGGTCTTGTACGCGTCGAGTTCCGGAACGGATTCGGATTTTGTAGTGAAGCTGATCGACGTCTATCCGGAGAAGGGACAAACCAGCGCTGACGATCTTCCGCCGGCCAAGCCGAGCGGCTACCTAGATTCACTGAACGGATACGAGTTGCCGATTGCGATGGAAGTGCGGCGAGGACGGTATCTGCATCATTTCGAACATCCCGAGCCGCTGAGGGCGAACCAGCCGGAGATGTGGGATATTCCGCTGCGGGATCACGATCATGTATTTCTCAAGGGGCATCGGATCATGGTGCAGGTGCAGTCGACTTGGTTCCCGGTAATCGATCGCAACCCACAGAAGTTTGTGCCAAGCATCAATCAGGCGACTGCCGGCGACTTTGTTCCGGCGACTCAGCGTGTTTACTGCTCGCCGCAGATGCCGTCGCACATCGTGCTTCCAATCGTTGGGCAGTAGAGGCTGACGAGGGCTCGGATAGGCCCACGTCGCTCACTATGGCGAGCTTCCGACCTCCCGAGCGCCAGTCGTATAAACGGCTAACACATCGTCAAGCTGCTGTAGGTCGATTGGCTTAGAGAGGTAACCGTCCATTCCGGACGCGATACATCGCTCACGATCCCCTTTCATTGCCAATGCCGTCATGGCAATCACCGTTTGATGAAGTCCGGTGAGCTTTTCCCGCTCGCGGATCCGGAGCGTGGCCTGGATACCGTCCGTGCCGGGCATGTGCACGTCCATCAACACCAGATCGAAGGACTGTTGAGCTAATGCTGCGAGAGCTTCTTCGCCTGTTGCGGTCAGAGTTACCCGATGACCGCGCTTTTCGAGCAAGCGAGTCGCCACCTTCTGATTGACGAGATTGTCCTCTGCCAAAAGGATGTTCAGGCCTTTCAAGCATTGACCTTTATCCCGCATAGAAGAGGGGGCGATGATCGGTGCGACCGATGGCTCCCGTTTGGCCTGCACCAGGCGGATGATCGCCCGCTGCAGCTCTGCCGCGCGTACCGGCTTCACTAAGTACGCACCTATACCCAGCTCCTGGCAGCGCGTTACGTCACCACGCTGGCCACCGGAGGTGATCATCATGATGGTGGCAGTGGAGTACTTGCTTCGCTCCACGATCTGGCCAGCAAGCCCAAAGCCATCCATATTGGGCATATGCATGTCGGTAAGAACCAATTCATAGGCTTCATCGACTCTCTCCGCGGCTGCAAGCTCATCTAATGCTTGTTCCCCATCGCAAACCGATGTTGCCCTCATCCCCCAACGCTCCACCATGGTGTGCAGGATGCGACGGTTGGTGATGTTGTCATCGACGATCAGGACCTTCATGCCCTTAAGGATTTCCTGAGATGCTGAGCTTTCGGGCGCCACAGTTTGCCTGGCTGTTGTGCTCAGCCGTAGGGTGAAATGAAAGCGTGATCCTTTGCCGGGCTCGCTCTCCACCCACATGCGTCCGCCCATCAATTCGACCATGCGTCTGGCAATGGTCAGGCCGAGGCCAGTGCCTCCATATTGCCGTGTAGTGGAAGTGTCCGCCTGACCGAACGCATCAAAGATCACGGCCAACTTGTCAGCAGGGATGCCCATCCCCGTATCGGAGACGATAAAGTGTAGGGTTGAAGCGCTTTCCTCGACCACGTCTGACTGAACCCTCAGTCCGACCTCGCCTTCTTTCGTAAACTTGAGGGCGTTCCCGACGAGATTATTAAGGATCTGACGAAGGCGGCCCGGATCTCCTGTTACCCACTGCGGAACTCCGGCTGCTACCTCGCACAACAGTTCAAGTCCCTTTTCATGCGCCTGCAACGAGTGGGTCTTGAGCGTGGCTTCGATGCAATCATTGAGGTCGAAGTCCAGAGCTTCCATTTCGATCTTGCCCGCTTCAATTTTGGAGAAGTCCAATATGTCGTTGATCACGTTCAACAAAGTGAATGCGGAAAATTGGACCGTTTCGAGAGAGTCTCTCTGTTCTGGTGTCAATTCCGTTTCCAGGGTGAGACCAGTCATTCCAATGATTCCATTCAGGGGTGTGCGAATCTCGTGACTCATGTTGGCCACAAACTCACTCTTGGCGCGGCTGTTGGCATCCGCTGCCTTTACCTTCTCCCGCTCTTGGAAGAGTTCCAGCTGCAGTGCGTGAAGAGCGAACATGCGATCGACGGCCGCTGTGATAAATGCCATTGCCAGGATCAACAGCGTAATCAAGGCGATGCTGGCGACGCCGAGATTGGAGATGTCTATCGCGTGTCTCAATTCGTCGCCGGCAAGTGGGGCTGGGACAAAACTGACGGCGGCCATGCCGACATAATGCAATACAGGAATGGCCAAACCCATGAGCAGGGCATTGCGAGACTTCTGCCAACTCCAGGAGGAGGTGTGATTCCGGACAGCGAAGGTTAACCGTATTGCTACAAATGAAATCGCAACACACAGAAATACGGACAAGGTGACGACGGGATAGGAATAGATGCACATGGCGGGCATCCGCATGGCAGCCATGCCGATGTAGTGCATGGCGGCTATGCCGCCTCCCATCAGGACGCTGCCGAGAACAGCGACCGTCGTCGTCAGCGTCTTTCGGCTTGCAACAAAAAGAGCCACCGCAGACGCTAAAATGGCTACAGCCATGGAAAGCAAAACGGTGGGCCAGTCATAGCGAACTGGAACCGGAAGCCGTAAAGCTTCCATCCCCACGTAATGCATCGACCAGACGCCGATTCCCATCGAGAAGGCGCCCCCCCACAACCAGGCAAGTCTTGCTTTGCCGTGGGAGACGGTGAGCCGTCCCGAGAGATCGAGGGCTGCATAAGCAGCCAGGATGGCGATCACGATGGATAGCACTACGAGACGACCGTCGTAGAAGCCGTGGATTACCCTCATCGCACCTTCAACCTGATCAGTCTTACTCACTGACGGTTCGCTTATTCGTATAGCCACCGATAGCAATATCGACCAATGTCTCGCAGCACGTTACAAGGGGAGATATGTATCGATTTGGGTCACAACCGGATGGGGACCGAAAACTCCGAACGGAGCTTTAAACAAAGAGCTCAGTCACATCTAAGCGCCACCATCGGATCTACACGCATCGCGCGGCGAGCAGGGATGTAACTTGCGATAACGGCGACAAGCAAGAGGAAGAAAGGAACAGAGAGGAACGCTATTGGGTCATGCACGCTGAGACCGAACATCATGCCCGAGAGGACGCCAGAGACGGTAGCACAGAGGACCACGCCAATAAGCACGCCAACCAGGACGGGGCGCATAGCCTGCCAAAGGACATGGTTCATGACGTTTCTGCGATTCGCGCCGAGAGCCAGCCGGATGCCGATTTCGCGTACGGATCGGCCGACGCTGTACGACACCATGGCATACACGCCAATCGAGGCGAGCAGCAGCGCCAATGCACCCAGGCAACCAGACAGAGCAACAACTACGCGCGAGGGGCCACGCCAGATTTCAAGATTGTCTTCGAGCCTTGTGACATCGATAGAGATATCAGGGTCAAGCGACTGCGCCGCATCGCGGATGCCGTTGGCGATATCGGTGAAGCGTGTCACATGGCGAACCAGCAAATAGGTCCGGGAGTCGTCTTTCGGCCCGGCGGGAAAATAAAGGTAGCTCGTATCAAGCTCTCCAAGGTGCGAAACCTGAGCATCCTTGGCCACCCCGATGACTACATTTTCGCCGCCAGTGGATCCCCTCAGTGTTTTGCCCAACGGATCTTCGCCGGGCCAGAGCCGTCGCGCAGTGGACTCTGACACGATGATTTCTGATCCATCGTGCGCTTCCGCAGACGTAAAGCCGCGTCCCCGCACAATAGGAATGCCAACCAGCGAAAAATAATCCGGCGATACGTGATTGTATTCGACGGGAACTTTGTCGGGCCGCCCAGGAATCACGAAATGGTCAGCACTGAAGTCGTGGCTTAGCGGTGCGCACTCGGCTTGCGCAACTTCGATGACTCCAGGAAGGCTTCGGATCTTCTCTCGCAAGCGGGTGATAAAAGCGGTCGCGCGGTCCTCATCGTAGCCTTGCGTCCTTAGATTGAAAAAGGCTTGGGCGACGTTTTTATCCTCAAATCCGGGATCGATCGTCTGCGCATAGTAAAGCCCACGCAACAATAGTCCGGCGGCAAGCAATAAGACCATGCACACGGCTACTTGAGAGCCGACCAGAGTATTGAGCAAAAACCGGCCACTCTTTTTGGGGCTAGTGAACGATGCGGTGTCTCCCCTCATCGCGGTATTCAGATCGAGTCGAGAGCCCTGCAAAGCCGGAACCAATCCAAACGCAATCCCCGTGAACAGGGTAACCAGGAGCGCGTATGCGAGCACGTGATAGTCCGGGTTAACATTCACGGTGACGGCAGACAAGTCGTGAGGCAAATGAGACGTTACGTAGTCAGTGATTTTGTGGAAGGAACAGAACGCAAGCACTGATCCCAGCATCCCCCCGGCGAGCGAGAGCAGAAGACTCTCGGTCATCAATTGCCGCACCAAACGCCAGCGGCTGGCACCGATGAATAGCCGAAGTGCGATTTCCTTTTGCCGCACGAAAGCGCGCGCGAGCAGAAGATTGGCCACATTCGCGCACGCGATCACCAGCACAAGGGCGAAGGCAATGAGAATCACAGAAGCAATGGGGATCACGAAACTGCGCTCTTCCGGGCTGGCAAAATATGTAGCCTTACGGATCGCCAACGAGGTGCTGCGTCCAGGCTGCCGTTGATCGATGCGTCCGGCAATGACACCCAGGTCCGCGCGCACCTGCTGGATCGTGATTCCAGGCTGCATGCGCCCGAGTAAGGCCAGCCAACTCATTTTGTCATCTGCGAATCGATTGGTACCCGGCTCTAGCGCCTGTTGCATGGTGATTGGCGCCCAAAAAGTGCTGGGGATCAGTTCGGTGCCTGTGAATCCAGGGCGCTCAATGCCAATCACGGTATACGCCGTACGATTGAGCGTGATTCTCTTGCCCACCAGAAATGGGTCCGCCGCAAATCTCCCTCGCCATAAGTCATCGCTGACGACTACGACCGCGTTTTCTCCCGCGGTGCAGTCCGAATTGACAAAGCCACGCCCCTGCGCAGGACGCGCGCTCAGGATGTCGAAGTAGTTGCAGGAAGCTACAGTTCCGAAGACTTGCTGCACAGGCTTGCCCGAAAGTGTTGCTTCGACGTAGGGCTCATAAGCGACGAGTCCCGAGAAGACATGATTGTGGTCACGATAGTCGAGGTATTCCGCGTAGGAAAACAGGTTTCCTCCGTTGTGGATGTTGCGAGTGAATCGGCCGTGAAGGATCTGGTTCACGCTTACGATTTGTTCCGCGCGAGGAACAGGGAGCAGGCGTAAGGCGATGCCATTCAGCACTGAGAAGATTCCGACATTGACACCGATGCCCAGCGCGATCGCGAGCACAGCAGCAATCGTTAGCCCAGGGCTACGCAATAATGTACGAAGGCCGAAAGCGAATATCCTGAAGCAGTTGTTCAAGCCAAACCGCGACCCACACTTCGCGGGTTTCTTCCTTGATCCGGGTTACGTTGCCAAACTTGCGCAAAGCCGCATAGCGCGCTTGCTCCGGGGACATTCCGCGCTCAATGTTTTCCTGGGTTTCGATTTCGAGATGGTCGCGAATGTCCTGGTCGAGTTCCCGGAGCATGCGTTTGCGCTTTCTCATGATTCACTCTCCTGCCCGGCCGGGCGAAGAATTCGTGCGATGGCTCCTGCGAGCTTGTCCCATTTGCTGGTTTCAACTGCCAATTGACGCCGCCCCTTGGGCGTCAGCCGGTAGAACTTGGCTTTGCGGTTGTTTTCCGAGGTTCCTTCTTCCACTGAAATCCAGCCTCGCCGGATTAGGCGGTGTAAGGCCGGATAGAGCGAGCCCTGCTCGACTTGTAGCACCTCATCCGATCTGAACTGGATGGCCTTCGCGATGGCGTGGCCGTGCATTGGCTGCAGAGAAAGCGTGCGGAGAATCAGAAGGTCCAAAGTGCCCTGGAGCAACTCTATGCGGTCTTGCTGGTCTTTGGTAGACATTCTAGGTGATGCTAGTCATGCTTCAGGTAGAATGTCAAGGTGAGTGATCGGACTGTGTCAAGCACGCGCGAGACACGGTCATCGAAAGAAACCGTGGGGCTCTGCAAGAAAAACATTTCCAAGAGGGGACCAGCGGTCCTTTCTTGGAATGTTTTTTCGACAGAGGCAAGAGGCAAGTTACTCCGACCGCAGTGTTTGGACGGGATCGATGGCGGCGGCCCGGCGCGCCGGCAGCCATGTTCCGGCGATCGCCAGCAGCGGCAGGAGGAGTACCACGGCAAGCAGGGCTAACGGGTCGTAGGGGGAAGTGTGGATCAATTCGCCGCGAGCGAACCGTCCGGCTGCAAAGGCGAGGGGCAAACCCGCGGCCACTCCCTTCAATGCAAGCAGGCATGCCT
>Ga0210391_10002604_pt1 | contig 15558 bp, 10 predicted proteins | sample IncBWC12OmetaG_FD_160573 | JGI IMG/M metagenome (GOLD analysis project Ga0210391, IMG submission 160573) | Forest soil microbial communities from Barre Woods Harvard Forest LTER site, Petersham, Massachusetts, United States - Inc-BW-C-12-O ... | reverse complement strand
GTTCCAGATCACCGGTGCAGCATAGGAAAGGAAGAACTTGCGGTGGCTGTTCAGGATGCCGAGGCACCATGCCGAAATAACCAGCAGCGCCGCTCCGGGAAAGAGGATCTGCACCAGGCGGATGGTGAGCTGGCGCTTCTCCCCATGAAAGCCCGGCGCAATGGCGTCGATCAACCAGGGAGTCGCAAACACTCCAACGAGTGTCAGCAGTGAAGTAATGAAGAAAAGGATGGCGAAGATCGATTCGGCCAACTGCGTGGCTTCCTCGTGCCGCTCTTCCGCTCGCAGGCGCGCGTACACGGGGATAAACGAGGCGGACAAAACGCCTTCGCCGAAAAGATTTTGCAGGAAGTTGGGAATGCGGAAAGCAGATCGGAACGCGTCCGCAGCGTCAGAGTTGCCGAAATAGTGTGCAAACACCCGCTCCCGCACCAGCCCGATCACCCGGCTGAGCAAAATGCCCGCGCTGACAGCAAAAGCGGATGAGCGGGTAGACGTGCTTTTAGGCTGGGTTGACGTAGTCAAGGGGCCCTGTGATGGAGGTGACGTTTCCCTAACTTTAATCCATGGGCCAGGCGTTGCCGGGCAAATCTGGTTACAGGAACCCGTCTACTAAGCCTGCTGTTCCAGTTGCAGCACCAGATCTTCCCACTCGGCCGTGAGGGAGGCATGTTGCCGCCGCAGATCCTCCAACAACTGGGTCACACGTTGCGTTTCCTCCGCACTCTCATACACCCCCAGCGATGTCTCCGCGTTGGCAATGGAACTCTCTAAGCGTGGGATCTCTTCCTCAACGAAACTACAGCGTTCCTGCATCTGGCGCAGCTTGATGGGGTTCACCCGGCGCCCCGCTTTGGCCGGCGCGACCTCGAGGGAAGGCTTGTCCTCGATCGCGGGCGTAGAGCCGTTCGATAGGTTCCCCTGGGTCTGGGCTGCCTGCTTGCGGTACAAATAGTCTTCGTAGTTGCCGGGATACACGTGCACATGCCGGCTCTCCACTTCAAAAATGCGGGTAGCGAGACGATCGATAAAGTAACGGTCGTGCGAAACCATGACCACGGTTCCGTTAAAACGCGCAATGGCGTCGAGCAGAACATCCTTGGCACGCAGGTCGAGGTGGTTGGTAGGTTCGTCCAGGAGCAGAAAGTTTGCCGGGCTCACCAGGATCCGGGCCAGGGCGTAGCGGTTGCGCTCTCCTCCCGACAGCACACCCAGCGGCTTGAAGACATCGTCCCCGGAGAAGAGAAAGCAGCCCAGCAGGCTGCGTAGGTCGGTGGTCGATACCCGGGGCGCGGTGTTGCTGATGTCGTCCAGCATGCGTGCTTCTCCGTCCAGAACCTTGTACTGATCCTGGGCAAAGTACTCCGCGGTCACGTTGTGGCCCAGGCGCAAAGTACCGCTCGAAGGCGGCTCCATGCCCGACAGCATGCGGATCAGGGTCGATTTTCCCGCCCCATTGACGCCCACCAACGCGATACGGTCCCCGCGTTCAATGGTGAAGCTCACCTCTTCAAGCACCTGCTTAGGGCCGTAGTTTTTGGCCAATCCCGAGACCTCGACCACAGTGCGGCCCGACGGCTGAGGTTGAGGGAAAGTGAAGTGGATCGCCTGTTCTTCAACCGGAATCTCGATGCGCTCTATTTTTTCCAGCTCCTTAATGCGGCTCTGTACCTGCTTGGCCTTGGTCGCCTGGTAGCGAAAGCGGCTGATAAAGGCTTCAAGATGCTCAATATGCTCCCGCTGGTTCTTGTATGCCGCGGCCAGTTGCGCCCGGCGTTCTTCTTTCTGGGTCAGATACTTCTCGTAGTTACCGTGGTAAACGTGCAGCGCCTTATTCCATATCTCGATGGTCTTGTCCACGGTGACGTCGAGAAAGTAGCGATCGTGGGAAATGAGGATGTAGCCGTTGGGATAATTGCGCAGGTACCCCTCAAGCCAGTTGCGGGTTTCGAGGTCAAGGTGGTTGGTGGGCTCGTCCAGCAGCAGCAGGCTCGGTTTTTGCAGCAGCAGTTTGGCCAGTGCGATGCGCATTTGCCATCCGCCTGAGAACTCATCTGTCTGCCGCGACCAGTCGTGCTTGCTGAAGCCCAGGCCGCCCAGCACCGTACCCACCTGGGCGTCGAGAGCATAGCCATCATGAGCGCGAAAATGGGAGTCGAGATAAGAGAAGCGATCGGCGGCTGCGGCGTATTCCGGGGTTGCCGGGTCAAACTCAGCCAGATGTGTGGAGAGGGTTTCGAGTTCCAGCTCCATGCTTTGCAACTCGGCGAAGACCGATAGGCACTCAGCGAACACAGTGCGGCCGCTAAGAACAAGACCTTCCTGCGGCAAATAGCCGATGGTCATGCCGCGCGTGCGCTGCAGGGCCCCGTAGTCGAGCGATTCTGAACCGGCTAAGACCTTGAGCAGCGTGGACTTGCCAGTGCCGTTCGCGCCCACCAGGGCGGTACGCTCATTGGGCGTAATAAGCCAGTCGGCATTCTCGAACAAGATGCGGGGGCCGAATCGTTTGCCGGCAGCAGAAAGTTGAAGCATAAGAAAAGCAGCGCCAAGGCGCTGCTCTCATTGTCGCAGATTAGCTCGAGAGCTTTCGGTTCCGTTGAAACCAAGGCCGGGTGCCCCACATCTCGCTTGTTTTTCGCGAGATGTGGGATTCCACGGCTCTCACCCCGAAACTCCTTCACCCACTCCCACATCTCGCCAAAAACGAGCGAGATGCCCCGAATTTCCTGCAAGTGGATGAAGCAAGATCAGCGTGTGCGCCTTTCTTTTAAGGAAAGGCGCATGAAGTTCAGGGAACCCACGAAACCTCACAGGAAATCGGGGGTGTGGGGCATCCGGGTTCGTGGGTATGTCGAAGGTCCTCGGGCGAGAGGGCTTTACGAGAGCGTGGGAGTCCGGGGAGCGGCTCGCTTGGTCGTCTGCTTCTTTTTTGTTTTAGCAGTCTTCACAGGCTTCCTCCGTACGCTAGGCGGAGCGAAGCGCGAATGCAGAAACGTTTCATAATCCTGCTCTGTCTGGTCAGCATAATCGACGGCAAAATCCGCGATTGCCTCCACAAACCGATCCGATGTGCCGATATAACCGCCCAAAGCAACTGCATCTCCCGATCGCGCGTGGCCCCGCGCCATCAGCTCCCCGCAAATCTCTGCGTATTGCTTCAACCCGTCGCCCTTCAGGTCCTGCATATCGATCGACGCCTTGTGGTCATTGAGCTGGCGAACCAGATATTGGCGATTGTTGATCGTGGTCCAGCCCAACAGCAGATCGGAGAGGAACTGCATCGCGCGCTGTCCTTGCACCACACGACGGCCCTGATGTTGCGGTGCGCCTATCTCGCCCAGATAAGGAGCATACGCCGAGCCAGGTTCCTCCTTAATTTGTAGGAAAAGCGGATCGTCGCTGCCGTTACCCTCCATGAAAACGATGTAGTCGCGCAAGCCGACGCTACCAGTGCCCACGACTCGAAACGCTACATCCAGCGGCCGGTAAAGGTCGAAGAAGTGTTGCCGCTCAGGCAGCAGACTCGCACGGTACTGGCTAAGCGAATCGAGGATCATTTGTGACTTGGCGCCCGATAAACGGAATTGCAAAGGCTTTTGCTCGATAAAGGTCCGGTGAGGCAAGCCCTTCCGTTGTTCGAGCAAACGCGATGCGTTGTATTGCGGCGTTGCCCGCTCCGCCTTACGGAGGATCTGCGAAACCGGCGTGATCCGCTGCAGGCGATGCACCTGGAAATGGGCGATATCCATCACCGTCATACGGGCGAAGGCATGGATCGCACGCCGATAGCCCGCAAGAAAAACCGCAGCAGCCTCACCACAGATCGAGCCCTTACTCCCCGCCTCCCGGCCGGCCAGAATGATACTGGTCGCCATACGCTTCACATCCCATTCAAACGGCCCGCGGATGGTTTCGTCGAAGTCATTTATGTCGAAGACCAGCCGGCCATCCGGCGCGGCGAAGGCGCCGAGGTTGCGTACATGGGCATCCCCGCATAACTGGCAAAGGATACCGGTATGCGGCAGCACCGCAAGATCGGCAGCCATGACCGGGACCGCCCCCCGAAAAAATCCAAAAGGGGATGCCGCCATCCGTTGCCACTTAATCGCCAGCAGCGACGGCACCCGGCCAACCGCCGAGACGGCCAGGGCGTCGATGGGATCAGTCTGCCGAACGGTCCCACTCCATCGCTTCTGCTCCTGACGGCGTACCTGCTTTCGCCGCGATTGCCCAAACGCACGGCGTTCCGTCGGAGCAAGCACGTGCTTAATGGCCATTCAACAAGTGCTCCATCTCAACATAAGCCGCATTCGTCCAGCCAAAGCCAATCACGTTTTGATACCCGGCGATTAATTGCACGTTCGACGACTCGGTCTCAACGTTGTACTTCTCGTGGATGGTTCCTTCTTTTTCGAAGCTCTTGCGGATAGTGTTAGTGAATTGTTCTGAAATCTTGCGTGCGTCATCCATAAAGCCAGTCTTCTTGAGGGCGTCAACTGCTATCCAGTTCAGCGGAGCCCATCCAAAGGGTAAATCCCACTGCAGACCGCTCGCATAGGTGCTGCAGGTCAGGCCGCCCGGCTTATCCAGCAGTCCCAGGTGGCTGTCCACGGCCGTTGCCTGCTCCTTGGTGGCCAAACCCGCCCACAGAGGGTAAAAGATGGTCGCGTACACGTAGCTGGACTGTTCGCCCGTGGTGTAGTCGTAATCGAAAAACATTCCCTTCTCGGCATTCCAAAGATATTTGTTGATGGCTTGTCCGCGCACTTTTGCCTCTTGCTTCCATTGGGCAGTTTGCGTCGTCTGATGCAACATGGTGGCAAAGTCAGCCAGGTCCAGCTCGTATTTATACAGCAGGCTGTTCAGGCAGACGGCAGCGTAATGATGCGTCGAACCGCTGAACGGTGCGAAGCGAAAAGAGATATCGAAACCAGACTCGCGCACCGCGCGGTCACCTTTGTAGAAATCGCGGGTGAGTCGATAGCCACCCGACCACGCCTCCTTGCACACCACGGATTGGGTCATATTGCAACTGGTCTTCGCGAGTTCTGCTTGTTCCGCCGCAGACGGATTTTCGGGCGCCTGGACCAGGTAGTTGGTATGCACATCAGGATGATCCACCAGCCACTTGATGACATCGATGTAGTAATCGCTATGGTCTGCGATATCGGGGACCGGGCCCTCGCCGATATCGAAAAATCGAGCCAGGCCAGTGTTCCCGGCGCGGTGAATGTCGCTCAGCCAGAAATCGTGATCGCGGCGGGCATAAGGGTAAGCGTGAGCAATCCATCGCAATTGCCGGGCCTTATTGGCCGGCGAAGGATCGTGGGCAATCTCCGCATCGTAGACAACGCGAATCATGCTGCTCAGGAACGGCGGCTGCGAGCGGGTCAAAAAGTAGGTGCGGTTGGCGTTCAGGACTGCCCCATAGTTCTCAATCTCATAAAAGAAATTCTCTACCATGCCTTTCGCCAGATCAATCCGGCCATCGCGCAACAGGCCGAGGATGATGAAGTAGCTGTCCCAGCCAAACATCTCGTTGAATCGCCCTCCCGGCACCACATAGCGATTGGGCAGATAGAGCAGCCCCGGGCGGGAGATTTCCGACCCTTTGACGTCCCCCAGGTGTTTGATGGGATGGGGCAAGTGGGCAATCTCCACCTTGCAGTGCGAACTCAGGCGCTGCAGTTGAAGAGGGGTGGGCGCGCCATAGGGCAGGTACAGCAGCGGCGGAGTAGTGACCTTGGGGTCGACCAACGACTGGCAGTCGGACATCGAACGAGAGAGGCTGTCCCATCCCTGGTGAATGTACGCGTCGATCGTTGGAGCGGGGGCTGGAGCCGGTGCCGGCTGGGCTTGAGCCCAAATCCACTGGCCCGCGACCTGGAGCAGCAAGAGGGTAAAGAGTCGAACCATCCTCATGAGCTTTCCTCCACCGTGCGATGTTACATGGCCCAGGCCAGGCGTGTAGCATCGGGCAAAGAAGAAAGGCGACGGCGTGGCGTGGCGGGGGCATAGGGCATGGTTTTGGGTGGGGATCTGCGCCCTGGTAGTGGTCGTGATTGCGGGAGCAGCGCTCGAAATCCTTCTTTCCCGAGCCGCGCCGATCCTGAAGGCACGCCTGCTCGAAGGCCTCTCTGAACGTTTCCATAGCCGTGTGGAACTGGGGGACTTCGATGTTTCTCTCCTCCGCGGCTTTGAGGTCTCAGGCAAAGACCTGTCTATCTATCCCTACAATGTCGCTTCCACCACCCCAACCTTTTCGGTGCGGCATTTCGCCTTTCGTACCGGCTATTCGAGCCTGCTGCGGTCCCCTCTTCATATCGGCCACGTGGAGGTGGAGGGACTGCACATCAACCTGCCGCCCAAAAGCCAGCGAAAAGAACTGCCTGGGCCGAGACATCCTTCGCAGGCCAACATCGCCCTCTCTGTGGATGAGATGGACTGTGCCAACACCATCCTCACGTTGGGAACGGATAAGCCTGGCAAAGTGCCGCTGCGGTTTGTCATCCAGAGCCTTTCTCTACGGTCCATAGGTGCGGGCCAACCGATGGATTTCAACGCCATCCTCACCAACCCCAAACCACTAGGGCAGATCGAGACCCGTGGCGTTTGGGGCCCCTGGGATGCGGACCACCCTGGAGCAACCGCGGTCGGCGGTACTTACGGCTTCCACAATGCTGACCTGGGCACCATCAAGGGCATTGGCGGCATCCTCTCCTCGCAGGGTGCATACCAGGGAACGCTGGACAGGATCGTGGTCGATGGCAAGACCGACACCCCGGACTTCCAGGTGAAAATCAGCGCGCACAAGGTGCCGTTGCATACAGAGTTCCACGCGATTGTGGATGGCACCGATGGCAACACCTACCTGCAGCCGGTCAAAGCACAATTTTTGCATTCCTTCCTGATTGCTCGAGGATACGTGGTGCGGGTTCAGGGAGAACCAGGACGCCACGTATACCTCGACATAGATATGGAACAGGCTCGGATAGAAGATCTGCTGCGTATGGGCGTACGCACCGATCCGCCGGTGATGGAAGGGAACGTGAAGCTCCAGACCAAACTGGATCTGCCGCCGGGTACGCAGGATGTGGCTCACAGGCTGCGCCTGCAAGGCAATTTCGCCATCGTCAACGGGCGTTTCAGCAGCGACAAAATACAGCGCCGGATTGACGAACTGAGTTTAAGGAGCCAGGGGCAGGTAGAGCTGGCTTCGCAGCAGGCACGCGATGGCAAGTTTGAACTTGTGCACTCGCAGTTGCGTGGCGACTTCAACCTGGCGGATGCAAGTTTGAACTTGTCGAACTTGCACTACGACGTGCCCGGAGCCAGCATCAAGGTTGCCGGCATTTACACCCTTGACGGTGCCAAATTCAATTTTGCTGGAACCGCCGATATGCAAGCCACTGTGTCGCGGATGGTCGGCGGATGGCAAGGCGTGCTGCTGATGCCCTTCGATAAAGTCTTCCAGAAGAACGGAGCCGGCACCGAGGTCCCCTTCAAAATCGACGGCACCCGATCGGATCCTCACTTCGGTCTGGACTTCGATCGCATGAAGAAGAAGTAAAGATCTGTCATTCTTTTCCCGCGACAACACTAGTTGTCGCTCAACGAAAGGACGGATCACTACCGGCCGTGGCTCGCAAGCACTTCGTCGTAAGTGCTATAAACGCCCTCAAACACTGAATCCCACGATGCAGACTGGGCATAAAGCCGCGCTGCGGTGCTCATCTGCGCATGAAGTACTGGATCGTGAATGAGCTTTGCAATCGCAGCCGAAAAGCCATCATCTGTCGCAATGAATCCAGTCTCGCCGTCCTTCACGATGTAGCGCGGGCCGCCATCGGGGGTAACAATCGCCGGAACACCCGACGCCAGCGCCTCCAGAACAACATTGCCAAACGTGTCGGTGTGCGAAGGGAACACAAAAAGATCCATATTGGCATAAGCGCGCGCCAGATCCTTTCCGCGCAGCACGCCGGTGAACTCCGCATTAGGCAAGTGTTGCCGCAGCCATCCCTCTTCCTTGCCATGCCCGATGATGAGGAAGCGAAAATTCGTGATGCCCTTCTCAATCAATTCCGTCCGAATCCGCGCCAACAAAGCAACATTCTTCTCAATCGAAAGTCGGCCACAAAACCCGAGCACGAAGGCATCTCCTGTCCCATTACGATCGCGAAACTCAGGCGCGAAAGAAAGTGTTTCGACACCGCGAGGCATCAGGGCGCAGTGGCGGCCGGTGAACCTTTCCAGCAATCGGCATAAATCCACATTGGGTGCGAAGAGCACTTCCGCCAGCCGGTAAAAACGTGCGCAGGCCATCAGCGCGGCATCCTCGATTTTCTTTTCCGCCGCCGCCCGTTGGCTGGCGGGAAGCATACGCATCAACCACGCGGAACGCTGTGCCGCGTATTCATGCAGGTTGGTGTGCCAGGAGGCAACCAGCGGAACCTTAAGATTCCTGGCCAGCCACGCTCCCAGGATGCCCGGTTCGCTGGGCCCGGTAATGTGCACAATATCGGGACGGAAAGCACGCAGATGATCTTCAAGAAACTTCTTGTGGCGGATAAACGCTGCATCAAACGTGAGATCTTTTTCCAGGCGAAACGAAATCGCGCTGCCGCGCGGAATATCGAGCGTCGTCAACTCACCCTGCTGTTGCTCCCGGATCGCGGTGTCTTTCTTGCCCGGATGAAGACAGAAAAAAGGCAAACCCCTGCGTTGCGCAAAGGCTTCAAAGTGCCGGCTGGTATGGGCCACCCCGTTGATCTCGTAAAACGTGTCAGGGAGGTAAGCCACCCTGGGCGGTGCCGAGCGCATAGGCAGAGTGTATCCGCGCCGGTCCGAAGCGAGAAGTGTCAACTGCTTTAGAACGCTTCCTGCTCGCCCAGTGCGAATTGCAGCTCATGCGATTCGTTCCAGGCAAAGCGCAAACCGTGGCTAACAGGATGGCTGCCTAGCATCCTGACGAACTTGATGATCATTTGCATGTAAGCCGGGGCCTGGCCGTCAGGCCACAACTGGCATAACGGGCGATCCACTCCGTTCATATCAGGGTGATAAACGCGCTCATCCCAACGGCGAGATCCCTCAGGAAAGTCAGGATAGTCGCGAATCGCGTCCAGGGTGGACTTCATGATGCGGTGCTTCCAGGGCTCCGCGTATTGCGGCATAAAGAGTACGTGGCTGCGATTCTCCCGCCGGATCTCATCCACGAACTCATTAAAGCTGGTCGCTTCCGTCAGGTTGACGTTGGCATTCGGTTCCAGGCCGTGCCGGTCGCCGCCGGAGATCAGCAGCTTGTTCCACCGGGCCGCAAGCCGTTTCACCAGGCGGTTCTCCTCCCAGTTGCGCAGCCCATTTAATTCCACTGCGTGAATGCAACGGCTGTTCTGGGTCAGAAACTCTTCCACCCTCTGTTGGTGCAGGTCTCCACCAATCTTGTACAGGTCCCATAGCGGGTGATTGAAGACGATCAGGACGTTGGGAAGCTCATGCAACGCCGAGAGCATCTCCGTCAATCGCGCGTCGCTGGGATTCGCCGTGAAGGTTGCAAATTGCCGCATCCACTCAGCCCCCGTCGCGCTGGGCAGGTTGTGGATGCCGAGATGGAAAGCCTGATCACTCCCGAAGGGCGTCGTCCACTCGACAGAAACCGGGATGTGCCGGGCGCTGGCTACGGTCCGCAGCAGCATGGGCGCCTGGATATCATCGTGGTCGGTGATCGACACCAGCGGCTGCACCTGCAGCGATTCCGCGATCTGTCTGCTCTCCAGATCGAATGCCAGCCGAGGCGTTAACGGCGGTGTCCAATAGCTCTTCGCGTAATTGACTTGCAGGCGATGGTTTCGCCGGCAGCGCGCTTCTTCCCGGGCCATGATTCCTGAGAAGCAGCGGTACTCGTTAGCCAGTTTTACGATGAAGTCGAGCGTTTCTTTCGACCGGTTTGTATGGCTGTGAAGCGACACCCCTGAAGCAAAACCTTGGGCGGCGCGCTGGTTATTCCAGAGATACGAGATACGGGAACCTGTCATCTCTTCCTCCTAACCTGGAGCAACCGCACCCTGGCCCTTGCTGCCACACAGTACCTGTGTGATCGCTCTCGTGTGCCCAGTATCTAGTGCAAATCGTGAACAGCGAGTTACTGGCACGCGAATCTATGTCTAAATTCGCCCTGAATCAGCTGAGTAACACTTTTCCTAACACTGGAGTAACCAAGTTGCTGCACTTATCGCGTGCCGCTAATATCCGGGTTAAGCAGGGGTTCCTCTTCTACGTTCGGTGGCGCCTGGCGGCGCGCTTCCGGTTCCAGGTGATAGCGTGTCAAATCGTTCTTGAGGATTTCGAAGGCCTCTTCCGGCGTATCGGCCATCTGAAAAAGCGCCCGATCCTGGGGGGAAATTGCCCCTTTGTCTACCAACACGTCAAGGTTCAGGATGCTGTTCCAATACGCTGAACCGTAAACCACGATGCTGATCTTTTTCGCCAGCTTCTCCGTTTGCACCAGCGTGAGCACTTCGAACATCTCGTCCAGCGTCCCAAATCCCCCCGGGAAAACAACCAGTGCCTTGGCAAGATAGGCAAACCAATACTTGCGCATGAAGAAATAGTGGAATTCAAAGTTCAGAGAAGGGGTGATGTACGGGTTGGGAGCCTGTTCGAAAGGCAAGCGGATGTTGAGCCCGATAGTCTTACCACCGGCCTCGTAAGCGCCGCGGTTGGCCGCTTCCATGATCCCCGGACCGCCGCCAGAGGTGACCACGAAGCGGTGCCGCCGCCCCTTCAGCGTTTGCGACCATTTGGTCACCATGGAGGCGAGCTGGCGGGCGTCTTCGTAGTAGCGGGCCATTTCCACCCCCGCCTCAGCGCGGCGGTGCTGCAGATCGGTTGCTGTCCCCTGGGCGATCTCTTCATCGGTGGCCGGTTGCTCTTCGTCCGGGGCTGGGGTGGCGGAGCCAGGCTTGTCCAGCAGTTCGAGTTCATGGCTGGCGTCTTCTTGATTACGGAACCGCGCCGAACCAAAAAACACGATCGTGTCCTGAATGCGCTCCCGCCGGAACCGCGCCAGCGGTTCTGAGTATTCAGATATGATGCGCACCAGCCGGCCGTCGGGGCTGTTGATGAACGCAGGGTTCTGGTAGGAGAGTGGAGCGCGATGCAGGTGGGGCGGGTTTCCGGGTTTTTGCGGCATGCTATCAGGAAGTGGATCGGCGGAAGTGCACGGCCTCAACAATCGCGATCCAGAGATTCAGCAGCCCGAGACCGGAGACCATTCCACGTACAGCGCCGTACATCAGAAAAGTGGCCAGTCGCGGGAAGTGGTTAAGAAGTTCATTATCCGCCCACAGCGGTGCGTACCAGGGAAGGACGAGCACGATCACCCCGATGTAGATACGAATGATGACATAGAGATACAGCTCCACGCGCCGAAGCCATAACGGAAGCCGGGAAGGCCGCTGGGGCGCGGATTGCCGTTCTTGCACGGTCGAACCGCTAGGAGGAGTGGACGAAAACAGGTTCGACTGTTGCGGCATTTTCCTGGTCTATCGAAACAGTAACACAGCGACCAGCCCACCCTCGGGCTCGATCCAACCCTGAGTAGGTCTCTCCTGGGCCGGTTCAGCAACTACTCTCCCTGGAAGCGCCCCTCTCCCCTTTGTCGTCTCGACCGGAGCGCGCCGGATTTCCTACTTCGCGCTCTTGGCGACGACCACGTGTGCGGCTCTCAGCAAAGAGAGCCGCATGCAGATCATCAAAGCCACGGGTCTCCACAGGAAATCCGGGGGAACGCAGTGGAGAGATCTCTGTGTGAATGCTCTTTCTTGGAAGGGTTTTTCAAGAAAAAGCCCAAGCCTCAAAAGCGAGACCTGGGCTTTTTCATGAACGCGGGGAAAGCAGTTAAGCTGTGCGCATCTGGACCGAGTTGCCCGCTTCCGCGGCAGCTGCGGCCAAAATCCGGTGATGGATGGTAAACAGAGCAAGTTCCAGGCGATCCGAAACCCCCGTCTTGTCATAAACACTGCGCAGGTAGTTCTTGATCACCTGCTCCGTAGTACCCAGACGAAGAGCAATCTCCTTGTTCTTGCAGCCCTGCACGATCAGGGCGACAATCTTCATTTCCTTCGGGGTAAGGCGGTCGCGAACCCGCGCGCCTACAGAATCCTCTTCCTCCGACCCAATCGCCTCAGCCGGCCGCTGGATGGAAGAAAAGCCCTTGATGACCCGGTGCACGCACTCCACCAGCGCCTGGCCAGTGGTATTGCGGTAAACCACGCCACGGATGTCGTGGGCGGTAAAAATCTGGGCCGGCTCGCCATTCTCTGCAATCACCACCGCCCGGCTCCCGGCGGCTTTTACATGTGACATCAGGTCCTGATATTCAGGTCGCAACGCAGACGCAAATAACACAATAGACGAGCGATACGCGTCGACGGAGAGCAGCAGACGTTCCAGGTCCGCACACTGTGCGGCAACGCGGAAGTCTTCTTCGCTCGCCAGAACTTTGGCAATGCCAGCGCGAAAGATTGCTTGGTTGTCAGCCAGGATAATTTTATTCATCGTGCTGCCTTGTGCCTCATGTCGCTTCGATTCGCAATCTTTACCGGCCGCGTAATCACGCTATCGACCACCGGCCTCAACTCGATCTAAACTGTTCTGTTTTGCGACACCTCGAGTACGTTTCTCTCGGCCGTTTTTCTGGTGAGAGCGATGAGGTGTTGGTGAACTCAAGCCTAGCGGCTTGGGCAGGAAATGAAACCCCACGAAAGTGGCAGGATGGCGCTCTCAAGTTGCTGTCGCAACTGGATTTGTGTGTAGCAAAAGTGGTGCGAACGCGACGAAGGTAATCCCCAGGCAATACACTAAAGAAGCATGGGCAAGCCAGTTATCCTCGCGGTAGACGACGATGTCAGTGTGCTCGAGATGGTGGTTCAGGATTTGCGCCGCCAATATGGTGCAAATTACCGCATCCAGCGAGCGGCTTCCGGCCAGGCCGCACTCGACACTTGCGACCAACTCAAGAAGCGTGGCGACACGGTCGCCCTTTTTGTCTCCGACCAGCGCATGCCGGGAATGTCCGGGGTGGAATTTCTGGGCAAGGCGATGGAGATTTATCCCGACGCAAAGCGTGCCTTATTAACCGCATATGCCGACACCGAGGCCGCCATTCAGGCCATCAACACGGCCAAGATCAATTACTACCTGACCAAGCCATGGGATCCGCCGGAAGAGCGCCTCTACCCCGTCCTCAACGATCTGCTGGAGACCTGGAAGGAGAATTACAAGCCCCCCTTCGAAGGCATACGCGTGGTGGGGCCCCGCTATACCCTGCGCGACCATCAGGTGAGGGACTTCCTTTCCCGCAATCGAGTCCCCTACGTCTGGCTGGACCCGGAGCAAAGCGCGGAAGGCGTAGATCTGCTCACCCGTTTCAAGTTGGATGACCGTAAGCTGCCGGTGGTCCTTTTTGGGGATGGCTCGTATCTGGTGCAACCCGGCCAAATGGAACTCGCCGGCAAGATCGGCTTGCGCACGCAGGCCGCCAAGGAGTTCTACGACTTGGTAATCGTCGGAGCGGGCTTGGCCGGGCTGGCGGCGGCAGTCTATGGCGCGTCGGAGGGGCTGCGGACCTTGGTGATCGAAGACGAAGCCCCGGGAGGACAGGCAGGGTCGAGTTCGCGGATCGAGAATTATCTCGGCTTTCCCGAAGGCCTGAGCGGCCAGCAGCTGGCCGAGCGTGCCCTCATCCAGGCCACCCGTTTTGGGGCGGAAATGCTCACCCAGAAGGCGACCGGCATCCGCACCGAGAACAACTACAACATCGTCCAATTGTCTGATGACCGGGAAGTTTCCTGTCACGCTTGCCTGATCGCCGTGGGAGTCTATTACCGCCGTTTGAATACCCCAGGGGTCGAGCGGCTAACCGGGGCGGGGGTCTATTATGGGGCGGCAATGACCGAAGCTCGGGCCTGCGTCGACGAACAGGTCTTCATCGTCGGCGGAGCCAACTCAGCCGGCCAGGCAGCCATGTATTTCTCCAAATACGCCAAAAAGGTAACCATGCTGGTCAGGGGAGAGTCACTCAAAAACAGCATGTCGAAATACTTAATCGATCAGATTGCCGCCACATCGAATATAGAAGTCAGGACTTGTTGCCAGGTGGTGGAAGCTTTGGGGGAAACCCGCTTGTCTTGCTTGAAAATCTGCGGCCCTGACGGTGGTGAGGAGACAGTTCCGGCGAATGGCCTGTTTATTTTCATAGGCGCGGCGCCGAATACGGATTGGCTCCCGGACACGGTTATGCGCGACACGAACGGGTTTCTGCTCTCTGGCCCCGACCTGAAAGTGGACGGGAAACTGGTCAAAAGCTGGAACCAGAAAAGAGAGCCGTATCTGCTGGAAACCAGCGTTCCGGGTATATTTGTCGCCGGAGATGTGCGCCACGGTTCGATTAAGCGAGTGGCATCGGCGGTTGGGGAAGGGTCGATCTCGGTCCAGTTTATTCATCAGTACCTGGCGCAGTTCTAAAACCATATGACGGATGTTCAGCAAAGTACGAAAGTAGAGCAAGTGGAAGCGGCGAGCCTTGCCGCTCAACTACAGCAGGTGCCGGTATTTGCCGGCGTACCCATCGAAGATCTGGGCAAATTAGGCACAGTCGAGTTGATTCACGCCGAAGCCGGCTCAGAGCTCTACGAAATAACCCATGCTCGCCGTGGTTTTTGGATTGTGTTGGAGGGCGAGCTTCGCCTGCAAAAGCGCCTCAAGGATGGCGAGCTGATGATGATCGGCACGCTGAGCGCCGGTGAAACCTCGGGCGAGGTTCCGTTGCTCGCAGGGAAAGACTCGGAAATGTTCATCACTGTGCTCAAAGCATGCTCAGCGGTGTACCTCAGGGAAGAGCTTTTCTGGAAGCTGATGTTTACTTGTCCGCAAGTGCGTGCGGGCGTGTTGGGGAACATGGCGCGCCGGCTGCAGATGTTCCAATCCCAGGAGCTTCACCGGGAAAAACTGATTTCGCTGGGCACCATGGCCGCAGGCCTGATGCACGAACTTAACAATCCCGGAGCGGCGGCACGCCGCGCTGCCTCCCAAATGCGAGAGAACCTGAGCCGTCTGCAACAAATAAGCCTGCGCATGTGTTCCGATGGCGTAATGACCCAGGGGCAGAGCGATTGCCTGCGGATTCTGCAGGAGCAGGCGCTGAAACCGATCAAGCAAAATGCGATGAGCTCTCTCGATCAGGCCGACGCCGAAGACGAATTGGCCTCCTGGTTGGAAACCCACGGCATCGAAAATTCCTGGAAACTGGCGGCAACGTTGTGCGCCATCGGCTTTGACGAACAAACCCTGGAGTGCGCGCAGCACGAGTTTCCCGGCAACACCTTATCCGATCCGCTGAATTGGATGGAGGCTTTGATCTCGAGCGTGCAGCTCGTTGGGACCATCGAAGAAAGCGTTTCCAGAGTCACCGACCTGGTTTCGGCGGTTAAGAAATACGCCTACGAAGACAAGCCGCAGCGTCATCAGCTCGACGTGCACGACAGCATTCAA
>Ga0210391_10002603_pt1 | contig 15561 bp, 10 predicted proteins | sample IncBWC12OmetaG_FD_160573 | JGI IMG/M metagenome (GOLD analysis project Ga0210391, IMG submission 160573) | Forest soil microbial communities from Barre Woods Harvard Forest LTER site, Petersham, Massachusetts, United States - Inc-BW-C-12-O ... | reverse complement strand
GGTGGCAGCCGAGAGGCGGGACGGGACGAGGTGGCGGTGGATGAGGTGGAAAGAATGTTGATTTAGGAACACCTGCCGGAGCGCAAGCGGCCCACGCCTTGGTCCGGCGCTTACCTAACGACGACCCGCACGCGGCCAAGATTCTGAGCCCGTGCGTAAGGCGTTTCCGCATCGCCCTCGCGCTGCGAGGTGGCGCGGATCGCCGCGAAATAGACGCCCGGACGCGTGTACGCATGGCTGACCGCCACGGCGACTCTTGCCGACCTGTGATCGCTGAGCTGCCCGGGTATCGGATACTCGCCCGTGCCCTCCAAGTCCCATTCAGCAGCCACCACGGAACCCGTGCCGGGCGGCGTTTCGATGGTCGCCGTGAAGGTCACCGGCTGGCCGACGGCAACCTCGGTGCGCACCCCGCCATTGACCTTCAAATCGACGACGGGCTGAATGCCCTTGCGGGCCGCGGCGCTGGGCGGGACAAGCACTTGCCCTTCCTTCACCGTGAAGCTGGTACTGGCGGGAGGCGCCACGCCCTTTTCGACCCACGCACTGAGATCGCGCAGCGCCTGCTCCAGGATGCCCTGGTAACTGATGACGTGAGTCATCTGCAACGCAGTTGTTGGCGCGACGTGCTGCGCATTGTCGCTGTACCAAATACGGTAATTGTCGTCGAAGGCGGCGCCCAGGGCGCCGCGCACTTTAGTTTGGTACCAAGCGGCCCCCCATGGGAGCGCATCCCCATCCATGAGACTCTGCAGCACGATCATCTTGCCGTGGATTTGGCCTTGGGTGGCCCCGATATTGATCACGTTCTGCTGCAAACCCACCATGATCTCGCGCTGAACATATTTAGGGCTGCCATCGGCGTTACGGAAAGAATCGTACGTCGGGGGAAAGTCAAAGACCGATCCGCGCTTCGGAATCGAGTGCCGGTAATAAGTCTGCAGCGCGAGATACTTCGAGTTGTCGATCGTCACCGTGTCGCCCACATGGAAACCGTGCACGACGGCGGGGTTTGCGCCAACAGCGAAGGAGACAATGTTGCCCTTCACCGCGCCAATGGGCGCGCTTTTGCCCTTGGCCTCGCCGCTAGTGCCGATCAGGTCGATATTGGTCAGATCGCCGGAAGGTACGCCTGAGAGTTCGAGTTGCGTTCCCATCACGAACGGGGTAGGCGCAGGCTGTTCGATCACACGAACCACGGTCGCTGAGCTTTGTATGCGCACCGCCCTGGCCGATGAGCTTGGAGAAATATAGCCCGCCTTGGTCCAGAAATCGTCCAAGTACGTGGGATCGAGCAACGGTACGAAGGCGGCCACTAAGCCAAGCGGCCCGGTGCCTTGCGGCACATAGTTGAACCACGCCCGCGGCGGAAATCCATAGCGCGTTGCGTCCTCGAGCGCCACCTTCTCCTCGGCGGTGAGGCCCAGATACGCATCCCCACCGCCCGGTTCGAAAGCATCCATGACGGAAGGCCATTTGAGCTTCAGCACCCGAAGAGCATGGGCCCGGACCAAGAAGTTGCTCGGGTTGGCAACCGGGTCGCCCATCACATACGGAATGAATCCGTCCCAAACACCGGAGGTGTTCTGCGCGCTGTCGATCACTTGGAATGCGCCGCCGCTGCCGCCGTAAAGATAGCCATGGGGCCGGTGCGCGCTCCCATAAACGCGCTGCGCGACAACGCGCGAATACTTTGCCGCCGCGGCATTGGCGCGGTAGCTGCCAATGCTCGGGTCGGTGCCGCCAGCAACGTTGAGCTCCGCCGAGCGGGCGATCTCCGAGCCGCCCATATTGGTTTGCACAACATAGGCGCCGGCGGCGAGCGTCATCGCCACGTTGTATGGCGTCGAATTCTCATTGGTCAGAAGCTGGTGGGTGGCTTGGTAGAAGCGCCCCACATATTGTTCTTTAGGAGGGAAGTAGAACGTGAACTTCGTGTCGGTTCCTTTGAAGCCACCATGAACGTAGAGATGGCGCGCTTGGATCGGAGGGGCTCCCTGGCGCTGTGTGGTGAGTCCAAAAATATTCGGAACCTCAGCCGGCTCAGCACGCCATTCTTCAACATCGATGTAAGGTTGGTTGAAGTGCGAATCTTCGGAGTCGCCGGTAACGAACATATACTCATATTTGCTTTGCGCCATCAGCAGCTCAGGACCTGCCAGGCAGACTGCAATGGCGACTGAAGATGCTATGGATAAGAGAAAACTGCGGCGCCGGATCATTTATACCTCGGGGCAGCGTAACAGCCTTAAGAGTGAGGCTTTTAGAAGGTTTCACAGGTGACCTATCCTATATCGATAAAAAGGGTGCAGTACATCTGGATGTCGATAGAGGGTCGACACCTGCGATGGGGGAGGATAGGGACAATCGCTAGTACCTCGCTAGAGTTTCCTTTGCGTCGGAGACAGTTTACCAAGCTTGTGGCTAGCCCCGTAGCAACTGGCTAAACTCATACCTTATTGCGCCGCCTCTGCCGGGACGAATAACAATGCTGACTGTTTTATCGCTCGCTGTCGTCTTAACCGCATCCGCCGATCCCACTGCAGCCGCGCCGCCGGCACCGCCTGTGCATACGTATGCATCGCTGGCCTTAGCGCCGGCCGGTGACCAGCTTGCCAGTATCGAGAACCAGCAGTCGTTTACGAGTGCAGAGATGCTGCACGGTCCCGTCATCGTCCGATCCGCGCGCGATGGGCATGTGCTGAAATCGATCGATCCTTGCGCGGCCTGCAGTTACAGCGGCCTTGCGTGGTCGGCGGACGGCAACGCACTCGCGCTTCTCGCAACGGATAGCACTGCTGGTACCGTGCAGATTTTGTTGGCGCGCGAAGGCGGCGTGAAGATACTCGCCACCTTAAACGGTGTCGCCAATACGCCGCGTTTCTCGCCCGATGGCCGAACGCTGGCGGTACTCGCAACCATTGCTGCCAAGAAAAAAATCGGCGCGCTCGAGGCCGGCGTGCCCCAGGTCGGCGATATCGGCGCAGCGCCGGACGAACAGCGAATTGCCGTGGTGCCCATCGACGGCGGCGAGGCGTCCTTGATCACTCCCGAGGACACCTTTATCTATGAGTACGACTGGACGCCCGACGGCAAGGGCTTCATTGGGACCGCCGCCAAGGGCGATGGCGACAACAATTGGTGGCTCGCCGAGCTTGATGCTTTCGATCTTGCCAAGGGCGCACCACGGCAGATCGGCGGGCCCGATTATGCGAAGTATCAGATGTCGATGCCGCGCATGGCGCCCGACGGCAAGAGTGCAGTCTTCGTCGGCGGCATCATGAGCGATTTCGGACCCCTGGGCGGCGAAATCTACGAGGTCCCCTTCGGTGGCGGTACGCCTGTGAGTCTGACGCCCGGCTTCCGAGGTTCATTCAATTCGATTCTCTGGCGCGGCAAGCAACTCTATGGCACGGCGATCATGGTAGACCGCGCGGCGTTGGTTGCGGTCGATGCCGGCAAGCGTACGACGCGGACGCTGTGGAGCGAACCCGTCACGGCCAACGCCGCGGAAAGTAGCGTCGCGCTCAACGCGGACTCCGTCGTGGGCGCCGCGGTGGTCGAAGATTTCGGTCACGCGCCAAAAATCATCGCGGGCCCAATACAGAAGATGGTCGCGATCACCCATGATAATGACGCGCTTGCCGTAGACCTCGACGTGCACAGCGTACAATGGAAGAGCGATGGCTTCGATGTACAGGGTTGGATCATTGGCCCGGCCAGTCGGCCGGCCGGCAAGTTGTATCCGATGATCGTCCATGTCCACGGTGGCCCGAGTGCCGCCGTATTGCCGCTGTTCGGCACGGACTACTCACTGTATACGACGGTGCACGAATGGGTTCTGCACGGCTACTACATGTTCATGCCCAATCCGCGCGGCAGCTTCGGACAGGGGAACGCATTCTCGCGCGCCAATATCCGAGACTTAGGCGGCGGCGACTTTCGCGACATCATGCGCGGCGTCGACGCTGCGGAGAAAATCGCACCCATCGATGATAAACGTCTCGGCATCCACGGGCACAGCTACGGCGGCTTCATGGTGATGTGGGCGGTTACGCACACAGATCGCTTTCGTACCGCCGTTGCGGGCGCCGGCATCTCAAACTGGATCAGTTACTACGGCCTGAACGGCGTCGACACGTGGATGCTGCCTTTCTTCGGCTCCTCCATGTATGACGATCCCGCCATCTATCGGGCAGTGTCTCCGCTCGAGTCGATCAAGCGCGTGCGCACACCGACGCTTTTGTACACGGGGGAGTTCGACGTCGAGGTCCCTGCCGAGCAATCGTTTGAATTCTGGCATGCACTGCGCTCGGTGGAGGTGCCCACGGAATTGCACGTCTATTCCGGCGAGGGTCATCTCATCCAGCAGCCGGCGCACATCCTGGACCTTAGGCGCCGGTTACCCGAATGGTTCGACCGCTATCTCGCGCCTTGAACGAGTCGATCCAAGAGATTAGCATTGCACCAGAAATGTGCAGATGAGATCAGTGCTGCACCATCGCGGCACCAACGCCGTTTGTTGTTTACACCGCAGCCCTAGAACTGCTACAAAAAGCTTTCCCTAGACCAATTAATAATTCGCGGGGATGAAACAATGAAAGCCTTCAACCGAGTCTCGTTGCTCTTGATATCCACCGCTGTGCTTGCGGCGCGCGCAGCCTCGGCAGACCCTGCCGACACCTCAAGCAGTCGGGCAGAGCGAAGTGATGCCCTCGTGGAGATCATCGTTACCGCCGAGAAGCGCGAGTCGACCGTGCAAAACACACCAATCAGCATGACGGCCCTGTCGGGGGATCTCATGCAGCAACAGGGCATCACCAATCTTAATGGCATCATTCAAGCGGTTCCAGGCATCTCCATGCGCACGGCCGGACCCGGACAGACCGAACTGGAAATGCGGGGCCTGTCCTCCTCGGGCGGTTCATCGCCGACCGTGGGCTTCTATCTGGATGACTATCCGCTCACACCGCCGGCTGCGGCCCTGAACGGCAAAGTAGTCATCGACCCGGACCTGTTCGATCTCAATCGTGTGGAAGTGCTGCGTGGACCGCAGGGTACCCTCTACGGCTCAGGCTCCATGGGCGGGACCATCAAACTCGTGACCAACGCGCCGAAGCTCAATGCTCTCGAGGGAACGGTCGACGCCACAGCCGCGGGGATGGACGGCGGCGGCTTCAATCGCGGCGGCAATCTGATGATGAATGTGCCGCTGATCAATGACCTCTTCGCCATGCGCGTGGTGCTTACCGACAAATATACCGATGGGTGGATCACGCGATACGTTCTCGGCCAGAACTTTCCGGTACCGACCAATCCGGGCCCTTGCGGGCCAGGCTGGCCGGGCTGCACGCGCGGTGATGTGACGGCGGTGCCGCCGGAGGCCACCGTGCCGAGGATCAATTGGGAACGTCTGCAAAGTGGCCGCGTCGCCTTCCTCGCGCAGCCTACCGACGCGCTAAAGATCGACGCGATGGCCATGTACCAGAAAATCACCATGGGTGGCTACAACGAATATGATTTACCGCCGGGGGACCCGACCGCACACTACCAGCCGTTTAATAATTTCGAGCCGTTTTCCGATGAATTCCGGATGTATGGTGTGACCATCACTTACGACATGAGCTTTGCGCAACTGACCTCGGCGTCCGCCTATTATTCGCGCGGAGAGAGTCAAACCTCGGATGTTTCTGAAGCGTTGTACAGCGTGGTGGGTCTGTTTGGTGCGAGCATCCCCGAGTTTTATCAGATTCCCTTCAATGAAACCGATTCGACGCGGCAATTCAGCGAGGAGGTTCGTTTGGCCTCGACCGGCAACGGTCGGCTTCAATGGATCGGGGGTCTCTTTTTCAGTAAGTTCGAGTCCATATTCACCGAGTACAACGCGTCGGTGCCGCTGGCATTCATTTCGGCAGGCGGCGCGGCGGCCAATCCACTCGGCATCATCTATCAGGCGCACAATCCGTATCACCTCAAGCAATACGCGGCGTTCGGCGAGGGCACGTACGCGCTCACCGACACCCTCAAGCTGACGGCCGGCGTGCGCTATTACAAGTTCGAAAGCAACGCCGATGAAGAAACCTCGGGCTTTGCCACCGACTCGGGCAACGCCGGCGTCACCCTCAATTCATTTGAAACCTCCAACAGCGGCGCGAACCCGAAGGCCACGCTCTCGTACGAACCGAACCGCGACTTGACCGTCTACGGCACCATCGCGCGCGGCTTCCGCCCTGGGGGCATCAATCAACAGATCCCGAGCAGCATCTGTACGATCAGCCCCGAAACCTACGGTCCGGACAATACCTGGAACTATGAGATCGGCGAGAAGGCGAGGATGCTGGATAGCCGTCTGGTCTTGAATGCCGATGTTTACTACATCAAATGGACGCAGGTACAACAAATCGTCAATCAGCCGTGCGGATATCCCTTGACCGTGAACGCCGGTAATGCGGCCTCTTACGGCCCTGAAATCGAGCTCACGGCGCTCTTGACGCCGGAGTTAACCTTGGCATTCAGCGGCACCTACACCCATGCGACGATAACGTCGGCGAACGCAGCGGTGACGGCAGTCGACCCGCCCTTGACCAGTGGCTTGAACATACTCAACGTTCCGAAGTACACCGAAACCACCTCGTTGACCTACGAAACACCGGTACTGGAGCACTACAAGTTCATGGCACGGGTCAACAATTCCTATGTGGGTGAATCGACCGACATCGAGTACACCTACGCCACTTTACCCTCTTACAATCTCGTGGGGCTGCGCTTCGGATTGATCGGCGACAAATTGTCGGGCTACGTGTTCGCCGATAATCTTACAAACAAGCATGCTGAACTCGGGATCAACACCACCGGTTTCTCCTGGACCATCCCTTCGCTCGAGCGAGTCGTGACGAACCAGCCGAGAACCATTGGGGTCGATGTCAAATATAACTTCTAAGGGCGCATCTCCCGTTCAGCAGGATTTCAAGTACAACCTGCCACGCTGGGTGTTGTTCAGGCTCCCTTTGCAGCTAGTAATTCTGCTCCGTCGGCGAAAGACTCGACGGTGTAGCGGATCGGTATACTACATGCCCCCGATTCGCAAAGAATAAGGAGAGTCAATGTTTTCCCACATCATGATCGGTACCAATGATCTTAAGCGCGCGAAGGGTTTCTATGACTCTCTACTAGGTACGCTTGGCGTGCCGCCCGCAAGAGTCGATGGACACAGGATCCTTTATCGCACGCCCACCGGCGTTTTCTTAGTCACAACACCCATCAATGGCGAGGGCGCAACTTGCGCCAATGGTATGACGATCGGTTTCGCTGCCGCGTCGCCGGCTCATGCTGATGCCTGGCATGCGGCTGGCCTTGCTGCTGGCGGCACTACCTGTGAAGACCCACCGGGCGTGCGCGAAGGCAGCGCGGGTAGACTTTATCTGGCTTATCTTCGTGATCCTGACGGGCACAAGCTTTGCGCGTTACACAGGCTCTGAACTCCGTGCTAAATCGCCTGTTAGCGGTGCACCGTTAAGCGCCGCGCGGGCGGCAGGCTCAAGCCGCCCATCGTGGCTTCGCGTTATCTCGTCTTAGCCAGCTTCTGCGTCGGCAAATGACTGCAACCTCGGTGCCATAATTCTTCGCTACTCTCCGGCGTCGCACCTTTCACTTACAGATTGCCGGGGAGACTTAAGATGACCGTCATGCACTCAGCGCGCCACTATGGGGCTGCCGCATCACTGCTGGCTTTGCTGCTGCCGCTCGCCGCCTACGCCGACCGGGACCATGACTACATCCGTGCCGCAGCGCCACCGGGCGCAATCGACCACATCTTGGTCATCAATCTGGAAAACGAGAGTGAGGATGTGACTTTCGGCGGCTGCCCGGCCAGTCCGCCTCCCGGCAATGCCAATTACCTGAACTGTACACTGCTGAAGCAGGGCGAGCTGATTCAGAATTACTACGCGACCAGTCACGTCAGTCTCGGCAACTATATCGCGGAAGTTTCCGGTCAGGAGACCAATGCGACGCTGAACAGCGACTGCATCGACGCGGCTTCACTGGCGAAGCCGCCGGTCGTCGGCCAGTTTACGGACATCACGCCGGGCACGGACGCCGATGTGACCGGCGATCCCGGGTTTGCCGGCCAGGTGGTCGGTGACGGCTGCGTCTTTCCGAAGCCCACCGATATCACGCACGGTGCGCGGACGATTGGCGATCAGCTGGACGAGGCCAATCATGAGTGGAACGACCATGACCGCATCATGTGGCGCGAATATGCGGAGGACATGGGCAATGACCCCTCGCGGGATTTCGGTACGCCGGACCCGCTGGGCGGCACGGACTGCGCTCACCCCGCCATCGGCACCCCCGACCTGACGAACACCGCCCAGGGCAGCCCGATCGTGGACCAGTACGCGGACCGTCACGCGCCGTTCGTGTACTTCCATTCAGTGATCGACCGCCCGCAGCACTGCAACCGGCACGTGGTGCCGCTCGGCACCGTCGTCGTCGACACCAATGGTGGCCGCGATGTTTTTTCCGGTCATCTCTACCAGGACCTCAAGCGCATCGAGACCACGCCGAAGTTCATGTTCGTCACGCCGAATTTGTGCGATGACGGACACGATGCCACGTGTGCGGGTGTCAACGTGGAGGGCGGGAAGGCGGGGGGCCTGACCGGCGCGAACCTTTGGCTCGCGCATTGGATCCCCATGATCATGGCATCCCCGGCCTACGAGAGCGGCAAACTGCTCGTGGTGATCACGGTCGACGAGTCGGGTTCGGACACCGGCACCGGCGCCAATGCATGCAACAATGCTGTTCAGTCCACCTGCCTGTCTCCGACCGGACCGAACCTCCGCAATCCCGGCTGGAGTCCGCTGCTCGCACTCTTCCTTCCGCCGGGCACTTACCCGGCGAGCGATCCTCCCGCGTTTACCCTGCCGGGCGGCGGCCAGATCGGCACCGTGTTGTTGAACAAGCACCTGATCGTGCCGGGCACTGTGAATACGACGGGTTACTACAACCACTACTCGGCGCTGCGCAGCTACGAGGACTTGCTCGGCCTGACCGAGGGTGGGGACGACGGGCACGGCCACTTGGGTTACGCCGGCACGGCCGGGATGCTGCCATTCGGCAAGGACGTCTTCAACGCGCAGCCGTCCTGGTAATCGGTGAATCCTCGGGCTTCATGCGCCGGCCATAGATGCGGGGTGGTGATGTTGGCGATCATCGAGGGCTTTGGTAGCAATTGAAGCTCAAGACTCCGGCGATGGCATCGTACCGGACTTCCGAATCTTGAGCGGATCCCACCTTGGCGAAACTCATCACACAGCTGTTCTGCGCGGACCCATGGGCAAGCTAAGATGAAACGTGGCACCTCGACCCGCATTGCGCTCGACCCACAACTTTCCCCCGTGGGCGTCAATGATCGTGCGGCAGACGGATAGCCCCAAGCCCATGCCATTTACCTTGCTGGTGAAAAAGGGCTCAAACACCTGTTCCAGTTTCCCTGCGGTGATGCCAGGACCGGCATCGCAAACGGAGATCAACACGAAATCATTGCCGTCCGGTCCGGTGCGGATCGTCAGAACACGAGCCTCGCAGGGCATGTCGGACATCGCGTCGCAAGCGTTCGTGATCAGGTTTATCAACACTTGCTGGAGTTCCACGCGATCAGCCTGCAGAATCGGCAAACCCGAGGCCAGTTCAGTGTGCACGGTAACGCCTCGATCGATAAGATCGCTCCGCAGCAGGTTCAGCACCTCTTCAACGGTTTCGTTCGCAGTCAGCGGCTGGAACTGCACATCACCTCGCTTGAGTAACTGACGCAGGCGACGAATTACCTCTACCGCTCGTTGATCGTCGGCCACGATGTCCTTGACGATCTCGCGCAGTTCTTTTAGATCTGGTTCGGTCCGGCTGAGAAGAAGTTGTGCCGCTTGCGCGTTGCTGAGGATGGCGGTGAGCGGCTGTCTCAATTCGTGAGCGATTGAGCCCGACAATTCGCCGAGCAAGTTCACGCGGGAAAGATGGGTAACTTGGATACGCTGCCGCGAGATCTCGAGTTCCGCCTGCGAGTTCTTTTGCTGTTCCTTGGCGATCAACCATGCCCTTGCCCCAAGCGTTGATAATCCCACACCAACGATGAAGAAAACGCTCATGGCCAACGCCAGCCTATTGCGGAAAGTGGTCAGATCGGCAAACACATCCTGTTCGCTCGAGGCCACGCAAATTGACCAAAACGTGTTTCCGAATCGAACCGGCAAATACACCGCGTATTTTCTGGTCGGGCTCACATGGCGGGCGCGGATTCTTTGAAAGGTGTATTCTGCGATACCCTCCCGGCCCTGGAGCATAGCGCTCACCAGGGCAGCTAGCGAAGGGTTGTCCTTGTCGACTGCCGATACGGATTGGCCAATGAAGTCCGGTACCGGCGTGTACAGAGTGGTACCTTCCCGGCTGATCATCCAGGCGTAGCCGGTCTCTCCGATCTTAATCACATCAAGGTAGCGCTTGGCGAGGGTCTTGAAGTCGACGAGGATTTCCACGGACCCTTTGAATTCAGTCCCCTGCAAGACGGGCACATGCAGGGCCACCGAGTCAATTCCCTCAATAGTTCTGAATACCTCACTAATCACGGGCTGGTGATCCCGCAGCAGTGTAACCATGTGCTTTTGACCCGAGATATCCAATCCCACCGCGTTACTATCGGGGAAGTCATCGCGGATCACGCCTTTTTCGTCCACGCGGGCGATCTCCATGATCCGCGCCTGGTTGGTCTCGTAGAATAGCTTCAGAACGGCTTTGCCTTCGCGGTCGTCCGCGACGACCGTATTCATCTGTGACAGGGCGTTCAGGTTTCCCGTCCAGGTTGCAAAGTAATCCTCGATGCCCCGTGCTGCCTGCCGCGCATAGATCATCTCTTGCTGATCCAGCTTCGCGATCACCGTGCTCTTGGCTTGCTGATAGATGCCTTCAAAAATAAAGACGCACGCAACAGCAATGCCAATTGCAATGGAGACGAAGATCGTTTTACGGCTGATGTTCAATGACGAAGGCGGTCGGATTAAGCGATCAAGATCATTAATAGCTGACCTTGAATGTCGGCGAGTCCTCGGGCCTCATCTTACGCCGATCGTAAATCCGGGTCGTGGCGATGTCGGCGGTAATCGAGGGGGTTGGTGGCGCGCAGCGCATGCGCGCCGATCTTGAGGCCAAGGGCGAGGGTAAGGAGGCCAGCTGCGGAAGCTCAGGACCCAGCATTCTGCCGTTACCGGCCGAATTGTGAAGGCGCCACTTTTCTAGTGCGACGAGCCATGTTGAGTCGTCACAGCAGCCGCGAGCAGGTTACTGCTCCCGCTTGTAGACCTTTCCTTCCTTCATCACGAACCGGACATGCTCGAGCTCACGAATGTCGGCGATCGGATCGCCGTTCACCGCGATGATATCGGCGGATTTTCCTGGGGTAATCGAACCGAAGAGTTCGGAATGACCGATGAGTTCGGCGGCATTCACAGTTGCCGCCTGAATTGCCTGCATCGGGGTCATTCCATACTTGACCATGAATGCAAACTGCCGAGCGTTAATCCCATGAGGGCAAACGCCTGCATCCGTGCCAAATGACATCTTGACCCCGGCGCGAACGGCCTTGGTAAAGTTGCGACGCTGTGTTTCCCCCAAGCCGGCATCGTGCGCTAGGAAGTCGGCGGGTAAGGCGGGATCCGACTGGATGCATTCTTCGTCGTAGATGTCCATGTCGAGATAAGTGCCGTGTTGTTTTGCAAGGGCGATTCCCTCGTCATCGATGAGGGTGGCGTGCTCGATGGACGCGACGCCCGCGCGGATCGCATTCTTGATGCCTTGCGCGTCGTGCGCGTGCGCCTCGACTCGCAGGCCGAAGTTGGCTGCTTCCTCCACGGCGGCTTTGATTTCTTCCGGAGTGAATTCGATGGACTTGGCATTGCTGCCATGCGTGAGAACCGCGCCGGTGGTCAGAATCTTAATATGATCGGCGCCAAGATGAGCGAGTTGGCGCACTACTCGGCGCACCTCCCAAGGACCGTTGGCAATGCCATAGCGAAGATCCAAGGGCAGCTCGATGTCCTTGGCTAATCCTGTCATCGCGCCCGCTCCCTCGCTGATCGTCACATACGCGCCCGCGACATACATGCGCGGCCCGATGAAGATTCCCTTGGCGATGGCATCGCGCATGGCGACATCGTTGAAGGCACGGTAGACGCCGACGTCGCGTACCGTCGTAAAACCCGCCAGCAGCGTGACACTGGCATTGGGGATTGTGGCATAAGCGGTCTCGGCTGCAGTCAGGCGCAGGGAAACCAAGGGCTCGGCGTCGTGCAGGTCGGCTAGGTGAGTGTGACAGTCGACGAGTCCCGGCAGCACTGTCATCTTCGATAGATCAACCACGGTGACACCATCGGGTATCGTAAGGTCGGAGCCAACCGCTTCGATTTTGGCGCCGCGAACCAGGATGATTTGATTCGCGAGCGTTTGTCCGCTTTGCACATCAATGAATTTGCCCGCGCGAATGGCCATGACACTCGGCGCTTGCGAGTCGGGCTGCGCTGGACAGATTGCGGGTGCCAAGGCCAGAAACAGTGCCTGCATAAATATTATTTTCACGGATGTCCTTGAAGGTGAATCATTGGGATCGACGGGATGTAGCGAGCCGCTGCCGTTGAGTGCGCTACGTGCGCCTTCGGTAGCATTCAACACCAGTGCGACCTTTGTGCCGGTTCGCAAGGACCATCATCCAGCACGCTGCTCACGGTTTGAGCAAACCGTGCTTGCGCAAGACTTGTTGCAGCTGTTCGTGGGGCAATGCTTGGACAGTCCAATAATTGGCGCCGGTCATGGTCTTGGCGGCAACCAGCGCATTGATGATGGACTCCTCAGTGGCCTCAATTACCGCGGTGAAGAGGGGATTCAATTTCCAACTTTGCATGCGCTGCATCGTGGCGTTGGGTGCAGTGAAAGGGGGTTCCGCGCTGTTTCCTTCGTCAGCGCCCGGATTCGCGGTCGTGAATGCAAGAAAGATGTCACCCGACCCGTCGCCTTCAATGGCTCCCACTCTACCTAAGCCGACGGAAACGCGTCGCGCCAAACGCTTCAATTGATCGGGCGTCAGGGGCGCATCGGTGGCGACGATCACGATGATGGAGCCCTGCTCCGGTTTTCGAGCATCTTGAGCGCTCACCGCTACGCGTGAATCGCATAGAGGCGCGGCATTGCCGTCAGGGTCCTGCACCGGAGGTTCGATAAGCTTCGAGACGCAGGGTTTTTTGAGATCCATTTCTCGGGCAACGGCGATGCCGGCGACGCGCAGCTGCTCCCGCCTGCCGTAGTTGCACTGGACAAGCACCCCAACCGTGTAGCCGCCTTGCGCGGCGTCGAGAACCCGCGACGCAGTTCCGGTGCCTCCTTTGAAGCCGTTGCAGATCATCCCGGTCCCGCCGCCGACATTGCCTTCGCGCAAGGGTCCGCCAGCGGCGGAGTCGAGCGCTTCCTGCGTATCCTGTGCGGTGACGTGCTGGCCTTTGATGTCGTTGAGTGTCGAGTCCGCGGTTTCGGCAGCAACGGGATACCAGAAAGGACCGGGATGCTTGTGCTGCACCATCCACGCCACCGCGGCGTCTCGTACCACCCCGACACTGCCCGTGTTGGTGATGAGGATGGGTGTTTCGAGAAGACCGCTCTCCTCGATCCAATGAGTGCCGGTCATATCACCGTTGCCGTTGCCCGCGAAATAGCCAGCGAAGACACTCTTAGTTCCTTGCTTACCGCGCGGCAGGATGGCCGTTACGCCGGTGCGCACCGGACCCTTGCCGATAATGAGCCGCCCTTCGCCGGAGATGAGTGTCTTGTACCCTACCTCAACGCCGGCAACATCGGTGATGGCGTTCATAGGTCCCGGTGTTCCATCGAAGGGCACGCCGAGATCACGCGCGCGCGGCTCGGTGTGCGTTTGGGCAAACGCGGGTGCGCTCGCAAGTGTCGATAGGAGGGTTAACACGACGAGAACCAGTGCGTGGATGGGTGACATTGCAACTCCTTGCTTGACTCATCTAAGACCAAGTGATCCGTCAGCATAAGTGCTAGTCTGTCCGCCATCAATTGAGACGAGTCGTTGGGCTGACCTGATGTTGAACGCACATAGCGCGAATTCCGGCGATACGGGATCGCAGAGCGCGAAGCCCTTTTGGGTGGATTTGTTCAATCCCACGCCGGATGAGATTGTGCGGGTGGCAGCGGAGTCCGGAATCCAAGTTCCTTCGCGGGAATCCTTGCAGGAAATCGAAACCTCCAGCCGCTTAAGAGCGGACGGACAGGTGCTGTACGTGAGCATGCCGCTTGCCCTACAGGATGTACCGCTCGGATTCGTGTTATCCCCACAACTGTTGGTCACCGTACGATATTCCGAGGTTCACGCCTTCGGCCCGGTCGAAGCGTGTGTCGAAAAGGGTCAGTACGCGAGCAGCGCATCCGTGTTCGCCGCGATGATCGACGGCATGGTGGATTTTAGCGCCGACAGGCTGGAGAATTTGAGCAGCGATCTTGCGGCTGTATCGGCACGGGCGTTCAGCCCGCAGAGTACTTCCCGCCGCATCAATAAACACGCCTCGGGCGCGTTGCGCGACAGCCTCAATGCAGTTGGGACCGCGGGAGATCAACTGTCGCGCATTCGCGAGAGTCTGTTGGGCCTGCAGCGGATCATCGGGTTTGTCTTGAAAATGGCGGATTGGCTGTTGCCGGAACATAAGACGCGCTTAAGCACCGCGCAACAGGATCTTACCTCGCTGGTTGACTTCGAAGCGCATTTGTCCGGCAAGACGCAATTTCTGTTGGACGCAATACTGGGTTTCATTAACACCGAGCAGAACGATATCTTCAAGGTGCTCACCATCGTGTCCGTGGTGGGCATCCCGCCAACACTCATCGCCAGCATGTACGGCATGAACTTCCACAATATGCCCGAGCTCTCCTGGCGTTGGGGATATCCTTACGGCCTGGTGCTGATTGCGCTCAGTATCTTGCTGCCGATCTTGTGGTTTAAGCGGCGGGGGTGGTGGTGAGTTATTTCACTTTTGGCCCAGGCGTGTCGCGCCCGCCTTGATGGAGGATTAGTTTCTCGACGTGGCCCGACGCATCGGTGATAAACGAGATCTGGGCGTTGACGACCTTGAGAAAGAACTCGCTGTCGCTTGCTGGAAAGATCGCCACTTTCTGCTGTCCAGTCGCCTGACTCATCAGTTGTTCGCCTTCGAGGGTGACGGTCAGGACAAATCCGGGTGAGAGCTGATAATCCCCCACGTAGCGCCTGAGTAAGTCCGGCGCGACCTTTATCTCAACCGGGGCCGAGGGTAGTGGCTCGATGGTGCGCGTCGCCCTCTCCTTGGCACCGTTGGGACGCGAGATGACCAGCGCGGCAATATTTCCCGATGCATCCTTCTCGAAGGCGAGCCGAACGAAGGAGTCCTTGAAAAAGAACTCGTGATCGCTGTAGGCAAACATCTCCAGCCTCGGTAATCCAGCGCGCTGCGCGAACAACCGGTCGCC
>Ga0210391_10002602_pt1 | contig 15564 bp, 16 predicted proteins | sample IncBWC12OmetaG_FD_160573 | JGI IMG/M metagenome (GOLD analysis project Ga0210391, IMG submission 160573) | Forest soil microbial communities from Barre Woods Harvard Forest LTER site, Petersham, Massachusetts, United States - Inc-BW-C-12-O ... | reverse complement strand
CCGAGGCCCATTTGGAAGCCAACAACGCTGCCCGCGCCGCCCTGGTTGAGGACATAAACGCGATTCTGCGACTGAGCAATGGCCACGGGATTGCTGCCGCCGGATGGTTGCCTATTCAGGAAAATCAGTCGTCCGGCGATAACCTGAAAGACAGTGATATCGCCGCTTCCCGCGTTTGCGGCAAACAGGAGCGAGTGGTCTACGCTCAACGTCAGCGAGCCCTGCGATTCAAGGGGATCGTTCACCCCCCCAGTGCCCCTGCCTTGCGTATCGAAGGTTTCCTTTGCGACAACTGTCCCATCGGAGGTATGAACGAATTCAATTACTTGGTTTTTGTCGGCATTATTCGACATGACAAAGAACGTTTCTGTCCCTCTGGTTTGCGCGCCGACGAGCATGGCTGGGAACAAGCATCCAATCCCAATCGCGATCGTCGATAGGCCACGAATTGCTTTCAACATTTTCTACTCCTTGGAAGGGCGAGAATTTGCGCGCCAAAAAGATCCAGACGCTGCCTGCGAGAGCAGCGCTGAAGCAAGATCCGCTTTGTGCGCAGATATTGGAGAGGCCAAGAGAGGAAAGGTTACAGGCTAGTGCATGGAAGGCAGAAAAATTAATGGCGCAGCTTTCCCGTTTATAGGTTTGTTCGACGAGCATGCTCGAACGTACTGCTGATCCGATCAAAAACTACTTGCATTGATGACCCTTCGCAAATACATGAGCTGGTGTTACTACACATCGCGACAAGAGCGAGCGGTTCCCAGCACAGTTTGTAACCACGAGGATGAATGAACGTCTAACAAAATCCGTTTCATTTTCATCAGCCCGATGAGGTTGAAGACGGGGCGCGATCTGATGCACTGTGATGATCGCGATCCGAATAGAGAGATCGAGCAAAAAAATTGTTCATGTCACGTAGCTCGAGAGATCACCCAGGGCAGGTAGTAGCTTGGTCGGACTTTGGTCGCAGAAGGCTTCTTAAGCCGGTCCGTTTCAATGGTATTGCCGCTCTCTAACGGAATCCTTGCGACACTATATGGGGCGGACTTCAGCCCGCCCCACATAGCCCCGCACAGTGAAGTAGGACAGCACTTCGTGAAATAAGTTCGTCGGCTACTGAGAAGCTAAAAGATTTCGTCGATCCATTTGAGTGCCGTCTCGGGGGCCAACCGTTTCATATAATCCACCTCGACGTACGACCGGATGACCTCGCAGCCTTCGAGTCGAGAAATGCTGCAGGTACTGGCAGCTCATACCGATTGTCTCCGTTGTAGGCCGCAACATCCACGCCGAAGAGTTCCTGAACTTGCTTCAAAGCCGGATCCATTTGAAAAGACAATTCCGAACTGACGAGCGACGCCATTCCCTGAATCGGACAACACTGGAAACTTCAGCTGGTGTTTCTCTTGCAGCATTAAAGAATGATCCGGCGTCTGCGGGGAAATCGCGACGAGCGTTACTCCTCGATCCCGAAACGACTGCAACTGCTCCTGATACGCCTGAATCGTCAGGTTACAGAATGGGCACCATGTGCCTCGATAGAAGAGAATCAGTAGAGGCCCGGTTTGCCTAAGGTCTGAACTCTTCACCAGCTTTCCTGTCGCATCCGGTAGCTCGAAATCCAGGATCATCTGGCCTTGCTGAAGAGCACCCTGTACGAGACCGGAGTCCATCAATCGTTGCTTTGTCGCTTCAATCGTTGGGACAACGTGCGGCGGTGTCTTTTCTGCGACAGTCTGTCTTACCGCATTGAGTTCATTCTCAAGATTCATGGTGCTCCTTCGAGGCAAGTTGCCTTATCTGAAGGTTGGAGTCCGTCGAGTCGAGAAGGTTACATCGCCTGCTGGATCATCGTCGCTTGGGCGGGCTTGTCATGGCCCTTCGAGTCGATACCAGAGGTGCGTTCGCATCCAGTTCGATCCCACGGGAACCGACTCGCACGCCCAGCTGTTGCCAGAGTTGATCGAGGTCCACCACAATCGGGGCATCCTTCCATTTGCGATACAAGTCAATCAGAACGGTCGTCCCTGTCGCTCGATCACCGGTCTCGAGAACTCGTGATAGCGGCCACTCTGTATCGATGGTGCCTTGCGCCGCCACGATAGCCTGAAGAGCGTTCTGCAACCCCTTGCGATTTCCCGTTGCTTTTCGGATCTGGACATCGGCGACCAGGCAGAACATGGCGCCGCCCCAATAAGTGCGGCCCCATGTATGGGTCCGCTCTAGTCCCTTATCTCCTGGTCGCGGCTCCCCCTGAGGCATTCCCCGTACCATGCCAGCCCACACCTGTTCTACCGGAAGTTGATTGGCTTGAGCTCGGGCGATCGGCTCGACATACGTAGCGATTCCTTCTTCCAGCCAATGCGATTCGTCAGGGAGCGAAGACAGAGCCATATGGACCAATTCGTGAGTCATCGTCCAGTCTTCCTCCAGGTCTGCCTTGGTTACGGCAGAACCAAGACGCATGCGGGTAAGACCTTGCACACCCTGGACATCGCCCCACGTCGTGCCGTGAATCGACTCGTCTTCGTCTTCGTTTTGGCTCACAATGACGCGGGCCCGCTGGACGGGAAACCTGCCGTAATAGACGGCTACAGCTTCCGTTGCCCGGCGCACCCATGCGACGATGTCCTCATTCCGAAGACTCCCTTGACCGATCCGGATATCCACCTGGATGACCGCTCCTCCGATTTGCAGCACCTGGCGGTAGGGCTCCTCTCGCCTGGAGGCGGCCATCGCTGAAATGTGTGATTGTGCTGGAAGAGGGGGATTCACCGCTCCGTAAAGGAGACCCGATAGCAATAAGAGTCGCACCATGGTGATTGTTCGATAAATTTGTAACCTGTGAGTCGGCCTGTGAGTCTCATAGACCGGTGTGTGTCATCTATTAGAGCCCTACGCTGTTTTTTGGTTACAGCGATGGCTCATAGAATCGAGCTTCCGCCTTGCAATATGACTTTTTACCATTCGGGGCATTGTATGCGTCTAAATTCAGTGGGTAGTGAACAAGCAATAGCCGACAGAGAAGATGTTGGGCGCGAGGAGTCAGTGGATAGACCCGATAGCCGCGGTTGGCTTGTCAGTCTTACGAGTCTTGTGTTCATCGTCCTGCAAAGTGCCTGTTCCGTTGCGATGGCGATTAGCGGAATTCGTGTCCTGATAGGGCTCGGAGCACTTGCCGCCGTGACCGCGGGAGCACAAGTGCCCCCCGGCGGTCTTCACCGAGATGCGATCCGCATCCCGATGATGATCGTTGCGGTTGTGGGGTCGCTCATTAATCTTTATGTCATCTGGAGAATTCGTTCGCTAAGAAAACGCCCATCTGCTCAATGGAGGCAACAGGTCATCCCACGTAAGAAGATCTGGAGCGAGAATGCACAGGTCGCGATGGCTGTCGTCACTCTGGCTCTCGTAGCTGCAGAACTCTTCTCTCACCTGTACATCTTCCGTTTCGTAAGATAGCGAACCTAAATAGCGGAGGGGCACATTCGGTGTGGCGACCGAACTGCATCGAAAATGAATGAACTATTTTCCGATCAGGAACTGACGGTCAATGGGCACTCCTTCCATCATTGTCTTCGACGTCAATGAAACGCTCGTCGATATCGAATCCTTCGGACCATTTTTCGAGAGAAAATTCGGCGACCGGAAAGTACTTCGCGAATGGTTCAATCAGTTGATCCTGTATTCCAACGTGATCACTCTGTCTGGGTACTATGAAACGTTCTTCACGCTTGGGCAGGGTGTCCTTGAGATGTTGGGAACCATCTACGGGGTCTCGATCAAACCAGCCGATCTCGAAGAGTTGAGGAGCAGCATGCTGTCGATGCCCGCGCACGAAGATGTCCCTGGAGGGCTCCGGCTTCTTAAAGAAGCCGGTTTTCGTTTGATGACATTGACGAACTCGCCGCCATCGGATGGCGGCACTCCCCTGGAACGCGCCGGGCTCGATCATTTCATCGAGCGCCAGTTCAGTGTCGACAGTGTATCCGGACAACTGATTGCTGGCAATTGATTCGCTACGGCTTTCTCAATGAGTGCAAAATCGCCGAGTCACTCATCGACAACGGCAGAGCCTTTAGACGAGATTCCCGCAAAGTCGGGTTATCGGCAAGTTCGGGTCGTAGTTTCCGAAAACCCCGTTTTTCGTGCACTTCGCCAAGTTCGGATCGTCGGTCGGCGGAATTGTTTCCGAGTTGCCGACTACACGCTGAGTTCGGTGAATCTCCGTCAAGTTCGCCTCCAATAAGCTTCACCCATTGCCTCAATTCATCGGTTCGGCCGCTGAGATCGAGCAGAGCCATCCTTGCTCCGAGGCACTCCCACGGTGAGGGAGGAGGGTCACGCTCAACGCCAAGCAGCCATCTATCAAATGCCCAATCGCGGCTCTTGTGTATTTCTTCTTCGTGGCCAACTATCCATTCCGCGAGATCAATTAGGTCTTGATCGGAGGTAGGCAAGTTGCCCTGCAGTGTGAGCCAAAGTAGAGCAACCCCGTAGTAAATGGGCTGCGCATCTACTCCATCCAGATCGGAATGGAGCATCATCCATGCGACGAGGCGAACAGCATGGGGAGCGAAATCGATTGGCAATTCCTCTAGACTGTTGAGCAACTGAATCAAGGTGAAACTCGGGTCTGCAGCGTCAGCTCTGTAGTTCCACGGCTCGTTCATGGCTCGAAGCAGTGCTGCGCTTGCGAATGCACGAATCCAGTGATCGCGCATTCGATCTGATGCGGGGCTGCCGTCTGGTTCGGAATTGCGGACCAGTTCCAGAACCTCGCAAGGATACCAGTGCATGGGCCTAAGGAAGGCTCCTTGGTCCCGGAGCAGGCGTAGAGGCGTGAGATGCTGTTCCTGGTCCTGGCCGTAGTCGGCCATGGCTATCTCGGCGAGCATTTCATCTGTGATGTGCTTTGAGATCTCTGACAGCAATGAATCCTGATCAGGTTGGAGTGAACTCAGGAAGGCGCAAAGCATTTCGTCGGCCCCAATAGTGCAGAAATGTTTCAGTACATCGAATTCTACTGCCTGAAGTGGCGCATTGGACGTTGACCGGCAAACCGGAAGCTATTCCGTAGTTCCCGCAAAGTCGCATTTTGAGCAAGTTCGCTCCGAAGCGGGTTTCCGGAAGTTGACCGACGGGATCCGTCCAAGGGTTGGCCAAAGCTGGATCCGAAGGAGCTGCTTGCTCTTCTGCTTGCGACCTCCTATTGCGCGCCATCCGCCAGATGGATACGGCTTAGGAGTTCACGGAACCGGGGATCGGATCGAAGCCCGTCAAAGGCCGGTTCCACGCGGGCCTCAGTGAGTTGCACATCTCTGCGAGTGAAGGCCTGTTCGAGAGCTCCCAATGCGGGGTCCTTTGCTCCCAGACGTGCGTAAACCACCGCCAGGCCGAAGGGTGTCACGTAGGCTTCGGGAGGGTGGGGCTTCTCTCGGCTCAGATCCAACTGCATCTGCCAATAGCTCCGAGCGCCTCCTTGCGTGAGCGCATTCACTTGCAGGGCCTTCTCGGCAATCACCTGCTCGGCTTGCTCTCCGCTCAACAGGCGTGCGCGGGCGTCCTCTTCAATCGCCTGTTTAAAATCGCCAGTACAAACAAAAAGGTGCGCCGCGCGTTCATGCAGGACGGCGAAATTGGGCGCGACTTCATTTGTCTTTTCGAATTGTGACCGAGCGTCATCGTAGCGCCGCGCCCAGGTATAGGTTCGAATGAGGAAGGCCTGCAAGGGAATCGAGAGAGGGTCGAGCGCGATTGCCTTCTGCATCTCTTCGATCGCCTCCTTGTGACGGCCGTGCGGGGAAAGAAAACTGTTGGAATAGAACAGGTGCGCGTAAGGGTCGCTTGGATTGAGACGCAGAGCAGTAAGAAATTCGTGCTCCGCAGTCGGCCAGTCATAGTCGTAGTGAGCCGCAACCATCGCCAGCATCGAGTGCGCTTCCGCCAGGTTGGGATCCAGCTCAAGCGCATGAGCTGCGAATTCCCGTGCTTTAGGCATCGTTTCGAGCGGATTGCCCAACCCGAAGACAGGTCCGAGAACATAGCATCTCGCCAGCGCAGCGAACGGCAATGCATAACTGGGATCTGCTGCAATCGCAACGTTGAACTCAGAGACGGCGTCCGCAATGGAACTGCCGGTTCGCAGGTTCCAGTCTTCCAAACCACGCAGATATGCAGCTTGGGCCTCGGGCTTAACCGTATGGTTGTAGCTTACTCGCTGGTTGGACATAAGTTTTACTTGCACTTGGCTTGCAACCACTGCCGCGATATCACTTTCCAGTTGGAGCAGGTTGCTCAAGTCGCTGTCGTAGTCGGCTGCCCATAAATGTGTCTGGTCACTTGCCTGGATCAACTGCGCCGTGATCCGTATTCGATCTCCGACATGGCGAACGCTGCCCTCTAACAAATAACCCACTCCTAGTTCGCGGGCGATCTCCGCGGCGCTCTTCTGTGTTCCCTTGAATCCCATAGCGGAGGTGCGAGCGATTACGCCGAGGTGTTCGGGATCGAGTCCGCCCAACTGTGTGATCATCTCCTCCGTCACACCATCGGCAATGTACTCCTGGTTCGGATCGCCAGTCAGGTTCTCAAAGGGAAGAACAACGAACATTACTTTATTGGCGGCAGCGGGTTTTCTAGTTCGTAAAACAGCCACGAGCGCAAGGCCAATAACCCCGATAACGGCAATCCAAATCAACCATCGTCCACTTAGAGGTAAAGATCCAACAGCATCGCGCTTTTGCTCGGAGCGCGCTTTCGCCGGTTGAGTCTCGGCTATCGTCAATTGGTTCGAAGCTTCGATTAAGATCGGAGTTGATCCAGCGCCGCCAACGGACGCTTCAAAGCTCTGGATGGCGGGAATTGCGTCCCCCACCTTCGGTGAGCTGTCAGAAATTGAACCGATAAAACGATACCCTTTGGCTGGAATCGTCAGGATATAGTGAGGGTTTTCAACTGTATCGTCGAGAGCTTGGCGAACTTTACGCACCGCGACGTTGATAGCCGTATTGGTGTCAATGAAGATCTCGCTTCCCCACAACTTTGCGACTATCTCCTCGCGGGTGACAAGCTCCCTTTGGCGGCAAACAAGCAGGATGAGCAACTCCATTGGAATTCGTTCCAGCGGTACTCGCTCGCCGAAGCGCTGAAGCTCGAAGGCTCCCACATCCAACTCGAATTCGCCGAAGTTGTAACGAGCGCTTTCCATTCATTTACCGGCGATCTCGCCCGGAACCGGAAGCAGAAAACAAGCAATGTCTGTCACATTGCGATCTAAAGCAATTCAAAAGGAGATCTTAAGGAATCCTCTATTGCCGCAATGGACGCCGCTCAGCTTAGATCTTTTCACCGCGCCGAAAAGGCCGCGGCCTTGGGAGGATTGTATGACGAAAATCGTAAGCATACTAGCTTTAGCTACAGTCGCAGCATTCACGGGAGTCGCTAGCTTTGCCCAGGATGTTCCGCCACACTGCTCCAGCGCAACCATTGAGGGATACTACGCTTTTCGCGTGTCGGGTGAGGTCTTTACGGCCGCGGGCGTCGTCAACCGGGATGGCATTGCGCTTACTCATTTTTATGGGAATCATTTGCTCACCCAAGTGGACTATGTATTAGCGAACGGCGTCCCGGTAGCGGGGCCGACGGACGCCAATGGCTTCCACGACATGGAAACCGGCACTTACTCCGTGAACGAAGACTGCACTGGAGAAGCCGAAATTGACTTCCCGACACCGCCGGGGGGAACTAGCGGCGCGGTTATCAAATTGTTTTTTGTCATCTCAGACGATGGTCGCCAGCTAAATACCATCGTTACCAGTCTTACGCCTCCAAACTCAACGCAAGCCGTCCCAGCAAATATCCATAGCGATGCAGTACGAGTCCACAACGGTCCTCGGTAAACTCAGGGTTCGAAAGAGCCATCACCATCAATCGCTCCCCACCTGCTATTCGGGTGAGTTCGGCTTTCGCCAGACGCTTCGCCCCCGTTCCTTCCCTCCTCTCCAGCGATGCGCACGCGGAGGGCAGGCATTGAAGAGGACGCGATACGATTCGATCCGTATTCTTTATCTTTGCGCGATGATACGCGCCAACCGCAATCGTCACTATCACCCACGGGCCATGGAATCCAATTGGAAAGGAGCAATCACAATGTCGATCCGGCAAGCTCTATTGGTGTGTACCGTCGTCACCTGCCTCGTCCTCTCACCGATCGCAGCGCAGGCCACGAACCCGACCTTCAGCGCAATCTACGTCTTCGGCGACAGCTACTGCGACGTCGGCAACCTCTTCCTCGCCACCGGTGGAGCAATTCCTGCGGCTCCTTATTACAACGGCCGCTTCTCCAATGGACCCCTCTGGGTCGAACACATAGCCAGTGCATGGAGCCTCTCCATGACACCTTCCCTGAAAGGCGGAACAGACTACGCCTGGGGCGGAGCCTTCGTCACAGCCGACCAGCCCCTCGGCGGCGGAGCCGTCATCCCCAGCGTCCCCCATCAGGTTCAGGCCTATCTTCTTGCCCACGGCGGCAAGGCGGATCCCAACGCCCTCTACGTCCTCGAAGGCGGAGGCAACGACATCATCGACGCACTCGGCGTCGGATCACCGCAGGCCTTAGGCTTCCAGATCGCCGTCGGCACCGCCACCAACGAACGTCTTCTCCGAAATGCCGGCGCAAAAAACTTCCTCATCCCCAACATCTTCAATCTCGCCATCGTGCCGGAGGGACATGCCTTCGCAGCCTTCAACACCGCGGCAGCCCTTGCCACCAACAAGGCCCTGAGCCAACTGCTGTTCTTCGAGTACCTCGATCCACGAATCCACATCTCCAACTTGAACTCGTTCGATCTCTTCAACGCAATCATCGACGACGCAACGCACTTCGGCTTCACCAACGTCGTCGACCCCTGCCTCACAACCACAATATGCGCCGACCAGGCCCACACCCTCTTCTGGGACGACATCCACCCCACAGTCTTCGCCCATTCCTTCCTCGCCGTCACAGTCGAGGCACTCTACTCCCATTGACGCCCACTCGAACCCGTTTCAATCCAGCCTCCCGATTCCAGCCTGGCGCTTCCCGTGACGGTTACTGTCACTAGTAAAGATTAGTGATTGCCGACACGATTGACTGGCCTACAACCTGATTTCCAGTAATTCCGAAAGAGAGTGAACTAGATGGGGCGAGATAAACGCATAGCGAAGTGGTCTGTAGAGGGCTATGACGTTCTTGCAATTCAAAGAACTGAGTTCAGGTGCCCCAAGATGATGAAGTCATTTTCAACATTATTCACAGTGAGAAAAATCTTGTTCATGATTTGCGTCCTTGGACTACCCTGTGCTTCGCTGGCTCAAACCGATCAGGCATCTCAAACATCCTGGGCGAATCTCAGTGCGCTGCGACCGGGACAGAAGATTCAAGTGGTCGAAATGACCTCGAAGAAACATTCCGGACTCTTCGCGAGCGTCTCCGATACAGCGATCTCGTACAGGCAGACGACTGGCGAACAGAGTATTCAGAAGCAAGACGTTCTCAGTGTAATACTCATGGAAAACAAACACCGTTTGCGCAACACCCTCATCGTGGCTGGAGCGAGTGCTGGTGTGGGAGCCGCGATTGGCGCAGCTGTATACAAACCATGCTCGACATCCTTCTGCTTGGATGTTGGTGGTAGAGCCCTGCCAACCGGAATCGGCGCGGTGTTCGGTGGCGTGGGTGGCGCAGTCGTAGGGATCCTGTTGCCCTCCCACAGCACGATTTACAGCGTGAGTTCGCACTAGCCTGCTTCGCCTTTCCCGTAAGGCCTGTAAAGTCGCATTATCGGCAAGTTCGATCCGGTAGTTTCCCAAAACCCCGTTTTCCGGGAGTGACGGCGCCTTTGACCTCACAGGTAAAACTCCGCCTGCAAAGTTGGCGCAGCAGTAACAGCAGAACACGCTCCTTCACCGACACCTTCGATGGACAACGGCTCGTTTAGAGTTGTGAAGTTGCCTATAATCGGAGGCCTGAGTTCCAGACTGGCTTCATCTTTTGAGCGGTCTGCAACTGTCGGGGTTAGCTGTCGACCTGACAGACCCCTGTCCTGCGTGTCTCCAAGAAGTCAGCAAGCTCTGCCGGGTCGCACACGTTATTCTTGCCGATCCGAAATGCGGGTAGTATGCCCGCATTAATCCAGTCGCAGAGAGTATTTCGGGTTACCCCGAGGATAGCCATGACCTCCGTGGCGCGGACGTAGCTAGTCCGCCGCCTGAGGTGGTTAACAATAGTATTTAGTGGAGCTCCGTGTCGCGTCATGAAAGCTAATACCCGCCCGATCATGTAGACCTTGAATATGTGCGCCAATTAATTGTCTTCGGTGTTCCCTGTGGTTGAACTCATGCAGCTACTCTGACGAATGCGAAGGTGTTGTTGACCTGCTCCCGGGTCTTCTCGCTCTTATGGTCGCTTGCTGCGAGGTACTTTAACGTCGTCTCCAGGTCAGAGTGCCTGAGCCAAAGCTGGATCGTACGTGCTGAAACTCCGGCCTCGTGGTGCATGGTTGCGAATGTTTTCCGGAACCGATGAAGGTCGAATCGCTTGCATACGGAATTCGTTGAGCAGCATTTGCCCGCCTTGTTGTGGCAGTGCCCGCAGTTCATGCCCGCTCGTAAAGCAAGGCCCTTGATCGTGCGCAGAAAGTGGCCATTCGGTTTCCCGCTCTTGCCGGGAAAGATCAGACGACCGTCAGGATACTTTTGGCGGCGTGCGTGGAGCGTGTCAACCAACGAATCAGGAATGGGAATCTCCCCCTCCTCTTTATCTTTCGGAATGAACCCGAGGTCGAGCTTCTCCCTCACACTGAAGGTCTTTGCGGTAAAGTTCACGTCGCTCCACGTGGCATACTCGACCTCCTGATCACGGGCCCCGGTGAAGAGAAAGAACTGGATGAGCTCCGACTCCGCCTGGTCCGCTGCGGCCAGGAGGGCGTTGATCTCGTGAGGCTCATAGGCGGAGACGACCTTCTCGGTGAACTTCACTCGGTCGGTCTTCTCGAGCGGCCAAGCCACCTTGTGGTGGTTGAAGAAGATCTTAAGAAAATTGGAGTAGTTCGCGACAGTGCGTGGCACGTTGCCGGACGTCTTCAGATGGTCAAGGTAATTGAGGACATCTCGTCGGTTGATCTGTTCGATGTACTTCTTGGAGCAGGTCGACACGAACACCTTGAGAGTGCGGGTGTATGCGTAAAGGGTTCGCTTTGACTTTGCCTTGCCGATATCGCTGAGATATTCGTTTACGGCATCGGCGAGGCTGGTTTTGCCCGACGTCTTGACCGGATCCGGTTCAGTCAGTCCCAGGGACACCGCCTGAAGCTTATGCTCGACTCGTAGCTTGGCGGTCAAGGCCAGCTGTGGATCGGCACCTACGGCCTCCCATACGCGCTTGCCAGCTTTGAGGTACCGCAGGTTATAGACGCCCTCAGGATGATGCTCGGGCTTACCTTTTACGACGGCGTAGAGCGGCTTCAACTTCCCGTTGGATGAATAGACAGGATCAACGTAGGCTCGGCTTCCGTTGGAAAGCCTCACCCTGATCTTTAGGCGCACTGCAGATACGGGCATCTTTTACTCCCTCAAAGGTCAATACCCTTCAGGAGCGGCTCGTATTGATTATCCTCTTACGATTGTGTAGCCACTACTGTAGCCAGCATCGTAAGTTATTGATTCTAAAATTATGGCGGTGGAGGCAGTCCTGAGCAAACCGCTCTCCCCGCGATTCCCTGTTATCAGGGATTAATACAGGGATTTTCAGCGGATTTTCGAGTAAATCTCTTTGCATTATCTGTCTAACCACCTGAATCGATGGGATTTATCGCTCCTTTCCCCAGATTAGACCCAGACGGAGCAGGGAATTTAATTACATCTATCAGGGAATCGTAATTGTCTATCTGGGTAAATTGAGGCCAATATCAGGGCTTAGGAATCCATAAAGCCGACGTATTGGCGAGACTCCGCAGATTTACGGTGCGGCCCTCGTCCTGTTGAAGAGCTTCGCCACCCCGTGGACGAAATTGCAGCACTGGTGACGTGTGTGGCCAGTGAGCTTCACCACACCGCCGTCCACGCGCAACGCCGTACTATAGGTGACCGAAGAAAGCAGCAGGTCGATTCTCCACTTTAGTGGTTATTCGCAAGGCATCTGTTCTGTGCCGTTTGTGCATCCTGCAAACAAGTATCGGGAACATACGGCTGTCCAGGTGCGACCGGAGGGGGTTTGCGCGCCTGACACGCCTGTTGTTGTTGAATGTAGGTCTGCGCACAAACTGCTGAATCAGTCCTGGAATTTGGAATTGCCGAACCCGATGATCCGGCTTGGTTCTGACCCTTGGCGTCCTTGTAACAGGAGTTGAAAATAGATTTGGCTTTACTCTTGCAGGCTTTCCCCTGATCAGAAGACGGACATGCTTTCAGGAGATTGTCGCGTGCTGAGTTACAAAACTCCTTATCCCCCTTGGGGGAAACGGAGTCATCGCCTATTTTGTCTTTCGAATCGGCAGGGGCCGCACACCTGAATTGTTGTTGATTGGTGTCCCACACGGGGCTCATTTCAGGTTTTGAACATTGGCATCGGGCACCAACGCCAGATAGTGACAGAGCAAACAACGTCGCACAAAATAGAGATTTCATCGAAGGCTCCAGAGGAGGCGCTGAGCCGGTATGAATCGAATGCTCTAATATTCGTGCCGCGACGCGACCTTCTTACTAGGATGCAGGTTGGTGCTTCGACGTCCGGGGAGGAACCAGGACCACCGTAGTACCGGCGGAGCATACCGAAGAATCGGCTTTGGTGGCCCCTAGGAACATGTCAGGATATAGGAGTGCCACAAAAACGTTCGCGGCGGTAGGAAAGGACCAGAAAAGGCCCGATTATGGTGGTGGCAGCTGAAGCGTAAATAGTCGGCGCTTGTGACGGGTGTCATGCAAGCGCCGAATCGAGGACGGGTAGTTACTCAAACTTTCAGGCAGCCTGTGGATGAAGAATAACTTTGGTCCAGCCCTCATCACGGTTGTCGAAGTGTTTGTAAGCTGCCGGAGCTTCGGTTAATGGAAGTTCGTGAGAGACGATGAAGGACGGCTTGGCCTTATTGTGGTGGATAAGGTCCATAAGGCGGCGGTTGTAGGCCTTAACGTTGCATTGCCCAGTGCCCATCTTCTGGCCCTTGAACCAGAACTTGCCCATATCGAAGGCGATCTGGCCCTTCTTCTCGAGAGCGTCTTCGGCCTTGGGATCCTGCGGGATGAAGACGCCGACAACGCCTAAGGTTCCGGTGGCTTTGACTGCATCGACGAGGGCGTTCATAACCATGTTAGGGACCTCTTTGCCGCGCGAGTTGAAGCACTGGTAGCCGATGCACTCGGCACCACAGTCGGCGCCGAGGCCGTTGGTGAGTTCGCGGATCTGTTCAGAGACCTCGTCGTTGGTGGAGTTGATAGGAGTGGCGCCTAGTTGCTCGGCGAGGGCGAGACGGTCGTCTTTGTGGTCTACGACGAAGATCTGACTGGCTCCCTGAATCTTTGCAGAGAGCGCGGCCATGAGTCCGACGGGGCCGGCTCCGTAGATGAGAATGGATTCGCCGGGTTTGAGTGCGGCGAGACGGGTGGTGTGCCAGCCGGTGGGAAAGATATCGGAGAGCATGACGTAGTCCTTCTCCTTTTCGCTGGCGTCGTCGGGGAGTTTGAGACAGTTGAAGTCGGCGTAAGGAACGCGGAGATACTCAGCCTGGCCGCCGGAGTAGGGGCCCATGCCGGCGAATCCGTACGCGGCTCCGGCCATACCTGGCATGACGGAGGGGTCGGCGCAGGTGAGGCAGTAGCCGGTGAGGCCACGCTCGCAATTGGCGCAAAAGCCGCAGGCGATGTTGAAGGGTAGAACAACTTTGTCGCCTTTTTTGATGGAATCAACGGCCTTGCCCGCCTCGACGACCTCGCCAAGGTTTTCATGACCGAGGATCTTTCCTTTTTCCACGTCGGTACGGCCTTCGTACATGTGCAGGTCGGAGCCGCAGATGTTGGTGGTTGTGAGACGGATAACTACATCGGTGGCCTTTTCGATCTTGGCGTCGGGAACGGTATCAACGCTAACCTTTTTGGGTCCATGGTAAACGAGTGCTTTCATTGGAATTCCTCCGGGGGATTGTTATGGCTTTTGGACGAGAAGTAGTTGTCCCACTGCGACGCTCGTGGGCAGCAAGAAGGATGTGTAGCGCCGATCGGTCAGGCGCTTGCAATGAGGTCTGTGATGCGGCCGATCACGGGCGGGTTTCACGAGGTTGGTCCGCGTCCCCAACCGCTTGCATCCTACCTCTCAAGAAGAACGAGGAGAGTTCATCATGTCAACAACTCAAGAAGAGACGACCAGGAGCATTGGTAAGAACACACCCCCAGAATCCGACCCAACCAAAATTGATCGCAACTCGCCGGCCGGAACTCCAGCTTCGTTGGGGGCAGAGAGCGTTCGTGATGGCCGACCGTCAACTGACGATAGCGTCGTGGAGGCTATGGACGAAGAGGCTCCTCCGCTCGCAGGCAATTAGGCGTCAACGGGCAGCGTGTCAGTCGTGGTCGCAAAAGGACAAACACTGCGTGCCCCATTCATGCGGACTCATGCTATCTGTGGGTTTCTCGAAATACCCCATCCGCATCCAACTCACTATGAAACCGGCCACCACATCGCGAGAAAAGAGAGCAGCTTTCAGCAGTCCGCTTTTGTTCTACATCATTGTTGGGATAGTCGTTGCGGCGATCGCGCTCTTCCTGATCTTTCATCCGAATCCCACGGGCAATAGCAATTCAGGGCCGAAGACCATTTCCTCCGCGCTGCTTTTGCCCACTCCACTTCGTGTCTCGGAACTCATCTTTTCAAAAAGGGGACTCTTATGCGTTCTGTGAAACTCCCAACTCTCGCCGTCCTCGCCGCTTCACTCGCGGTCCCAACTCTTGCCCACGCCGACGCGATACCGAACGGCCTCTACTACCTCGTCACCCAGGACGGAACCGGCATTCACCTCAGCACCGGGACCCTCACCGGAACCGTCACTTATGCCGGGGGCGTTGTCACCGCCGCTGACATCGTCTTCACCAGCGCCATCAACCATGTCAGCTACACCTTTGACACACCCGGCGCGACCACCGTGGGCGAGATCTTCTCTACGCCCGATCTCCTGGAGACCAAGATCACCGACAGCGCTGACCCCAATGCCTCATACAGCCTGAGCATTGAGTATCCGAGCAATCCGGATAACTCCTTCAGGCTCACCTGCGGCGTCGACTGCGACACCGAAGTAGACCTCGGATCACCCACGTTCGAGAGCGAGGAGTTCACCGGCAGGATTGTTCCCACGCCCGAGCCCTCCTCCATCATCCTCTTCGCCGCCGGCGCCCTTGGCCTCGCACAGTCCATCCGTCGCCGCGCCGTTAAGGCGTAGGCCGCCTTGGGGGGGCAGACTCACCGCAGGACTCGTTGACTTCGGAATCGCCGCGCTATGTTTCTGGGGCGCCGAAAGGGGGGGCGCACATACACCTGGC
>Ga0210391_10002600_pt1 | contig 15572 bp, 22 predicted proteins | sample IncBWC12OmetaG_FD_160573 | JGI IMG/M metagenome (GOLD analysis project Ga0210391, IMG submission 160573) | Forest soil microbial communities from Barre Woods Harvard Forest LTER site, Petersham, Massachusetts, United States - Inc-BW-C-12-O ... | reverse complement strand
GTGCCTTGAATGCCTTGCAGGCAGCGTCCTCCATCGAACTAGGAGACATTGAGTTCGTCAACAATCTTTCCTGTCTGTATTGGGTGTATGTACGCGGAGAGGCATACTTGGCAGCCGGACAGGGCAGTGCTGCTGCCGCCGAGTTTCAGAAGATTCTCGACCACAGCGGCATTGTCTGGAACTGCTGGACGGGAGCGTTAGCTCACCTGGGAGTGGCTCGCGCTAATGCGTTGCGGGCGAGAACCTCGCAGGGCGCGGACGCCGATGCCGCCCGCGTCCGCGCCCTCGCCGCCTACAAAGATTTCCTCACCCTCTGGAAAGACGCCGACCCCGACATCCCTATCCTGAAAGAAGCGAAGAAGGAGTACGCGAAACTGCAATAGCTGGAAAAAGTCCTACCTCGTCCCTTGCTGTTTGCCGATAACTGTCGATAACAGGCGACTACACTCATTGAGGATTGGGTGGCCCCGGCCTGGGTCAAAGAGTGTAATGGCGATCTTGCGGCTTCAGCCGTCAGGGCGTGAACGTCTCCGTGGGAATGTGGAGATTGTCGCAAGCCTTCAAGGACCCCAAGGGCGTTGGCATGGTTGGTGGCCCTGCTCTGTAAGCCTTGGTGAAGCGGACGCGGAGCAGCCAATAGATCATCAAGGGAAACGGCAGCAGGGCGAGGACGGTCAGGAAGATCGAGCCGCGCAGGAAAGGGGGAAAGACTTGTTGTTGGCCCAGGAAGAAGGAGCCTGTCGCAATGAAGAGTCCGTAGCACATGCGCCACAGGTGACGAGTGATGCGCTGCCGGCCCGAAATTCCGCCGCGGGCGAGCATTCGGATGTCCCCTCCGGTGGCGAGCAGTAGGATGGCGCCGAAGAAGAAGCTCATGCCCGCTGGGGCTGTAGTTTTGTCGACGCCCCCGGGGTTGTGGAGAGTGTAAACGCCCAAGGCGATAGCCGCAACTGCGCCGGCGAGGCCGATGAAAAGCGCACTCCAGTCAATAAGACGTGTGGGTTCTCCGCGTCGCAAGCCAGGCCGTGCCGATTAGGTAGAAGGTGCCAACGCTGCCAACGATATTGCCCTCCTGGGATTTCAGGATGGCCAAGCAGAAGGCGCTGGTGGCCAGGGTAAGCATGGCAACCGTGAAGATGTTGCCGGACGCGCGGTGAAGGTTAGCACCTACAAGACCTTTCGCGTACGGCCCGCGGAAGTAAGGAACCGTCCGTTCCAAAGCCGTTTCGCCGTATCTCACCCAACGCGGAGTCGGACGCGGCGTTAGTGCCAACATGTTGGACAAGTGACACATGGACGGATGTAAATCCGCGACAAGCTTGATGAATGCTGTAAGGGGCACAGCGAGTAGCAGGCCCATCACACCCCACAACCAGCCCCAGAAGAGAATCCCAACCGTCGCCGCCACCGGCCCTATACTCACGCGAGTGGCAATAAACTTCGGAATAAGAAAATTCGCGGACACGACATGCAGGAAGAGAATGGTACGCTGGCAAACTTCGTGCAGACGGTTAACTTTGGCCTGACAGTTCAGGCGTCCACCGGTGCCACTCGCGAAGATCTATTGTGCGTGCGACATCCGTTCCTACAATGGGGAAATCGAGATCGTGCCTCGAACGAACAGCAACGGCGCCCTTGCCAAAGCACGATCTCCGTACACTGTGCATATCTCGAAAGAACTGATGGAACTGTACGCGGATTACCTTGCACACGAATACCAAGAGGCGACTCACGACTACGTTTTCGTGAACTGGTGGGGCGGGCGTATCGGGGCCCCGATGACCTACCCCACGGTGATCGATCTGTTCCGCAAGCTCAGCGCCAGAACTGGCCTGCACGCCACACCGCACATGTTCCGCCACACGCACGCGACCGATCTGTTACGTGCCGGATGGGACCGAGCGTATGTTCAGCGGCGTCTTGGGCACGCGCAGATCCAGACCACCGTAAACACTTATGCGCATTTGTCGAGCGGCGATCTGGGAAGCATGTTTGCACGCTATCAAAAGGAGCGTGCAAGGTGACCGGAAATACTTGGAATCGTGCCCGACAGCAATCTTTGCTTGGCCAGCTTTCAGAGTTCTGGAAGGAAGCATCTGGGACATGCGCACTAGCCCACTGCAAACTCAGCTTTCTGAAAAAACGAAGCAGCGCCGTCTACGCTTTGGCTGCAAATCGGCGACCGTAAACGGCGAACTCAAGTATGCGTGCTGGAAGAAGTTCTCCGATGGCGATTGGAGAAACACTCAGGAACTGGGCAGAGTTCACCCCATGGTGAAGTGGCTAAACAGTCTTGATCCCCTGCCGGCGTCCCTGATGAGCCGAGCCTTCGACGAATGGCGAGGGCTGTACACGGCGTATCTGAAACAACACGGCATGTACCGCCAGGGCACAACATTCCGCATGGATCGGGAGCAACAGCCACGCGTCAGTTCGCGCGACAGCCAATATATCAGTACGCTTCGGCAGGTCTATTTCATCCTGGAAGGCGCATACGATGACCGTCCTGAGCACGAGAAAGATGTGTGGGACCTGCAGCGGATGGCGATCCCCATCAGTCTCTCGCTCTCCAACGTCACGCTGAGTTTCCATCGCATCCAACAACCGTGGTTACGGAAGACAGTCAAGGCTTACATACGGTACTGTCTGCCGATCTATGCGGAAGGAACGTGCCGCACACGATTGCAGTCGCTGACGTGTTTCTCGGAGTTTCTCATGCAAGAACGACCCAGAGGCACTGCCAAGGCCATCACGCGCAAGCTGCTGATCGAATACCTGAGCTACCTACCGACGCGGGTGTGCATCTCTGTTCGTAAGAGTCACTTGCTCGATCTGCGAAACTTCCTCGAAACGGCCGCACGTGAGCGCTGGCTACCCATCGAGGCCGAGCGAATGATCTTTGACGACGAGATACCGCGCCCGCCCAAGGCCCAACCTCGCTACCTCCCGGCTGCGGTCCTGGACCAACTGAACTCGCATCTGGGCAGCCTGAAGGCTCCCTGGATCGCAGATGGTTCTCATTCTTCAAGAGTGTGAAATGCGAATCAGTGAACTCCTGCAACTGCCGCTGGACTGCCTGACGCAGGATGCTAGGGGCACGTTCTATCTGCGATTCATGCAGGGCAAGATGAAAAGAGAACACACGATCCCGGTTTCGCAGGAGATCGCCCGCGTTGTACAGGAACAGCAGCAGGTGGTCCGGACCACCGGACGATCGACAACTTTGCTGTTTCCGAATGCGAAAGGCGGCGTTAGCAAACAACAGAGTTTTGCGCAACGAATCAACCGCCTGGCCTACGACCATCAAGTCCGGGACGCCACCGGCAAACTTTTCCGCTTCCAGTCTCATCAGTTTCGCCACACCGTCGGAACGCGAATGATCAACCTTGGCGTTCCCCACCACTTCATCCAACGCTACCTCGGCCATCTTGGGCCAGAAATGACGAACCGGTACGCGCATATCCATGACTCCACTATGCGGGAAAAACTCTCTCAGTACCTGCAAGGGACGTTGGTGGATGTGACGGGCAAGGCGGTGGCGGAAGGGTCGTTCGACACAAGTGATCTACGCTGGTTCACGCGGAACGTGATGGCTCAAGCCCTGCCGAATGGCTATTGTGCCATTCCCGTCGTCGCTGGGCCTTGTCCTCATCCAAATGCGTGTCTGAGTTGCGCTCACTTCCGCACCGACGCCAGCTTCCTCGACGTGCATAAGGCGGAGCTGCGCGACACCGAGCGAGTCATCACCAAGGCCAGCGCGAATGGATGGACTCGGCAGATCGAAATGAATGAACGGAAGCGGAACAACCTGGTCAACATCGTCACATCACTGGAGCGAACACATGCCTAGAAATATTGAGGGTCTCAAGCGGAGCGCGCGACTGCGCACCGAGACTGTTATGCAGCGGGCTCTGGCAGCTTTGCAGCGAATGGACGCTTCTCATCGGGAGATTAACTTCCGAACTGTAGCCACGCAGGCAGGGGTCTCGACGGCATGGTTGTACAGCCAGGAGGAACTGCGGGGCCGTATCATGCGGTCGCGCCGGGCCACGATTGACGTTCCACCTCCAGCGTCGCTCTCACAGGATCGAGAACGCGCGTCTAAGCAGAACATAGTCGCGACTCTCCGGCTCCGCATCAAGAATCTTGAGGAGAAGAATCGCGAGCTGACCGGCCTTCTGGAGTTGGTGTATGGGGAACTTGCCTCGGCACGCGAGCAGAACTTCTCCGTACGCGCCGCACCTTGAGCGATCTGAAGAGCCTCGTCGCTAACCGACTCTGCACTCTCGGTGGTTAAGGAGTACGGAGGATTGCAAAAAGTTCCCAATTTCTCGGTTGCCCGTGATCCAGGAGCCATCCGCGAATGGTTTTTGCCACAATGCGCGGAAGCCGTAGCAGCGTAGCTCTCGATTTCGCAAGAGTTAGACTGTGCTGGCTGCGTGAGCGTCTGGTAACTCGAATTCCCGACCGCAATCGAAACAGACCCGATAGGTTCGGTGTTTGATCGTAAACACGCGACTTCGGTGACGGTGACGGCACCCAAAAACAAAATGGAAGACACCCAAGAGCAATTTCACAAGTCCTGCGCTCGCTGGCGCCGCTCGCAACTTCCATTGGCGTCCAGCCAATCCAGCAGAGAGCGAACACTGGCCCGAGCGAGGGCAATCGCGCAATCCGCGGCTCCGTAGTAAATGTTGAGAGTGTCGCCATCGGCGTCCATCGTGTATCCGCAAGGGAACACGACATCGTCGACGTCGCCGTGGCGCTCATACTCGGCTTCTGGACCAAAGATCCACGAATCTCCTCGTAGCAGGCATTTTTCCGGATTCTCGAGATCGAAGAGGGCCAAACCCAACCGATACAGACAGCCCGAGGGCGTGTGGCGCACTCCGTGGTAGAACACGAGCCATCCTCTGGAAGTCTCGATGGGAGGCGGCGATAACCCGATTTTGTTGGCGTCCCACCAGGCGCCGCGGCGAGCTTCCAGCATGAGCCTGTGCCTACCCCAGTAACGCAGGTCGGGAGAATAGGAAATCCACATGTGCGATCCGAGGGTCGTCATTGGGCGATGAATCAGCGCCCAGCATCCGTCGATTCTCCGGGGCAGAAGTGCGGAGTCTTTGTCGTCCGGCGGCATAATTACGCCGTATCGTTCGAAGGTGCGGAAGTCTTTGGTCAGAGCCAGCGACACGCCGGGACCGCCGCGTGAATAAGAGGTATAGGTCACGACGTATTGCTGCAATTCGGGGACGAACGTGATGCGAGGATCTTCAATGCCCCAGATCTCCTCGGGAAAACTCTTTGGATCGGGCATCAGAGTGGGCTCGCCATCGATTTGCCATCCGTCGACGCCGTTTCGTGATCGCGCGGCGCAGAGATGCGACAGCCCACGACGATCTTCAACGCGGCAAAGCAGCAGGGTCGTGCCGTCCGCGAGCATCGTTGCGCCAGCATTGAACACACTGTTAATGGGATACGGCCAGTCCTTGCTCGTGAGGATGGGGTTGGCGCTATGGCGATGCAGCAATGGCTCGAACGGAGTGCTGAGAAGGCTCACTTGCTTTTCCACGGGTACGGTCATGAAAGGATTTCCTTTGGTTCAGATTCAGGCAGTGAGCGCATTTCGAGGAGTGCCATGAGGAACGACAGGGTTGATTCTGCTCCTTGGTTTTCATTGGCACGGTCGGGATGCAGGCCGTCCCGGCAACCGCCGGTAACGGAATCATAGAGGGGCACTTGCAGATCGTTGTCGCCGAGGAACCAGTTGAAAGCTGACCATGCTTCGTTGCGCCAGCGGCTGTCGCTAGTTACGCGGTATGCTTGCAGACACGCAGAGACCGCGCCGGCGGCTTCAATCGGCTGTTGATCAAAACGAGCCTTCTCTCCATCCTGTCGATAGAAACCTTGCGAACCGATTGGCACAAAGTGACAGTTGATTTCGCAGTGTTGCGTCTTTGACAGCCAATCCAGCGATTCGAGTCCGGCGGAAATCATGCGATCATCGGAGCATGCTGCGCCCGCCAGGAGCAGGGCCTGAGGCAGTCTCGCGTTGCCATAGGCCAGAACGTTCTCGAACCATTTCCACTCCGGTCGTCGGATTGACACATACATTTCGAGCAATCGCCGACTAAGGGCGGATCGTATTTTTTGCGCGTCGCGGTCGCCTGGATACGAACTGAGGTATTCCTGAATTCCGAGTAGGGTGTAGGCCCAGGCCCGCGGACTGCTGAATTCCAGGACCGCGGGCAGAGAAAACTCGAACAATCGCCGGGCAGCGCCCCGACATCCCTGATCCTGTGATCGGCCTAGAACCGATCCCAACGCCCACAGGGCACGGCCATGACAGTCTTCGGAGCCCACCGGTTCGTTCCATCGACGATCGTAGAGGAGAAAGTTCTTGAATCGGCCCTTCTCAGGATTGAAGGCATGCTCCAGGAATGACAAATACAGACTCGACGAATTTGCGGATTCAAGTGGATATTTGTCCAACTGCTCTAGCAGAACAGTAAGTATGAGGGCGCGAGCATTGTCGTCCGTGGTATAGCCCTCCGCGCGGTTCGGGACCGTGAAGATCGCATGCTGCAGCATTCCCGTGTCGTCGGTCATGCGATTTAGATGATCACGCTTCAACTCCGGCAACTGATCCAGCGACTTGTGCGCCATCCGGGCGGAGAACTGAACACGCGGATTCTCCATGCGGTCGCTGCGCACTCGTGCGAAGCTTTCCATGTAGCCTTGCGCCACTCTTTTCCAGACCATATCGCGCGCAAACAGATAGGCGCGCTTCCGCATGGCGTGGCGTTTTGCGGGAGTGTCCAGCAGTTCAATTGTCTTCTGCGCAATCGCGTCGGGATCCTGGAACGGGACCAGCGCACCACGGCGGTCATCGAGCAACTCGATCGCGTGCCAATACGGAGTCGAGATGATCGCCTTACCCGCGCCTAGTGCATAGGCGAGCGTTCCGGAAACCACCTGAGCCTCGTACCTGTAAGGAGTGACGTAAATGTCGGCAGCGCCAATGAACTCAACCATCTCCTCAGGGCTGACGAAACGGTTATGGAAGATCACCTGCGATTCCACTCCCACTTCCTTCGCCAAAGCCTGCAAGCTATCTCGATATCTGTCACCCTCGCGACGGAGAATGTGTGGATGAGTCGCGCCCGCGACGATGTAGGCGACATTCGAGTGCCTGGAAAGAATCTGCGGCAGGGCTCGAATTACGTTTTCAATTCCCTTGTTGGGCGAGAGCAGCCCGAACGTGAGCAAAACCGCTTTTCCTTCCACCCCAAAGCGGTCCTTGTAGAAATTGGGATCCAGGAATGGAAGGTCGGGGACTCCATGCGGCACCATGTCGATCTTGCTACCCGGCACCTTGAAGATTTCCTGGAGGAACTGGGATGACAACTGGCTCATGACAATGAGGCGGTCGGAGAGTTCAGCGATCTCCTCCATCACCAACATCTGATCAGGATTTGGCTCGCGCAGCACCGTATGCAGCGTTGTCACCACGGGCATCTTCAGACCGCGCAGTAAATGCAGAATATGGCTTCCAGCCGGACCACCGAAGATCCCATACTCGTGCTGCAGGCACACCATGTCGATGTTGTTGAAGTTGAGGAATTCTGCCGCCTCCTCATACGACCTTACGTCATCCTGGGCGAGCGACCATCGCACGCGCGACGGGTAGTCGTACCCCTCGTCCGTGTCGTTCACCGGGAGCGCCAACAGGCGAGCATTCCCATACTCTGCGGAAATGGCACCGCACAGGTCGGTCGTGAACGTTGCGATTCCGCAATGACGCGGGAGATAATTCCCGATTACCGCGATACGACTGGGCAGGGATGCCTTTGATTGCAATCGGGCACGAGGCGCTGCGGTGCCTTCCTGAGCCAAGGGCCGCGGGCTGACTACTTCCAGAACTCGCTTTGGGAAAATTGTGCTTGGCAGCGACATTTGCTCCTAACTTGACGACAAAGCGGGGCGGAAAGCGCCGCTCGCAATTCGTTCCGGTGTGGCGACACTACCGCGTTGAGACCGTAGCCACACCACACTCTAAGCACCGGCTTTTCAGCGATGTGATCAATCCGCAAGCTGGGCACATTCTTTGTGATCGAACCTTGGCGCTCTGTGGTATCAGCTTGCGCATCGATAGGATCAGCAGGATCGTGAAGATCACGATAATCAGCCCGAAGACAATACTGGTTGCGTTCATAAGAGCGACCCTTCTTGGCGAGTTCTGGCTCCACCAAGCCAGTCAGGCAAGATGGCTATGGACGAAATGGTCAACCCCTTCACTCGCTGAAAAGCCTAAGGTGGGAGAGCTTCAGATGGACTGGCTTAGGTCAGAAGACCTGAAAGAGGAGAAAAACGTAACCGCCTCAACAACTATCATAGCAGCTCCTCCACTTTGGCGTCGCCAAGAGGCGGGGAGGCCTAGCATAGGGACATGAGCCGATTATCGGCTACACGGAAGTTGAGATTCTACCTGTGGTTCGCTTCGGCAAACTGGGAACGCGGCACGTCGTTTACATGTGGACGACGTGCCGCGCTGCATATCAACAAAGAAAGCTCTTGCCAACTACAGATAATTCGACGCACTGGGCCTCGATTGCCTCGGCATCGGTTAGTTTGACTACGCGGACGGGAAGTTTTTCGAGTTCCGCCAGTTTCGCCGCTCTCAGGCGGCGTGCCCCGGCGACCGCCTCGTATTTGCTTTCCTCCAGTTCGCGTACCAGAAGAGGGGCTAGTATCCCTTGCGTCTTAAAGCTGGCGGCCAGTTCTTCGAGGCTCTTTGCATCAAAGCGTTTGCGGGGATTGGTTGGTGACTCCGCAAGCGCGGTGATGGGAACGCTGCGGTATTCGTGGTTGTTGACTGCATTTTGCGTACTCGGCATGATTCTTTTCTCCTCTCAAGGTGTCTTTGGCTATGTGTTGGTGGACTCGGCGCACACGTCGGGCCTGAAAGCCAAACGTTGCAGGTGTTGACGTGCTATGCGGCTGCCGCGAGTGCCGCTGGCTCGGGGGCAATGCCCCCGAGAATCACGGCAGCGGTTTGTTGAACGGCTTGCAAGCTCTCGCGCAGGAGATTGGAGTCGCCGTGCCAAAGCTGGATGCAGTCCCGTTCTGAAGTCCGACCGATTGGCAGACCACAAAGGCCACGGCTTCAGCCTCGGTCTCGCGGACTTGCTTGGTGGTCAGGGTGCGGCGGTCGCCACGATGCAACATTTCGTGAGCAATCTCGTGCACGAGGGTGGAAAACTCCTCGGCTGGCTGCATCCCAGCAAGCAGCGTGATCTTCCCGCCATGCGAAAGACCCTTCGCGGGAGCAATTCGCTCTGCACGTGGTTTTGACGGTCACAAGGCAAGGCTTCACAGCTTTTTTTCCCTGAGAACAATACGGGTGGTGACACGCATAAGCGCCAACTTAAGTGGATTGCCGACAATCCGACCAGAATCGTCGGCGCACGCTCAGAACTCCAGGCGTGCCTGAAACGCGATCATGCGTGGACTGCTATCGCCACCCAAGCCCACGCCTAGCAGGCCGGTGGGCGGTGAAGTTGTATATGCAAGCGCTCCAAACCCTGTCTGCGTGGGAGGCTTTCCCGGAATCCCCGCTAGCGTCATGCTGGGAAGCCCAAAGTTCGGATGGTTGAATACATTGAAGAACTGGGCCTCTACTCTAAGCTTCACTCGCTCGCTCACCGGAAACCATTTCGTGAGATAGAAGTCATTCCAGACAAAATCGGGGCCGCGGAGGGCGTTGCGGCCGAGGTTTCCGAATTGGCAATGCTGTGGGTCGTCGCCACCGGCGCACTGCGCAGTACCGGGATCAACGGCGGAAACAAACGCGGCCGGATTGAGCCACTGGAGGGTGCCCGGTTGCGTTACACCAGCGACGGGATGATGCTCATAGAGCGGGACGCCCGTAACGACGCTCGCGAACTGCGGTCCGCTGCCCTGCACGATCCCCCTCGGGGTACAGGCCGCGTTGGGCGTCTCCTGCACGCACGCGGAATACGGCGTACTCAGGACCGAGAACGGCATCCCACTGTGCCAAAACATGGTCCCGGAAATTTGCCAGCCGTTGAGCGCGTGCGCCAACTGGTGATTCCGAACGTGGATGGGCAACTGATACACATATTGCGCGTTGAGGTTGTGCCGGATGTCATAGTCGCAAGGACCGTAATCGCGGGCCAGCTCTCCGGGCAACGGAGAGAGAATCCCTCCCGCAGAGAACTGAAGGAATCCTCCGTTCGAAACCGTATCCATACAGCGGCTCCTCGTGTAGTTGAATTGTCCTTGCAGACCGTGCCCCAGGCGCTTCATCGCGGTGAGTTGAAGGCCGTTGTAATGACTGTTCTCCCCGGTGGCGAGTTGGGTCACCGCGCTGAATCGTGGATCGGTCGGTTGCATGTAGGGGAATGGCCATGGGCACACACAGAATCACGCCGAATTACCGTCGCCGAGTGCTGCGACTGCCGGATCTGGATCATTGTAAAAGCGGCTGTTTTCAGCAGCCTCGGCTCGCCGGCTTCGCGCCGAGTCTACGAGTACGCCATCGACCAGTTCATCGCCTGGTACTGCTCCGAGCCTCGGCTGGCTTTCAACCGAATCGTCGTGGTGCGCTATCGCATGTACCTTGGAATCGCGGCATCTGGCCGCCAACACTATCAACCAGCAGCTTGCCGCCGTGCGCCGTCTTGCACACGAAGCTGCCGACTCAGGCTTGCTGAGTCCCGAACTGGCTGCAGGCATCAGCCGAGTCAAAGGAGTCAAGCAGCTCGGGTTTCGAATCCGGCAACTGGTTGAGCAACAGAGCAAAGCTCAGAAGTACTCAACACGCTTCTGGCGATAGCATGCGTGCCAAGCGAGATTATGCAATGCTGGCTATGCTGTTCGGTTGTGGCTTTCGCAGATCGGAACTAGTCGGCTTAGAGTTGGACGACATCCAGATGCGCTAGGGGCACTGGGCGGTGGTGGATCTCATCGGCAAGGGTGACCACATCCGCACCGTTCCCATTCCACGTTGGGTTAAAGCCGCGCTCGATCAGTGGACGGGGGCAGCCGGAATCAGGGAGGGAAGGATCTTTCGAGCCGTCGCCGGGGGCAAGGTATGGGGACAAGGCATCTCGCAAAATGTCGCGTGGTACGTCGTGAAGACCTGCTGCGAAAGAGCGGGCTTGGAGCATATTGCTCCACACGACTTGCGGAGGACTTGTGCGAAGCTGTGCCATACGAGCGGGGGCGAGCTTGAGCACATTCAGTCCTTGCTGGGGCATGCGTCCGTTCAGACCACGGAACGCTATCTCGGCTGCAAGCAGAATCTAGGGCACCTAGTAAACGACCTGTTCCGACTGGGAAACACAGACGCTGCCACGTATGTAGTTCTCGCGGGAACGGCGGTGCTAAGGGTGAAACCAGAGAGCGACCAGCCAAATAAAATGTCAGACGATGAAGGCAGTGGCAATCAAGAAGGGTCAGACTGGGGAACGAGCGCCGGATTTCACGGAGATGGGCACCCTTCGGTGTGATAGTTGCGGTGAGGAGTTCATTGTGTTTCATGATCCGCCCTCGTGGACAGGGCGGTCGCTGTGCGCCAAGCGCGCTGGCAACTGCCGGATTAGCGCCCACCCATCCCTGCAAGGGTCAATGAGTGCTAACGCCTGATTTCAACAACTATCGGGAGGCACCCGGCGCAGACGTGGGCCGCTTTTGCTCGATTCAACTTCTAGCGTCTATGGGGTACGTGGATTAATGGGGAACAGGAGCAAGAGTGCCATCGTCAGAGCCAGCACTCCAATAATGTCTCCAGTCGTAGTATTCAGGTACTCCCATTCTTCGGCGTCTCTTCTAGTCACATAACGCAGATAGCCTCCTTCCACATGCACTGGATACACCTGCTTGGTCTCGACGACCGGGGTGTGCGGAGCCGACACGTAGATGTCTGCTGCTTTGGACACGTGCCGGCTGCCGAAAAGAGCCCACAATCCTATGATGCAGCCCAGCAAAAGCTTGCGCCAAAGCGGCAAGTCTCCCAGATGTTGCAACTGTCCCCAGCCGTCAAAGAGCCCCATGAGGAGTCACCATGATGATTTGACGCCGAGAGCTGGGAAGCGCGCTAGCTACCTTTGGTAATCGACTGAATGTACTGGGGAGTTATCCGGTCCGAACCACGTCTCTCACAGTTGGCGAAACATCGCCAGTACACTCATTGACCTCGGCTCGGGGAGGGGGTGAGTGAAATCGCCCGATTTCGCCGGTTATCCGCTAAAATACTTGCCGAGAATGTATGGCCTATCGTGGTGAGCGCCTGAACCGCGTGCTCGGATACCAGCCGATCAGGATTAGTGCTGGGGTGAGACGAGCGATCTGGTCGTCGCTTCTAGCTATCCCTTTGGCCACGACGGCAACAGGAATATCGGATAGCGTGTCGGTTTCTGATGCTGTTCGCTACGTGGTTGCCCCTGGAACAATGCTCGCAGTTCGTTTTGTCCGGGTTGCGCCGAGTCATCGTGGCCCAGGCGTCTTTCTCGATGGCTTGCATTCGTACACAACCGTGATGTCGGTTGCCCTTCTACTAAATGCGATCTTCTATGCTCTATTCATCTTCGGGGTCACAACTCTACTTTCCGGCCTCAAGGAGAAAACGTCGTAGCAACGGTTGTCGAAATATCGCTATTACACTCATTGCCAGATTGCTGTTCGAGATTCTGGACGCTAGCGGACAGACAGCGGCCCCTCAAGAGAGTAAAAATCAGATGTGAGCGTCAAACTGCCCAAAACGATCAGCGAGGTAGCAGACGAACTGGAGCGGATTCAGCAAGAGCTGTTTTGCCTTCTAAAAGTGGTGGAGAAAATGGAAGAAGTCGATACTACCGGTCCTGTTATACGCGAAAAGAAATTAGCATCCCGCCACGGGCGCAGATGATCTCTAATGTCAACTGGCGAAATATCCCCATATCACTCATTGACCCCCGGCTGAGGGGGGTTTTGAGTGTAAACGCCTGTTAACGCCAGCTGAGATGCCGACGTATTGCCAACGGGTTAAGTCGAAGGAGGCATACGAGGCGTCCAGACCAGAAGCAAAAATGCAGCCGTCCCATAAAATATCGAGGCCTGCCACAATGTACCGTGAAACGCCATCCGTATCGACAATTCCCAACAAGCAACACCTACCGCCACTCCGAGACTGAAGACCTGTCCGGCCTCCCACTGTTTAGCACTTTTTGCGTTAGCGGCGTCGTTCACCGGCTTTTCTTTAGAACTTCGCAACAGCCGACCGCGCAATCGAAATGCGCCTGAGATTGACCAGACGGAGAAGCCGATCGCCAACCAATGCCCCCAAGTCCAGGCGCTTCTGCCACTGCTGCGTCCCATTTCCGCCAGCCAAGCAAACAGCGGAATAGCAGCTAGTAATGCCCACCAAATAAGCCGAAGCTTTTTGATCATTGACTCCATTTGATGGGGAATCCCTTGAACAGCATACGTTTTTGAGCAACCCGGGTCGACGTTACCTTCGGCGTTGAACAGCGCGTGCCGGTTGCCGGTTCCGGCAATTGACGTAACATCCCGACATTGTTATGGAATCATTACACTCATTGACCCAGAGACCCGGGGGTGAGCGCAAACGCCGTGTTAGCGTCAATTCACATTAGCTTTCGGTTGCCGGTGGTCGACACCGGCACGGGGGTGATGGGTCACGAGAAGGAGACACGTTGCGAAACTGCAAAGGACTGGGAGCAGAATCGAGTGGAGGTACTCCCATATGAGCCCCAAAGCCCCTGTCCCAGGTAGACCAAACCTCACCAACCCCAAGATTGAAGAGCAAATCCGCCAGCGTGCTTATGTGTTGTATGAAGGACGTGGAGGGGCGGATGGAAGCGCGCTGGATGACTGGCTGCGCGCAGAGCAAGAAGTGCTGGCGCTCAGAGAAGCCAAAACAGCCACGACCTCCTCCTAACGTTCTCATGGTTTTCTCGGGCGGGCCGCGCCTAGCGTGGGTTCTCCACAAACCTGTGGTCAAACTCTACGAAGAGTGAATGCTTGGCACAACCTCAAGCCTCGAAAGCAAATAACTATTGCAAAACCTCGATTACACTCATTGACCCAGAGGTGAGGGGGTTCTGAGTGCAAACGCTTGATTTCGAAAGTCGCCGAAAACCACCAATCAAGTAGGCTCACTGGCCGGAGTTGTTCGCTACTGCGGCAGCCCCACCTTGCGCACCAGCTCGGCAAACCGTGGGTCGGAACGTATGGGGTCGAGTACGAAGTCGGTCTTTAACCACATTAAATGTTCATCGTGCTCCTGATATGTGGTGTTGAGCCACTGGAATGCCTGATCTTTTTCTCCCAAGTCGGCGTAGGCTTGAGCGATAAAGTAGGCGGACGAGTACCCAGTCTTGCGCTGTGCTTGCAGGGTTTCGATGCTTTTGTTGAGCGCGCCCTTCCAGCCTCCCGAACGAAATCCTTGTTCCAAGGCAGAGGCGTATTCAGAATCGTTTCGGTCGCGAGTGATCTGGGCATAGTCCTTCCATTCTTCAATGACCTGCGCGTACATCTTCTTTGCCCAGTACGCGTCGGCTAGACAGGCGTGCGCCGGAACGAACCACGGGTTCTCATCTGCCACTTTCTTGCATGCCACGATGGCCTCGTCGAACCGCCGTGCCCCGATGTAAACGGTTCCTACCTCAACGCTGATGGCGAGTGATTGAGGGTCGAGCTGGTGGGCACGATTGACTTCAGCAAGGGCTTCCTGCTCCCTGCCCCCAATCGTACTCAGGTTGTCGGCATATATCTCGTGTGCATGCGCATCGTTGGGGTCGAGTTCTAAACCCTTCTTGAACTCAGCCTCTCCTCCCGCAAAATCCCATTCGTGCGCCATCATAGTGCCGCCCAGAGAGACGTGGGGACTCGCCAAGGTGGGGTCCAACTCCATTGCCTTGCGGGCGAGGGCAATCGACTTCGGGATATCTTCGACAGGACTATCCCCGTAGTCAGGCAATACGGCATAGGTACGGGCCAGGCCCGCATAGGCCAAAGCATATTTGGGATCTTCGGCGATGGCTTGATTGAAATAAGAGACAGCCGTTTTAAGGTCAGAGAGGGTCTGTTTATCAAAGTAGGAGCGCCCCTTCAAATACAATGCACTGGCCTCTGGAGTTTGCGTGCCTTGTTTGCTCGCCTGTTGCTTCTCTGACGTGCTGAGTTGCTGGCCGCTCGGGTCAGCGGCGAAGACAGTGCTGGCAGAGAAGCACAGCGCAACCAACAGAAAGGTGAAGTAACGCATCTATTTGTCCTCCGCAAATGTGCGGCGGCCAGCATTCTACTCGAACCATCGGGGCTTCGAAGAGCGCCCTAGGTCCAGCATGGTTGGCGTAACATCGCCATCTCTAACAATGTCGGCAGTGTCAAACACTTTTTGAGCGCACTGAGGCATGCACTCGAAGAAGAGCGCCATTTCGCTCTCGTAGGTGGTTTGCGCGTTTCCAACCTGGGCTCGCTGTTCATCGTTGGGGTCAGGAACTCAGTCCGACCCAGCCATCTCTTCGATCACCCACTGCGATCATGATTAC
>Ga0210391_10002599_pt1 | contig 15573 bp, 16 predicted proteins | sample IncBWC12OmetaG_FD_160573 | JGI IMG/M metagenome (GOLD analysis project Ga0210391, IMG submission 160573) | Forest soil microbial communities from Barre Woods Harvard Forest LTER site, Petersham, Massachusetts, United States - Inc-BW-C-12-O ... | reverse complement strand
GACGGCTAACACCGAAGCGCCGCCCTTGACCCGATGTCCCTTGGCGACCCGCAGGTTTGCATGGCCGGGTAAGATAACGTTCACCCGGGAGCCAAACTTGATGAGCCCGACGCGCTGCCCGCGGTCTACGGAATCCCCTTCTTTAAAATTGAATACGATGCGTCGAGCAATCGCCCCGGCAATCTGGCTGAAGGTCACACTGAAGTCTTCACCTTGTACGGTGATCACGTTCTGCTCGTTCTCAGCAGACTTGGGATCGAGGGCGTTGAGGAACTTGCCCTTTTGATAGCGAACCTCGCGTATGGTGCCGGCGATGGGCGAGCGGTTAACGTGGACATCAAAGACGCTGAGAAAGATGCTCAAGCGGATACGCTCTCCAGACGGGGTTTGGATGCGAGCGACCTCGGTGATTTTGCCGTCTGCCGGCGAAACCACCAGGCCGGCCTCGGCCGGCACGGGACGCTGTGGATCGCGAAAGAACCACAAAAAGAAGCAGGCCAGCAGGATGGGGATAACGGCCCAGATCCAATGCCCGGTTACCAGGAATACAAGAACGCCAGCCGCAAGGAAGCCAAAACCATAGAAGTATCCGTCACGAACCATGTGTGCGCTGAAACCCTTGGAGAATTATAGAGGTAGGGGGGCCTCAAGAAGCACGGCGTCTTCGACTGGTAATGAGTAGTAAGCGCGGCGTAACCCTGTGGTGGAGAAGCCGTACCGTTGATAGAGAGCGAGGGCGGCGGTGTTCGATGCCCGCACCTCCAGCCGGATGGTGGTGGCTCCGGCGTCGGCTGCCCAGGCCATGCAGGCTCGAACCAGCGCGGATGCAATGCCCTGGCGGCGGTAGGCGCGGTCTACAAACACGCCTTCCAGTTCGGCTGCGGTTTCGTGGCGCAACCAGCTGGTTAGTGCAAATCCGGAAAGGTGGCCGTCGCTCAGCGCAACCAGCCCGCAGCGCTGCAGTGGGTCAACGGGCGAAGTGCGAGTCTCAGCCAGCAAGATTCCTTCGTAGTCGGAGCGGGTCCAGCGGGGGCCGTCTGAGCCGGCGGCAAGGGCCGGCACGCCATCGAGGTCCTCAGCTGCGAGGGGGCGAATCAGGAGATTCACACCCCGACCCTGGCCGCGCGCAACACCTCGGCATCGGAGCGGCGCAGGTAATTTGCGTCCAGCGTCTCGGGGTCATCGAAGTCGCGCGCGTGGAAGCGGCTCATGGCAAAGCGGAGAGCCTCGGCAGCATCGGGAGGCTGCACGTAAATGGGCCCACAGGTGGCGAGGGCCGAACAGGCACTGGCAGAGGCTTCCCCTGCGCGGCTCTCATCGCAAACCAGCACCCCGGCGCCGGGCTGCTGAGCCGCTGTCAATGTCTGCTCAGCGGTCATGAGCGTTTCTCCCAGGCTTGTCCCGTTGCGATATTCGCCAACGTAGTAGTCGCCGCGACCGGCGTCCACTGCGGCAAGCACGTGGGGAAGGCCGCTGGCGTTGGCCAGCAGCCCCAGCCGGGAGACGGCGATGAGCGGAATGCCCGCACCGTCGGAAAGTCCTTTGGCGGTGCTTAGACCTACCCGGATGCCGGTGAAGCTGCCTGGCCCACTGACGACCACAATGGCCTCAATGTCGCTCATGGTTGCCTGCTGCTTCTGGAGCAGGGCGGCGATTTCAGGAATGAGACGCGCCGAATAGGTGCGCACGGCGAGCTCGGCCGTGGCGAGGATTTTGACGTCTTTTGTGCCAGCCATGCCAAGCGCCACGCTGGCCGTGTTTCCGCAGGTATTTAAGGATAGAAGCATGATTAAACAGCAGCAATCGGATCCTGGCAGATTTCGAGCAACAGACCATGGGAGTCTGCCGGATCAACCAGAAAGTGAAGGCGGCCACCGGCGCCGATCTCAATCTCATCCGAAAGCAGGCGAATGCCCGCCTTCTTCATTTCTTCGAATGCGCCGGAAATGTCGTCAACATGGAGCGCCAGGTGGTTCAGACCTTCCTTCTCCTTCTCGATGAGACGCAGGCGGCTTTCTCCTACCGGGATCATCACGCTGCGCACGCCTTCGTCCTCGATTTTTTCTTTGAGCACCGTGAGACCGAGAGCCTCATACAAGCGCCGGGCCTGCTCAATGCTACGGACCGCAATGCCCACGTGGTCGATGTTAGCCATCGTTCTCTCCTTGCCGCAGTAGTTGCTCCACCAGTTGCGGCACGAACTGGTAGGGATCCTGTTGGCGGCACGCGACCTGCTGGCTGATGGTCTGCAGGTCCTGGTCGCTAAGGCCATGTCCACGCAACGCGCGCAGCAGTTCGTGCCTTACCATTTCCATAATCCGTGTTCGCCAGTGTGTCTCTCGCCGGGTTTGGAGCCTTCCGTCCTGGCCCAGCCACTCACGGAAGCGGTCCACTTGCTGCTCCAATTCTTCGATGCCGGCACCGGTGGTGGCGATGGTTTTCACGACTGGCGGCACCCAACTTCCGTGTTCCGCAGCCAGCGACTGCATGGATCGCACCTCTTTTTCGACCCGGTCGGCGCCTTCGCGATCGCTTTTGTTGACTACGAAGATGTCGGCGATTTCCATGATGCCGGCCTTGATGCTTTGAATATCGTCCCCCATGCCCGGCATCAGCACAACCATGGTGACGTCGGCCAGGCGCACGATGTCGATCTCATCCTGGCCTACACCTACGGTTTCGAGCAGCAGGCGATCCTTACCGCTGGCCTCGATCACCACGGCGACATCTGCTGAGGCGCGGGCCAGGCCGCCTAAGGAACCGCGGGTCGCCATGCTGCGCATGTAGAAGCCCGGATCGGAATCGTGGTCTCGCATGCGGATGCGGTCACCCAGGATGGCTCCTCCGCTGTAGGGGCTGGTGGGGTCTACGGCGATTACACCCACGGTTGTTTGCTTTGAGCGGTAGCGCCGGGTCAGGCCGTCCACCAGTGTGCTCTTACCCGCTCCTGGTGGTCCGGTGATCCCGATTCGAAGTGCGTTGCCGGTTAACGGGAAGCAGCTGGATAGGATTTGCCGGGCTGTGGGGGCGTCGTTTTCTACCAGCGAAACTGCCCTTGCCAGTGCACGTACGTCTCCCTGGCGCAAACGCTCGATCAGCTGCGGTACATCCATCACCTGATCATACGATTGGGTGGAACCACCGCAGATCTTTCCACTTCGCTGCGCTTCGGTCGAGATGACAAAGGGAAGGGCGGCGCTTCCAGGGAGATTCGTTGCTAAACAGATACCGTTTTTCATCGCTGGCCGAAACGCCCAGGCCTCAAGGCAGATCCTACTTATTCAGAATCTCGCGGGCGATGATCAGGCGCTGGATTTCGCTGGTTCCCTCGCCGATCGTGCAGAGCTTTACGTCGCGGTAGAACTTCTCTACGGGGTAATCCTTGATGAAGCCGTAGCCTCCGTGTAGTTGCACTGCTTCGTCGCAGACCTTCACCGCTACTTCGCTGGCCATCAGCTTGGCCATCGACGATTCTAGCGTGGTTTTTTGCCCCGCATCTTTCATGACGGCTGCTCTCAACGTCAGCAAGCGCGCGGCGTCCAGGCCGGTTGCCATGTCGGCCAGTTTCCACTGGATTCCCTGGAATTCTGAAATCGCTTTGCCGAATTGATGGCGCTGCTTCACATATTTGCGCGCCGCGTCATAGGCTCCGCGCCCGATGCCCAACGACAAAGCAGCAATCGAAATTCGGCCACCGTCAAGGATACGCATGGAGTCGATAAACCCCTGGCCCTCCTCGCCCAGCAGATTTTCAGCCGGAATCTCACAGTCCTCGAAAATCAGCTCCGAAGTATCGCTGGCCCGAAGCCCTAACTTGTTCTCCTTCTTGCCGGCGCGAAACCCAGGAGTTCCCTTCTCCACCACAAATGCCGAAAGACCACGGGTGCCCTGGCCTTTATCCGTAACCGCGATGATGACAGAAATATCGGCGTAGTGCCCGTTGGTGATGAAGGTCTTATTGCCGTTCAACACCCAATTGTTACCGCGGCGAACGGCAGTGGTCCTGGCGCTTCCCGCATCCGAACCGGAACCCGGCTCCGTCAGGCCCCAGGCACCTAACCATTTACCGGATGCAAGCAAGGGAATGTACTTACGCCTCTGCTCGTCATTGCCGGCAACGAAAATGTGATTCGTACAGAGCGAGTTGTGCGAGGCCACAATGATCCCGATCGACCCATCGACTGCGGAAAGCTCCTCAACCGCTAGCGCGTAATCGACGTAGCCGAGGCCGGAGCCGCCAAGCTCTACCGGGAAGATGGCGCCCATCAGGCCCATCTCGCCCAGCTTCTTCACTACTTCGAGGGGAAACTCGCTGGCTTCATCCCAGCGCATGACGTTGGGAGCAATCTCGCGCGCCGCGAAATCACGGATTTCCTTGCGCAACTGCTCTTGCTCGTCGGTAAGGACAAAGGAATGGTTGGGAACGGTATCGGCCGCTTGAAGACTCATAAGTGAACCCGTAAGTGTAGCATTGTCGGCCTATAACACGCTGAGCGCCTGATCGAGGTCTTCCAGCAGATCATCGGCATCTTCAATACCAACCGAGATACGCACCATGCCGTCCGTAAGTCCAATGGCAGCACGGCCTTCCTCGCCTATCGCCGCGTGGGTCATGGTTGCCGGATGCGAAATCAGCGTCTCCACCCCGCCCAGCGACTCACCGACCGTACAAATCTTAAGCCGGCGCAGCATCGAGTTAGCCCGGTCTAAAGAACCAGTCTCGAACGTAATGAGCGAACCAAAACCCGCCATCTGCTTTTGCGCCAGCTCATATTGAGGGTGGTGCGGCAGTCCCGGGTACAAAACCAGCGGAATCTTAGGATGGCCGGCCAGGTAATTGGCAACCGCACGGCCATTCACTTCGTGCTGATTCATACGCACGGCCAGAGTTTTGACTCCTCGTAACACCAGAAAACATTCGAAGGGGGAAAGGATGCCGCCGGTGCATTTCTGCACAAACTCAAACGCTTCTTTCTGCTCCGGAGTCGTCGCCACCAGAACGCCTCCCAGACCATCGCTGTGGCCATTGAGAAATTTAGTGGTGGAGTGCATCACGATATCCGCACCAAACTCCAGCGGGCGTTGGAAATAGGGCGACATAAACGTGTTATCGACGCTGAGGTCAATCCTCTGCCCGGCCCTTTCATGACAGACATCCGCGATCGCGCGAATGTCTGTGATCTGCATCATGGGGTTGGTCGGGGTTTCAATATGCACCAGCCTGGTAGTCGGCTGAATCGCTCTGCGTACCTGCTCTGGGTCTGTCGTGTCGACGTAGGTGAAGCCGATGCCGTAATGAGCAATGATTTGGTCAAACAGCCGCGGAGTTCCTCCATAGACATTGGAGCCGCAGATCACATGGTCGCCGGTCTTGAACATGGTGACCAGGGCCGCAATCGCCGCCATGCCGCTCGAAAAAACGTGCGCCGAGGAGCCCCCTTCGAGCGAAGCCAGATTTTCTTCGAGCGCCGTACGGGTAGGATTCGACACCCGCGAATATTCGTATCCGCGATGCTTACCGATTTCCTCCTGCGCGTAAGTAGACGAAGCGTAAATGGGCACGTTGACCGCGCCAGTCAGCGCATCAGCAGGCTGGCCGTCATGGATTGCCCTGGTCGAAAACCCATGGCCGATCAAAGGCCGCCCTCGAAGATGCCCTTCGAAAGGTAGCGCTCGGCGGAATCGGGAATGATGGTAGCCACCCGCTTCCCTTCGCCCAGGCGAGACGCGATGTGTACCGCTGCCGCCACCGCCGCGCCACCACTGGAGCCGGAAAGCAAGCCCTCTTCTGCCGCCAGGCGCTTGACCATATCAAAGGCTTCGGGGTCGTGGATGGCGATGATCTCGTCGCAGCATTCGCGGTCAAAGGTCCGCGGAATGAAGGAAACACCGATGCCCTCAACCTTGTGAGGGCCGGGCTCACCACCCCCCAGGATGGAACCCTGGGTCTCTACGGCCACGGTCAGGATGTTCGGGTTTTGTTCTTTGAGGAAGCGCGCCACCCCGGAAAATGTTCCACCCGTGCCAACGCCGGCGACGAAGGCGTCCACCCGCCCCTCCATTTGCTCCCAAAGCTCGCGGGCGGTGGTGGCGTAGTGGTAGTCGGGATTGGCGATGTTTTCGAATTGCAGTGCGGCAAAGCTGCCGGGGGTTTCCGCTTCCAGAGCGCGGCAGCGGCGGATCGCGCCCGCCATGGCCTCGGCTTCCGGGGTACGGATCACGGTAGCGCCAAAGGCACGCATGAGGATGCACTTTTCTTCCGCGAAACCTTCGGGGACGAAGAGCACGACCTTATAGCCGCGGTGCACGCCAACCAGGGCGAGCCCCACTCCGGTATTGCCGGCGGTGGCTTCCAGGATGGTACCGCCGGGCTTCAACAAACCACGACGCTCCGCGTCCAGGATCATGCCCAGCGCGGCCCGGTCCTTGACGCTGCCACCCGGGTTATAGGTTTCCAGTTTGACGTAAAGATCGGCCGCCCCGGCAGGGGCAATCCGATGAACGTGAAGCATGGGGGTGGACCCCATCAACTCCGTCACATCTTCAGCAATAGGCAGCGTGCGCGCTGCAACCTCACGAGTAGAAAGGGTCATAGGCCAACTGACTAGTGTAGCAGCCGGGATTAATTGGATTCGGCCTGAGACCCACTGGCCTGAGAACCGCTTTTGGGGGCAGCTTGCGCCTTCTTGGTATTCGGGTAGTAGCCGGTTTTGGTGCGAACAATCAGCTTGTTGTAGCCTTTCGCGTGCGCATCCACATGGACGGTACGAAAGCCTCCCTGGCTGATCGGCTTGGTGGAGTGATAACCAATGGTGTACTGCTCGCGGATGTCGCGGGCCACCTCTTCGGCGATCTCATCCACCTGGTTCAGATTTTTAGGGAAGAAGGATATCCCACCCGTCTCATTGGCCAGCATTTCGAGGGCCCGTTTGGCGCGACGGGCCTCGCGGCCGCCGCCAGTGTCGTCATAGAGCAGCCCTATCGCATAAACGATCGGCCCTTGCAGGTCCTGAATGCGGCGGACTGTTTCCTCGAGCGTGGTGCTGGAAGCGTTGTCTTCTCCGTCGGTGATGACCAGCAACACCTGCTTGGGGCGCTTGGAGTTTTTGGTGAGGTAATCCGCAGAGGCCATGATGGCGTCGTAAAGGGCCGTACCGCCTTTGGAATCAATGTGCGAGAGGCCATCGCGCAGCTTGGGGATGCTGGAGGTGAAATCCTGATCGATGTACGCCTCATCAGAAAAATTCACTACGAAGCTCTCATCCTGAGGATTGGAGTGCTGCACCAGATCAAGGGCAGACGTGTTTACCGCCTGGCGCTTGGTGCGCATCGAGCCCGAGTTGTCGACCAAAATGCCGAGCGATATGGGAATGTCCTGATGCTGGAAGGAGGTAATGGTCTGGGCCACGCCATCTTCTGAGACCCTGAAGTCTTCCTTGGCCAGACTGGTTACCATGTGCTGTTTATCGTCGAGAACGGTGGCGTTCAGCACCACCTCATCGACATTGCGCTGGAGGGTATATTTGCCGTTGTCGCGGCCAATCGTCGCGGCGCTCTGGCCTGGCTGGGGTGCGGTCACCTCTCCATCAGGCGAGGCCACGGGGTCACGGTCGACGTTCAGAGGGCGCTGTTTTTCCGGCTCCGCCACTTGCGACATGGCAGGGCCTGGCAAGCAGCAAAGCAGAGAAATCGATAGCAGGAACAGCCGTTTACTGCAAAGGCGCATAGTATCCGGTACGGGCGTGAACTGTAAGCTGGGGCAGCCCCTCGGGCGGAACCAGCTTTACCTTCAATTTACGCCACTTCCCGTCCCGTTTGATGTCGTCCGATTTATACCCAAGTACATATTGGTTACGTAACTCGGCGCTGATCTTGGTCGCGATGTCGGCCATGTCGGCCAGATCGTCCACGCGAAAGAGCTGTCCGCCGGTCTCCTCGCTGACATCGTGCAGCAGGATGGGACCCAGTTGCTCTTCGCGCGTTGGCGCGTACTGATCGAAGATGCCAATGGAGTAGATCTGTACGTCGGACTCGCGAACCACCGAACGCACCTCACTCTCGGTATAGCGGCTGCGGTTGTCGCCCCGTCAGAGACCACCAGCAGGGCCTTGCGCTCATTTTTGGCCTGCTTCATCTTGTTTAGACCAAAATAAATGGCGTCGAGCAGCGCGGTCCGGTGTCCGGGTTTTACGGTCAGCAGGCGAGCCTCAATGTTGTCGATATTGTTGGTGAAATCCGTAATCAGCTCGGGCCGGTCGTTGAAGCCGATGACAAAGAACTCATCCTGCGGATTGGCTGTGCGCAGAAATTCCAGGATCGAGTTCCGGGCGCGGTTGATCTTGTCTGTCATGCTGCCGCTCAGATCGAAGATGATGCCAATCGAGACGGGCGCATCCTCGGAAGAGAAACTTTTGAGCTTCTGCAAAGCATTGTTTTCGTAAACGAAAAAGTCCTGGCGCTCGAGACCAGTTACTAGACGATTAAGTGGATCGGTTACCGTGACGGGTACCAGGACCAGGTTTACGTCGACCCGCATGCGCTCGTTAGGCCGTGCGGTGAGCGCCTTTTTGCCTTCCAGCGGGACCGGTACTTTTGGATCTGGCTTTGCGTCTGGCGCTTTGCCGTCGATGGGCGCGGCGGGAGCCGGCGGCGGGGGTTGGACGTGGACGTCGTTCAGGGGGTCCTGAGCCAGGCAGACCTGAGTGAGCCCGAGCCCTAGAAATAGGACTAGTGCGATGGCAGCCTTTACCGTCGTTCCGCCGCCCAGCCTCGTCCCCATTCTGCGCTCGATGGTGAGCGCCATAGTCCCAGCCCCCGTGTCCCAGTTGTCGTGTGCAGGATGGTAGCACGTTAAGTTTGACCCTGGATTCCCATAATCGTTTGCGGGTTTCATGTAACTACCTCGCTATGGGTGTTGCCTCCTATGGGACGGGAGCGTCATACAGCGCCGGCGAGGCTCTTCCCGTCAGGTACAATCTGGCAGGTATAAGAGAGCAAAGCAATTGGCAGCGCGGCTGTGGTTGCCGATGTCTGGAGCTGGAACCCCCAAGCATGGCCCGAATTTATCCCTTCCGCGCGTTGCGTTACAACCCCAGCATGGTACGCGTAGAGGACGTCGTAACCCAGCCCTACGACAAGATTACACCTGCCATGCAACAGGCTTACTACCAGCGCAGCATCTACAACCTGGTCCGCATCATCCTCGGCTTACCCGAGCTTTTTGATGAGCCGGGAAGCAATGATGTCTACACCCGCGCGGCGCGCGATTTTGCTGACTGGCGCAGGATGGGGATCCTGGCGCAGGAAAAGGACTCCTGCATCTTCGCCTATTCCCAACGTTTTACCGTACCTGGCGGAGATGGAGAGACTCACGAGCGGCGCGCATTTATCGCCCTGGGCGAGCTATGCGATTACAGCCAGCAGGTGGTGTTCCGTCACGAACAAACCCTTTCCAGGCCCAAGTCTGATCGTTTCAACCTGCTGCGCGCGACCCGGGCCCACTTCGGACAGATCTTCATGCTCTATTCGGATCCGGCTCTGACCGCGGAAAAGATCCTTTTTTCGGGTAGGACTGCGCCTGAGATCGAGGTAACCGACGAGTACGGTGTGACCCATCGGGTGTGGAAGGTCAGCGATATGAGCACCATCAATATTCTCCTGGGGGCGATGGAGGATAAGAAGCTGATCATTGCCGACGGTCACCACCGGTATGAAACAGCCCTCAAGTACTCGCTCGAGCATGCACCATCCACCCTCGCCCGGACAGAGAGGAACCTGGCCAACACCACGCCCCAGCCTCACTATCCCGAGGCGGCCGTCATGATGACCTTCGTCAACATGGATTCGGCCGGCATCACCATACTCCCCACCCATCGGGTGGTTTTCGGGCTGAAGGATTTTTCTCCGGCGGCGTTCCTGGAGCAGGCTAAGGAATTTTTCCACGTGCAATCCGTGACGGCGGAAGATGCGCTGGCCCTGACGAGGTTGCTGGCTCGACAAACAGGCACGGCCTTTGTCGCCATCACCCCTCTCGGGTATCACATGCTCAGGGCCAAACCGGACGTGGTGGCCCAGGCGCTGGCCAGGCTTCCCGAGCGGCAGCGGAAGCTGGATTTAACCCAGCTACATTCGCTGGTACTGGAACAATTGCTGGGCATTACCGCGGAAGCGATCCGCGAGCAACAGAACCTGCGCTATGTGCGCGACGCCGGCGAAGCGATGGAGCAGGTCTCGAGGAGAGAAGCGGACGTGGCTTTTCTGACGAATCCCATCACCCTGGGTCAGTTGCGCGAAGTTGCCTTCGCAGGCGATGTTATGCCCCAGAAGTCCACTGACTTCTATCCCAAACTCCTGAGCGGTCTTGCCATCTATGCGTTGGATTGAGCCGGGGCAAACGCTCGCCGTGGCGCTAATCGCTCTTTTGGTGGTGCCTTGGCCCGCCGGCGCTCAGTCAACCACGAATGCTCCGCCATCTGCGCCTGCGGCCGCTCGCCCAACGGCCCGGTTTGCGGTGGTGATTGACGCGGCTCATGGGGGCTCTGATACGGGCGCGCGGTTGTCTGACCGGCTGCTGGAAAAAGACCTCGCTCTGACGTTATCGGTGCGTTTGCGCTCGACTCTGGCGGCACACGGCATTTCCGTGGTCACTACACGGGAATCTGATAGTACCCTGCCGGCGGTCAACCGGGCGGAGACGGCTAACCACGTGGGCGCGGCTGCCTGCATCAGTCTGCACGCTACTACCAGCGGCAGCGGCGTGCATCTTTTTACTGCTTCGTTAACGCCTGTTCCGATCACCCGTTTTCTGCCCTGGGATACGGCGCAGGGCGCGTATGCCGAGCAGAGTTTGCGGTTATCGTCGGAATTGGATTCCGCCATGACCCACGCGGAAATTCCCGTGACCCTGGGCCGCACCGCACTGCAGCCACTGGACAGCTTCACCTGCCCGGCAGTGGTGGTGGAGTTCGCGCCGCTTTACGGTACTGGCAGGGTGACCGCGCTCTCGGACCCCGGATACCAGGACAGGATCGTAGCCGCCCTGGCCGCGGCCGTCGAACAATGGCAGCGCGATTGGAGACAGCAGCCATGATCTCCCGTGGGCAGCGCATTTTGTTCTGGATCCTTTTGGGCAGCTCGGTGCTCATGGCGGTGGTTCTGCTCCGCATGCGGGAGAGAGCCATGGACCGCCTGCTCGCGTCCGCCGAAACCAGTCCGCTCAACCCTCCGGCTGGAAGACCGGTACAGAGTGTAACCCTGATGGTTGCCAATGATATGGACGGGTCGGTTCAGACCGCGTATCAGAATCTGGCGCTGCCGGTCGATGCCAACGCGCGCGCGCACGTCATTCTGCAGCATTTGATTGTTCAGTATGCAAAGCCAAACTCCAAGCACCCGATTGCGACGAATAAGGGTGTGAACGAAATATTCTTTATGACCCTTCCCCTTGATGCCAACCAGGTCGTCCCGGGGACGGTAGCGGTGGTCGACCTGAGCGGATCGTTTGTCGACGCCCATCCTTCCGGGATCGAGCCGGAGACGCTCACTCTGCTTTCCATTATCGGCACTCTGCATGCCAACTTTCCCCAGATCGCGCAGGTTCGTTTTCTGGTGGATGGCCAACAACGCGATACCCTTGCCGGCCATGCTGATCTAACCCGGGTGTATCTCGCTTCCGATACGCCTGGAGTCAAACATCTGTGAAGATCGGCGTATTCGACTCCGGGTTTGGAGGACTGACCGTGCTGCGGGCGCTGTTGCCTTTGTTGCCGGGAGCGGAGTTCCTGTACCTGGGTGACACGGCGCGGTTGCCGTATGGGTCGAAATCCCGCGCCACGATTGTGCGCTATGCGCTTTCAAGCACTCGCTTTCTGCTCGACCAGGGTGCGGAGTTTTTGGTGATCGCCTGCAACACTGCCAGCGCGTTGGCCCTGAAGGAGATTCGCGATTCCACCGAAGTGCCGGTTCTGGGCGTGATCGAGACCGGAGCTGACGAGGCGGCTGCCTCGTCGAAGACGCGGGAGATCCTGGTGATCGGCACCGACGCAACTATTGCCAGCCATGCGTACGCCGGGGCGTGCCGAGAGCGAGGCCTGCGTACCATCGAGAAGGCCTGTCCGTTGCTGGTGCCGCTGGTGGAAGAAGGCTGGGTCGATCATCCGGTCACGGCCGAGGTGATCAGGATTTACCTGACTGAATTGTTGGAGCAGGCGCAGGAAGCAGAACTCGATCCGGACACGTTGGTGTTGGGCTGCACGCATTACCCGCTGCTTCGCGCGATGATGGAAGCAGCGGTAGCCCCCGCGATCCGGGTGATCGATTCGGCCCAGGCGACGGCTACCCAGGCGGCCCGAATGCTCGGCGGCCATTCCGGTGTGTCCAGGAATCCTGGCCAGCGCTGCCACTGCCGTTTCTTTGCTACGGATTCGGTGACCAAGTTCCAAAGGCTGGGTGCGCGCTTTTTAGGCAGCGCGATCCACGAGGTGGAACTGGTCGACCTGGGTGGCTGATATATCCTAACCAGATGATTAATCTCAAGGGTCAGACGGCAGTCGTATTCGGCCTGGCCAACAAGCGTAGTATCGCCTGGGCCATCGCCCAAAAGCTTTCCGCGGCCGGAGCGCAGATTGCTATTTGCTACCAGAATGAACGTCTCCGGGTGGAAGCAGAAGCCCTTGCTGGGGAGCTGCCGGATGCCGCTGTTTTCCAGTGCGACGTTTCGAGCGACGAAGAGATCGACCAGGTCTTTGCCCAGCTGAAGGATCGCTACGGGAAACTTCACACCCTGGTGCACTCGGTCGCGTTTGCTCCCGCGGAAGCTCTGCAAAATGATTTTCTGTTGACTACTCGCGATGCGTTCCGCATCGCTCACGAGATCAGCGTCTATTCGCTTGTTGCTTTGAGCCGTGGGGCTGCACCGCTGATGACCGATGGCGGCAGCATCATGACTCTGACTTACTATGGGTCGCAGAAAGTGGTGCCGCGTTATAACGTGATGGGAGTGGCGAAAGCGGCGCTCGAAGCTACAGTACGCTATCTCGCGGCGGATCTTGGCGGGCAAAAGATCCGGGTGAATGCGATCTCTGCCGGTCCGATCAAGACCCTTGCGGCGCGCGGGATCGGGGGGCTTAGTGAGATGCTCAAGGTGCATGCCACCCGAGCACCGCTGCAGCGGAATATCGAGCCCGCTGAGGTGGGCAATGCGGCGCTGTTTCTGGCCTCGGATCTGTCGTCGGGAGTTAGCGGCGAGGTTCTGTATGTGGACTGCGGCTATAACGTCGTGGCGTTTGCCAGTGCTGAATTGGAGCATATGCGCGGTTGAGTTAGGGATCTGTGTGGATTTGTTGGGTCCGAGAAGCCCCGGGCTTTCATAGGCTGCGCAGAACTCCCTTTCGCGTGAAGTCCTAGCTAGCCGTTTGCGGTAGGGTTTTGTGCCGTCCCCCTTCGACAAGCTCAGGGCAGGCTTTTCGGGACCGCCTCGTAACTAAGCCCACCCGGCACTGACGTGCCGTGTGCGACCCAGGACGTTAGTCCAGGACGCAAGTCCTGGGAGCTGGATCTCAACCCAGAAATAGTCCCGCAGGGACGAACGAGAATAACCCAGGACGCAAGTCCTGGGAACTGGATCTCAACCCAGAAATAGTCCCGCAGGGACGAACGAGAATAACCCAGGACGCAAGTCCTGGGAACTGGATCTCAACCCAGAAACCAGTCCCGTCAGGGACGACAGAGAATGCGCAGGACGCAGTCCTGGGAACTGGATCTCAGCCCAGAAACCAGTCCCGTCAGGGACGACAGAGAATGCGCAGGACGCAGTCCTGGGAACTGGATCTCAGCCCAGAACCAGTCCCGTCAGGGACGACAGAGAGTAGCCCAGGACGCAGTCCTGGGAACTGGATCTCAGCCCAGAAACCAGTCCCGCAGGGACGACAGAGAATGCGCAGGACGCAGTCCTGCTACTCCTCGATCCCATGTACATCGAGAAACTTCTTTATTTCTTCGGCAAAACTATACCGCCGATGATGTTCCTCCTGCCTTTCGATATATCTGACTGTGACCTCCCTTTGGGAAACACCGATGGAAAACGCCCCATAACCCTCCTGCCACGCAAAACCCTGTGTTCGAGGGAAATTTTCATGAATCCACTTTGATGAAGACGCCTTTAACAACTGCACGGCCTTGGCGACCGAAAGGGTGCGCGGCAAAGAGATGAGCAGATGAATATGATCCCTGGTACCGCCGACTGCCAACGCGGGTGTGCCCAGTTCCCGCGCGATTCCGCCCACATATCGATGGAGCCTCTCGCGAAACTCGTCGCGAATGCAAGGCCGCCGCTCCGCGGTCGCAAACACGACATGCACAAGACAGCAGATCCGGCTATGAGACATGATCGCGCCAGTATACGCAACAAACACTGAGACCAAGCGCCTTCCTAAAAACAACTTAAGAAAAGACGACCCGATGCGGACGGGTGGTTAGTTGCCCTGGACGCAGTCCTGGGCAACTCAAACAAGCCGAGCCCAAGTCCCGTCCAGGAACGACCGGGAAACCCAGGACGCAAGTCCTGGGACGCTCAAACAAGCTGAGCCAAGTCCCGCAGGGACGACCGAGAGTAGCCCAGGACGCAGTCCTGGGAACTGTATCTCAGCCCAGAACCCAGTCCCGTCAGGGACGACAGAAAATGCGCAGGCTGTTGCCCGAAAACGCGAGCTAGGGCAGGCGTTTTTCTGACCGCGGCTCTGAGGTTGCTGATGTGCCTGGACTTTTCGACTAGGATCCACCGGCCACTCTTGATCTAGCGCGGCTCGCCGATGACGCACACGCGGCGCAGTGGATAAGGGTGAAATACGCGTGCGGGAGGCAGCCAACGGTCGATCAAGCGTCGCATGCGGTCCCAACGAACGTGGCCAGTCTGGCTCCGGCGCGCGGGGTTTCGCGACAGACGAAATAGGACGGACCCTTTTCAGGGACGGACGGTCCGTCTGTCCTGCCTTCGTCTGATCCCGCAGTCCTCAAGCGTTCGCTGTCAGACTACACCCCGGCTGCTTCCGGGGCCGCATCGAGCGAACCACGACTTTTCGCAAGACGATGGGGGTATTTCGTCGTCCGCGCCCCCCGTCTCTTAGCTCCCAACAACCAAAGTCACCGCCATCTTCTGCGTGGTTGTGCCGTCCGACGCTACAACCTGGATGGTATAAGTCCCCGGCGCAACGGTAGTCACCGTCGGACTCGTGGGCTGCGTGGGAGCGGTGCTGCCGCCTCCTCCCCCGCATCCTGACACTCCGCCGATCACCAGCGCAAGGCCAATCGACACCGCAAAAGCCACCCGTCGCCGCCCTCTGCACAAAGGCAACAGCAACAGAACTCCGGCCAACGCCGTACCAAGCGCGGGAGCCACGCTGCTCTGCGTGGTCTCGGTAGCAATCGTAAGCATGAAACCAGCCGCCTTGTCGCCGGAGATCGCCAGGGTAGCAGGGCTAAACGAGCAAACAGCATTCGCCGGCAGCCCACTGCAACTGAGGGCGATATTCCCCGAATATCCAGCGGACGGACTCAAAGCCAACGAATATGTGGCAG
>Ga0210391_10002595_pt1 | contig 15576 bp, 12 predicted proteins | sample IncBWC12OmetaG_FD_160573 | JGI IMG/M metagenome (GOLD analysis project Ga0210391, IMG submission 160573) | Forest soil microbial communities from Barre Woods Harvard Forest LTER site, Petersham, Massachusetts, United States - Inc-BW-C-12-O ... | reverse complement strand
CACGAGCATGAACATGGGAACGAGCATGCGCATACGCACACGCATAGCCGGAACTGGCCGGAGATTCGTGCGCTGATTTCTGCTGCGGCGATTGCGCCGGAGGCGAAGCGGATTGCGCTGCGGGCGTTTGAGCTGCTGGCGCTGGCTGAGGCGAAGGTGCATGGCATCGGGCCGGAGGAAGTGCATTTTCACGAAGTGGGCGCGGTGGACACCATCGTCGACATTGTTTGCGGCGCGGTGGGCGCGGCTTCGCTGGGTGTGACGGAGTGGCGCTGCTCGGCGGTGAATGTGGGAAGCGGATTTGTGAATTGCGCGCATGGGCGGATGCCGGTGCCTGCTCCTGCGACGGCTGAATTGCTGCAGGGCGTGCCAGTGTATGCGTCGGGACCGCAGATGGAGCTGACCACGCCGACGGGCGCGGCGATGCTGCGGGCGCTCGAATGCCGATTCGACGCGGATGGGCCAATTGTTGTGACCCGCAATGGGTACGGCGCGGGGAATCGCAATCCTGAGGGATTTGCGAACGTGCTGCGGGTTTCGGTGGGGACTGGGGCGAAGAGCGCGGCGGGGAAGCAGATGTTTTCCGGGGATCGCGTGGTGGTTTTGGAATGTGCGCTGGACGATGCAACGCCGCAGGTGCTGGCGCATGCGATCGAACTGGCGCTGGAGCATGGCGCGCTGGATGCGATGGCGGCTCCGGTGACCATGAAAAAGGGCAGGCTGGGGACGCTGCTGACGGTTCTTGCCAGGCCGGAAGATGAAGAAGCGCTGGAGAAGCTGCTGTTTCGCGAGACGACGACGCTCGGCATTCGTCGACGCGAGGAAGAGCGCGTGATTCTGGATCGCGCGTTTGTCACGGTCGAGACACAATTCGGAAAGATTTGCGTGAAGATTGCTTCAGCGGCGGGCGAAACGATGAATGCGATGCCGGAGTATGAAGATTGCCGACGGGCCGCGCGGGAGCATGATGTTCCGCTGCGGACGGCGATGGAAGCGGCGCTGACGGCCTATGCGGAAGCGCAGGCGAAAGCATGACGCGCGAGACGATTCTGCAATTGCTGGAGAGCGTGCAGGCAGGCGACACGACGCCGGCATACGCGCTGCGCGAACTGGCGAAGCTGCCGTATGAGGATGCAGGGTTTGCGAGGATCGATCATCATCGCGCTCTGCGGCTGGGATTGCCCGAAGTGATTTACGCGGGGGGAAAGACGCCCGCGCAGGTGGCGGAGATTTTTGCGCGCATGGCTGCCGCGGGCAGCAGCGTGCTTGCCACGCGCGCCAGCGCCGAAGCGTATGCCGCTGTGCAGGCGCGCGTGCCGGAAGCCGTGTTTCACGAGCAGGCGCGGATCATTGGACTGAACAAGCCTGAGCCGGGCGAGCATGCAGGGCCGGTTGCTGTCATCTGCGCAGGGACCAGCGATCTGCCGGTTGCGGAAGAAGCTGCGGTGACGGCGGAGTATTTGGGGATCAGCGTATTGCGCATCGCGGACGTGGGCGTGGCCGGGCTGCATCGCATTCTGGCGGAACGCGAGACGCTGGGCGCAGTGCGGGCTGCGATTGTGTGCGCGGGCATGGAAGGCGCGCTGCCTAGCGTAGTCGGTGGGCTCGTTGCCGCTCCGGTGATTGCGGTTCCCACCAGCGTGGGCTACGGCGCTGCGTTTGGCGGGGTGGCGGCGCTGCTGGGGATGCTGAATTCCTGTTCGCCGAATGTGTGCGTGGTGAATATTGACAACGGATTTGGCGCGGCCTATGTGGCGGCGATGATGGTGCGCAGCCAGACGCGGGCGGCGGAGCCCGTTGCGCACAAGCCGGCCGCCGCGCATCGATAATCCTCAGACGATCAACAACACCTTGCCGGCTGGATGCTGATTCTCCGCGAAGTCCTGCGCCTGCGGCGCTTCTTCGAGTGGGAATTTTTTCGCGATGGGAATGGTGAACTCGCCGCGCGCGACGTCTTCGGCTAATTCATGGAGACGCGGAGCATCGGGCTGGGTCGAAATGGCGGAGACGTTGATGTTTTTGCCTTTGGCCGCTTCCGGCTCGCCGAGCACGGAGCCGAGCACGCCGCCGGGCTTGAGAGCGCCCAGCAATTTGGCGATGGTCGCGCCGTTGACGGTGTCGGCGATGGCGTCGAGGTCGCGGAGGGATGCGATTTCCTGATCGTCGTCGATCGCCACGACGCGCTCTGCGCCGAGCTTCTGCGCTTCATCGCGCTGGCTGGCGCGGACACCGGCGATGACGTGGGCTCCATGCTTGCGCGCTACATGAACTGCGGTGCGCCCCACGCCGCCTAAGGCTCCGGTGACAAGGATCGTCCAGCCGGGCTGGACTTTCACGGCGCGTTCGATGAGTTGCGAACCGGTGGTGAGCACCAGGGGCAGGGCCGCGGCCTGTTCAAAGCTGAGCTGGTCGGGGATAGGCGCGAGAATATCGGCGCGGACTGTGGTGAATTCTGCGTAGGTGCCGAAAGCCAGGGCCATCACGCGCATGCCTTTTTGGAAGCCGGTCACATCGCCGCCAACATTGACGACTTCACCGGCAAGATCGCGTCCGAGGATTGCTGGGAAGGTAAGGGGAAAGCGGCTGCGCGCGGCCCCGCTGCGCAGCTTCCAGTCGATGGGGTTGATGCTGGTGGCGCGGATGCGGACGCGCACTTCGCCGGGGCCGAACGGCGGTTCCGGCTGGTCGTTCACAAATTTCAACTGATTGATGTCGCCGTATTCATACAGGACAACAGCTTTCATAGCGGATTCTCCATTTGCTTAGATAGGATGAACCAATTCGGCGGCTCGTAGTATTCGAGGGGCGAAGCTGAAAATCAGACGCCGACTACTGTGCGCTTGGGCTTTTTCGAGAGTAGCCAGAGCATCCAGATCACGATGAAGAGCGAAGCCATGCCGGCGAGGCCGAGGATGCGGAGCACGGCCACGGTGTAGCGGCCCTGCGACGGCGAATAATTGCAACAGTAAAGCAGGATCAGGTCGCTGAGCGATCCGATGTGGTGGGTGCTGGCCTGGATGAGGGCGAGGCGCACGTCGCGGGACTGGTAATCGACGCCGAAGAGGTATTTCGACATGCGGCCGTCGGGCGTGGCGATCATGACCACGCTGGAGTGAGCGAACTGGTCCATTTTGCCGTCGGGGCCGGGCACGCGAACGTAGTGGAAGCCGGTGGCATCGGCGAGCGCGGTGATGGACGACTGCGGGCCGGTAAGGAAATGCACGGAGCCGGAGGCCGTGCTGGAAGCGTTCAGCATAGAGAGGAAGTGCTGTTTCTCCATGGCGGCGTTGGCTGGAGTGTCGGCCGGATCGATGCTGGTGACGACGACGTCGTACTGATTGCCAGCCTGGAAACCGCTCTCGCGCAGGGCTGTGGCCATGCCGTGGAGGACCTGTGGGCACAGCAGTTGGCAGTTGTAGTACATCAGCTCCATCATGACGGGCCGACTGTCATGGAAGTAGTCGCCGAGCTTCACATCGCGGCCGGTTTCGTCTTTGAAGGGCGCGTCGAGGGGCAGCGGATGGTTCAGATTTTGATTGATGCCGGCGTGCGTCTGCCAGTCTGGAACCTGCTGAGCGGTGGCTCCGACGGGCCGATCGGCGGAATACTGCGCGCGCGCGGAGGGCGCGAACACCCCAGGAACGAAGCTGAGAACAAGAACTAAGCCGGAAATGCGGAGGCGCATCACTCTTCAGGATACGCCGCCGCGGCCGGGGTTTATTCAGGATACGCCGCCGCGGCCGGGGTTTAGGGCAGGGGATGCAGGGTTACGGTTTTTCCGGTGTGGGCGGATTCGCGCGCAGCATCGAGGATTTGCATGACGATCACGTTGGTGTCGAGCGAGGTCAGGTCGCCGTCGGGATGCAGATCGCCGCGGACCACGGCGGCCAGGTAGTGCAGGGAAGTGTCCTCGGGCGCGGCGAGGGGCGGCGCGGTCAGAGTGTCATCCGGCGATGATTCGCTGAAGCGCTCGCGCAACTGGGTTGGATTGGTGGCGATCACGTAGCCTTTGGTGCCGTAGACTTCGGTGTCCTTGCGGCCAAAGGTCCAGTTCCACGAGGGCATGAGCACGGCCTGGGCGCTGGGATAGCGCAGGACGATGGTGGCGTCGTCGTCGACGTGGGGATAGATCTGCGGCTTGTCAGTTTGGGCGACGGCCGTGACGCTGATGGGCGCCTGGCCGTGCATGAACCAGGTCATGAGATCCGCGCCATAGCAGCCAAAGTCGTAGAGCGCGCCGGCGCCGTTCTGCGCGGGGTCGGTGAGCCATTGCAGAAATTCAGGCTGTACGCCGATTTCCTTCGGGCCCTGGTGGCCGTCGTGGATGACGACTTTGCGCAGATCGCCGAGGCGGCCCTGCTGCAGCAGATCGTAAACCGCGCGGTTGCCGGAGTACCACGTGGTTTCGTAGTTGACGAGCACCTGGATGTGGTGCTCGCGAGCGGCGCGGCGAATGGCGAGGGCGTCGTCGACGGAGAGGGTGAGCGGCTTCTCGACCATGACGTCGAGGCCATGGGCCGCGGCTTGCTCGATGATGTGGCGATGCTCGCCGATGGAGGTGTAGACCAGCAGCGCCTGCGGATGGCGCTCGGCCAGCATTGCGTCGAGGGTGGGATAGAAGAGCGCGTGATCGAGGTGATAGTGCTGTTCGTATTTCGCGCGGAGATCGGCGTTGGGATCGACGATGCCGACCAATTCAGCATCGTGCTGCAGCGGGAAGGCGTGGAGAAAGCCGGTGACGTGCCCGTGCTCGAGGCCAACGATGGCCACGCGAACGGGAGGCTGCTGGGCAAACATGGGGGTTGAGAGAAATCCAAGGATGGCGGCGATGGAGCAACAGAGGGAGCGTGTCAACCGAATATCCATACCCGCCATGTTACCGCCGTGAGCGGCTTCGCTGCCGGGCGTTGCACCCCTTCCAGGCTGGGTGTTACCGTGAGAATTCGACTCTTATAAGAAGGAAACCCAACTTACATGCAGACCAGCTATAACGGCGTTGCCCTGCCCGAGGGTGGCGAGGCGATCCAGTACGCCAACGGAAAATACACGATTCCCGATCATCCGATCATTCCATTCATTGAAGGCGACGGCACGGGCCGCGATATTTGGCGCGCCTCGCAGCGCGTTTTCGATGCTGCTGTGGAGAAGGCGTACGGCGGCAAGCGCGCGGTGAAATGGTTTGAGATTTATGCGGGCGAGAAGGCGTTTCGCGAGTTTAAGAACTGGCTGCCTGATGATTCGGTGAAAGCGGCAACGGATTTCCGCGTTTCGATCAAGGGGCCGCTGACGACGCCGGTGGGTGGAGGCATTCGCTCGCTGAATGTGGCGCTGCGGCAGATCATGGACCTCTACGCGTGCGTGCGTCCGGTAAAGTACTACGCCGGCGTGCCCAGCCCGGTGAAGCGGCCGGAGAAGCTCGACGTGGTGATCTTCCGCGAGAACACGGAGGACGTGTACGCGGGCATCGAGTTCAAAGAAGGCACGCCCGAAGTGAAAAAGCTGATCAGCTTTCTGAACGACGAGATGCTGAAGGGCGGCAAGAAGAAGGTTCGCGAAGATTCCGGCGTGGGCATTAAGCCGATTTCGATTACGGGCACGAAGCGGCTGGTGCGGTATGCGATTCGCCACGCCATCGATACGGGGCGCAAATCGGTGACGCTGGTGCACAAGGGAAATATTCAGAAGTTCACCGAAGGCGCGTTTCGCGAGTGGGGCTACGAGGTCGCGGTAGAGGAATTCCGCGGCGATGTGGTGACGGAGCGCGAGAGCTGGATTCTGGGCAACATTGAAGCGCATCCGGGGCTGACGGTGGAACAGAATGCGGCGATGATCGAGCCGGGCCTGGAGTTTGGCAACGAGGAATTCCGCAAGGGTTTGTACGCGGAGATTCAGGGCGTGATTGACGCCATCGGCAAGACGCATGGCAACGGGCAGTGGAAGAAGAAGGTGCTGATCAACGACCGCATCGCGGATTCGATTTTTCAGCAGGTGATCATCCGGCCGGAGGAGTACAGAATTCTGGCTTGCCCGAATCTGAATGGCGACTATATTTCGGACGCCTGCGCGGCGCAGGTGGGCGGGCTGGGCATTGCGCCCGGCGCGAACATCGGCGATGGCTACGCGGTGTTTGAGGCGACGCACGGCACCGCTCCGAAGTATGCGGACAAGGACGTGATCAATCCGGGATCGGTGATGCTGTCGGGCGTGATGATGTTCGAGTTCCTGGGCTGGCACGAAGCGGCGAAGTTGATCGAGACGTCGCTGGAGAAGACGATCCAGCAGAAATATGTGACCTACGATTTCGAGCGGCAGATGCAGGGCGCGACCAAGGCGAAGACCAGCGAGTTCGCGACCAGGATGATCGAGAACATGTAAACGAAATGCGGAAAAGCAGATCCCTCCGCTACGCGCTACGCGCTCCGGTCGGGATGACAAGTTGATTGAATAAGGAGATGGAATGCGGAAGAAGGTAACGATTGTAGGGGCGGGGAATGTGGGCGCGACGGCGGCTCACTGGATTGCGTCGAAGGAATTGGCCGACGTGGTGCTGATCGACGTGGTCGAAGGCGTGCCGCAGGGCAAAGGGCTCGATCTGCTGGAAGCGATGCCGATTGAGAAGCGGGACTGTCACATTATCGGCACGAACGATTATGCGGACACGGCGGATTCCGACATTGTGGTGATCACGGCGGGCATTCCGCGCAAGCCGGGCATGAGCCGCGACGATCTGCTGCAGACGAATTACAAGATTATGTCGGACGTGGTGGGCAAGGTTACAGCGCACTCGCCGAACTGCATTTTGATTATTGTTTCGAATCCGCTGGATGCGATGGCGCAGGCGGCGTTCCGGCAGGCGAAGTTCAATCGCGAGCGGGTGATTGGCATGGCGGGCGTGCTGGATTCAGCGCGTTTCCGGACGTTTATTGCCGACGAGTTGAAGGTTTCCGTGGAGAACGTGACGGCGTTTGTGCTGGGCGGTCATGGCGACACGATGGTTCCCTTGCCGCGGTATTCGACGGTTGCGGGCATTCCGATCACCGAGCTGATTGCGAAGGACCGGCTCGATGCGATTGTGCAGCGGACGCGCGATGGCGGCGCAGAGATCGTGAAGTATCTCAAGACGGGCAGCGCATACTACGCGCCTTCGGCGGCGACGGTGGAGATGGTTGAAGCCATTCTGAAGGACAAGAAGAAGATTTTGCCCTGCGCGGCGTATCTCGAAGGCGAGTACGGCATCCGCGGGTACTACATTGGCGTGCCGTGCAAGCTGGGTACGCGGGGCATCGAGCAGATTATCGAGATCAAGCTGACGCCCGAGGAAGACGCGGCGCTGAAGAAGAGCGCGGCCGCGGTGGAAGAGTTGTGCGCCGTGATTGGCGTTTAGGCAGCAACGATAAATCAGGAAAAACGGTCAGCAGGCGTCCGGAAATGGGCGCCTGCTGGCCGCTAATCGCGGGCGCGCAGGAAGGCGATGACGTGGTCGGCTTCGACCACCCCGACGAGACGGTCGGATCTGTCGATAACGGGCAGCGCGCGCAAATTGTATTTGTCGAATAGTTCAGCAACGTCGTTCTGATGCTGATCGGCGCGGATACAGATGAAGCGCGGGTCGGCGAGCACTTCAAGGCGCGTTTCGGGGCGGGCGAGCACGAGGCGCGCCAGCGGAACGACGCCGTGCAGCACTTCAGCCTCGTCGACCAGATAAATCTCCGTAATCGTTTCGGGGTCGCCCTCGAAGCCGCGCAGCGCGCGAATGCCATCGGCGACCACGGCGGTGCGGGGCAGCGAGACGTACTCGGTGGTCATGCGGCCGGCAGCGGAGTTTTCGCGGAACTCGAGGAGCTCCTTCACTTCCTCTCGCTCCTCGGGATTCATCTCCTCGAGGATGGCCTCGGACCGCTCATCGGGCAGTTCACCGAGGAGGTCGGCGGCGGCGGAGGGGTCCATCTCCTCCACAATGCCGGCTGCGGTTTCCGAGTCGAGGGCCTGCACGAGGGATTTCTGCAGACGCGGCTCGACTTCTTCCAGGGTTTCGGCGGCGACTTCTTCGTCCAGAGTGCGCAGCACGGCTTCGCGCTCGGCGGGAGCCAGGTCTTCGAGGATGTCGGCGATGTCGGAGGGGTGGAGCTGGGCCAGGCGCTCGTGTTCGATTTTGAGCTTGACGCGGCGGGCCGGGTCCACCTCGATCATGTCGACGAAATTCCATGGAATCACGCGGGGCTTCAGCCGATGGACCAGGCTATCCAGGGTGCGCCTGGGCATGGTGCCGCTGAGCAGACGGCGTACGGCGCCGCGCATGCCCACTTCGACTTCGGCGACGCAAAGCTGTTCCGGAGCATTGGTTTCGGGCAGCCAGCGCAGATTCACATCGTTGACGCGGACCACTTTACGGCCGTGGACATCGATAATTTGGCGGTCGAGCAGGTCCTGGCGGAGGAAGATGAAGTTTTCGTCGCCGCGGAGCGGGTTCAGCACGGCGTCGTTGCGCAATTCGAGCGCGCCGCTGGGGGTCCAGCGCACATCCTTTGCGGCGACGATCTCCAGTCCTTTGCGGGTTTTGAGCACGAGGCCGGCGACGCGGCCGGCATCGGCGCCGGTGCCGACGGCCACATCTTTCAGGCGGCCGCGCAGGCGCCCGCGGGTGCTGGTAATCGGGGTGCCGAGGATGGACGTAAGTGTTTGGGAAACGGGCCCATCATTCATGGCGGCGATTCGTTGCCGTGGCACATGGGCTGCGGCCCGGAGCCTCCTCTGGCGGCTTGTTTGGAAGGATCAGCCGCAACAGAGTCGTTTCGGAGGGACGCTGCGCTTGTGGAAACGGTCTCGGCATGAGTGTATCAGTCCGGTTTCCCCGTCCGGGCAGCAAGTACGCGTTACACAGGATCCCATTGGGGAAGCCAAGTCCATTGACTCGATGGCCGATGCGACATACACTCAGCGCTGGGCGCGTCGGCGAGCGGTAAGCCGTATCCGCTGGCCGCCTGCGAGTCCTCTCACCCTTCATGGCATCAGGAACTACCCGGTACGCGCCGCACCCGGATCGTGTGAAGCTGGTTGTCGCTTCCTCGGTCATGCTCACCTTTATTTCTTTTTGGCGAGCGGCGGCCGTGGTGCTCAACGACCTGGGATCATCGGCCTTCTACGCCGGCGGCATCGCCGAACAGGCGGTGGGCAAGGCGGCTCCGTGGTTCATTCTCGGGGTGATGCTTTTCTCCTTCGCGGTGCGATCGGTATACGTCGAGAGTTGCTCGATGTTCACGCGCGGCGGGGTGTATCGCGTGGTCAAGGAGGCGCTAGGCGGGAACTTCGCCAAGCTGAGCGTCTCCGCGCTGATGTTCGATTACATCCTGACCGGCCCCATCTCCGGCGTGTCGGCGGGGCAGTATATCGTCGGCCTACTGAACGAGATGCTGGGCGTGGGCGCGGCTCGTGGATGGGTACCGGCGGGGATGACTGGGCTGGCCCACAACGGGCTGCCGGTGAACGAAGTGTCGGCGATTTTGGCCGCGATGGTCACCATCTACTACTGGTGGCAAAACCTGAAGGGCATTGAGGAGTCGACGGACAAGGCGCTGGCCGTGATGCAGGTGACTACCGTGATGGTGGTTCTGCTGCTGGGCTGGGGCTTCTTCACCGCCTTCCACATCCATGCCAAGCTGCCGCCGCTGCCGATTCCTTCGAATCTGCATTTCTCCAACGACGCACTGGGATTCCTGAGCGGCACGAAGCTGGCCAACATGCTGGGGATCTTCGGAATTCTGATGGCTTTCGGACATTCCGTTCTGGCCATGAGCGGCGAGGAAACGCTGGCCCAGGTCAATCGGGAGATCGAGCACCCGAAGCTGAAGAACCTGAAACGCGCGGCCATTGTTATTGCGATCTACAGCTTCATCTTCACCGGCATCGGGACCATGCTGGCGACGATGATTATTCCTGACAGCGTCCGGGTCAAGGTCTACTCCGACAATTTGATCGCCGGCATGGCGATGTACATGGTTGGACCGATGGCGCTGCGGATCATCTTCCGCATCTTCGTCGTGGTGGTCGGATTTTTGATTCTTTCCGGAGCCATCAACACCTCCATCATCGGCTCGTCGGGCGTGATGATGCGGGTGGCGGAAGATGGAGTTTTGACAGACTGGTTCCGCAAGCCGCATCGGCGGTTCGGGACCAGTTACCGCATCATTAATTTAGTGGCGGGGCTGCAGTTATTCACGATTGTGGTGAGCCGCGGCAATGTCATTATGCTGGGCGAGGCATATGCCTTCGGCGTGATCTGGAGTTTCACCTTCAACTCGCTGGCCATGCTGGTGCTGCGCTGGAAATACAAGGGTGAGCGGGGCTGGAAGGTTCCAGTCAACCTGCGCATCGGCAAGACCGAGATTCCGGTCGGATTGTTCTGCGTTTTTCTCACGCTTTTGATGGTGGCTCTCGTGAATCTGGCCACCAAGAGCGTTGCGACGGAGAGCGGCATTGTGTTCACGGCGGTGTTCTTCGCCATTTTCGCCATCTCTGAGCGCAGGAACGCCAGGCACCATCAGCTGACGCAGCAGCAGATGAAGGAACATTTCCAACTGGAGCAGCAGGACACCATTGGGCGTGAAGCGCTGCAGGTCAGGTCAGGCGGCGTGCTGGTGACGATGCGCGACCCGATCAATCCCTTCGCGCTGAAATGGGCGCTGGCGCGCACGAATGCGGATCAGCAGGACATTGTGGTGCTGACGGCCAGGATGGTGGGCGCGGGCGGTCCTGAGTTCCTCGAGAACCAGGTCTTCAGCGAGCACGAACAGATGCTGTTTACTAAAGCTGTGTCGGTCGCCGAGAGCTTTGGCAAACATATCTCGCTGTTGGTAGTGCCGGCAGGCGACATCTTCTCTGCACTGGTGCAGGCGGCTAACTCGCTGGAAGTTGCGGCGCTGGTTTCGGGCCTTTCCACGCGTATGTCGGCGCAGGATCAGGCATTCCACGTGGGCCAGGCGTGGGAATCATTGCCCGAGCCAAAACGGCAATTCACCTTCTATGTAATCATGCCCAGCGGCGAGTCGGAGGCCTTCCACATTGGGCCGCACGCGCCTTCGCTGCGAGCGGAAGACGTGCAGTTGGTCCACCGGTTGTGGCTGAATCTGCGCCGCGATCCGGAGATGCAGGGGCTGCATCATACTGACATCGTGACTTATGCGCTGACCCGCATGGCCATGGACTACGCGCGAGATAAGCAGGAAACCCTGCGCGATCTGCGCCGGTTTACTCAGGACAGCGGGCGCGACGCTCCGCTGGGCATTACTTCGCGGGCGCCGGATCGCGAAGGGCGCTCCATTCCTGCGCCGAGGCCCTCAGCTGAAGACGATCAGCGGTAACTGATCCGCCACTTAGCTGCAGCCCATTTGTCAAGTTACTCCCCGCGAGATTAGTTTAAAAGATGTACGGCGGACAGGAAGGCATCCTTCCCTTGCGGGAACGGGACGGCTTTCCAATCCATCGAGCATGTCCAACGAGCATGGAGGATACGTGGAAGTTAAGCAGATTGTTTCAGAGCTAGAGCAGGAGATTGCCAGGCTGAAAGAGGCCCGTGCACTCCTGTCAGGTGAAGTTTCGACCACCCGGAAACGGGGCAGACCCGCGGGAAAGGCCAAGGCGCCGCATGTTGCGGCTCGCAAACGCCGCCTGAGCCCGGAAGGTCGAAAGCGTATTTCAGAAGCAATGACGCGCCGCTGGGCGGCCCGGCGCAAGACGAAAGCCCAGAAGCAGGCGAAAGCAGCGTAATTACAAATTGCGCAGGCGGACGCCACGACGTCCGCACTGCTCACTAAAGCGTCCGCTTGAAGAGCGGAGTAGCAATCGCCAAAGAAACGATCCCGAAGGCAAACAGAAACAAGATATCCGATTGAATTGCTGCCCAGCCGCCGTCCTTGATGAGGATGGCTTTTAGCCCGTGTACCGCGTAAGTGAAGGGATCGACAATCGCGATGGCACGCAGCCAGGGCGGGAACGCCGAAATGGGATAAATGGCGCCGCTGGGGAAAAACAGCAGCGTGTTCAGCACGCCGAACATGGCGCGCGGAACCAGCGGATCTTCGACGCGCACCATGAGCAGGAACATCATCCCGTTGAACGCGATCGATGTAGCCACGATGAGCAGGGCGAGTTGCAGAATAGCGGCGGGGTGAAAGATAACTCCGAGGCCGGCCAGCAGCGATCCAATCACCGTGAGACTCACGCCGGACAGCACGGCCTTGAGCGCACCGGCCACGTTGAGGCCCATCACCAGTTCCAGACGCGTAATAGGAGTTACCAGATACCCCTCGTGCACGCCGCGCGCTTTGTCGTCGATGTATAACATGCCGCCGCCGATCATGACGGAGATATACATGGCGAGCGCGATGGAGCCGGAGAGCAGGAATTTCATGTATTCGATGTAGGGATACAGCTCGACGATATCGAGGGAGATGGCACTGACTACTTTGGGCTGGACCACGGGCGCGTTGAGCGCATCAACCAGCGACTGCATTTCCGTTTCAATGCTGCCGCTGACGAACTGATCGGAGTTATCGACCACCAGACCAATACGCGGCGATTCGCCGGCGAGCACTCTCCGGGAATATTGCGCGGGGATCACGACAGCGGCGTCGATCTTGCCGGTGCGTACGTCGTCGCGCGCCTGCTCCTCGTTGTCATAGGCGACGGTGTCGAAGGTGCGAATGTTGACAGCGACGGCGGCGAAGGCCTCGCGGATTTTGACTGCTTCCTCGCCGTGATCGTAGTCCACCACGCCCATGCGGGCGTTGGTGACTTTGCCGCCGAAGGCGTTGCCCAAAATCACCAGCTGCACCAGAGGCAGCGTCATCGCCATGAGCATGAGCGCGGGCGAGCGGAAGAATTTCCGCATTTCGCGTTCGACAATGGCCATCATTCGGTTCATGGTTGTAACCCCGGACGCTGCGGCATCATGAAGCCGAGCGCTTTCACCTGCTCATCGCGGAGCTGTCGACCTGTGTAGTAGACAAAAACGTCGTCGAGTGTCGTGTTCTGCACGCTGAGCGCGTCGATTGGGTCCTGGGTGGTTAGCGCCAATTCCACCAGCTGCGTGGTGGTCTGTGGGCCGTTCGACGTCATCACGCGATAGGCGCCGGTGCCGTGCGTTTCCACACCGGTGACGCCGATCAGCTTTTCGAGGCGAGCCTGGCGCTCGGGAACTTCGCCTTTGAAGTGGACTTCCACCACGCTGCTGCCGGGAACACTGTTCTTCAGGCCCATAGGCGTATCGAGCGCCACCAGTTTGCCGTGGTCGATGATGGCGATGCGGTCGCAGAGATTGTCGGCCTCATCCATGTAATGGGTCGTGATGAGGATGGTCAGCTTCAGGCTCGCGCGCAGGCGGTCCAGCATCTCCCAAACCGCGACGCGGGAGACGGGATCGAGGCCGGTGGTTGGCTCATCGAGGAAGAAGATACGGGGGCTGTGCACGAGGCCGCGCGCGATTTCGAGACGCCGCCGCATGCCACCCGAGAGCGTCTTGGTTTGCGCCTGGCGCCACTTCGTGAGGTCGACGGCTTCCAGCAGCTCGGCAATGTTGTGCTCGCGCTGGACGCGGGGAACGCCGTAGAGCTTCGCGTAGATGGAGAGGTTTTCTTCGACAGTGAGATCGATATCGCTGGTGAGCGCCTGGGGAATGACGCCGATGATGCGCCGCACCGCGTCCGGCTCGCGCGAAACGTCGTGGCCGGCGATGACCGCTTTGCCCCCGGTGACCGGGATCAGCGTGGTCATCATGCGAATGAGCGTGGATTTGCCGGCTCCGTTCGGCCCCAGCAGGCCGAAGATTTCGCCGTCGGCCACGTCGAACGTAATGCCTTTCACGGCTTCAAACGTGCCGTAACGCTTGACGATGTCTTCGACCGCGATGGCCGGTCCCGGCGGACTCGCCGGTTTGGGGGCAGTCATTTGTTCACCATCTTGCTTTGCGGGACGTACACTTCCGCGACCATGCCGGGGACGTAGCGCATGCCTGGGTTGTCAATGAGCAGCTTGAGCTGGACCGTTTCAATGTCGCGCTTGCGGCGGCTCACGTCGCGCTGTGTGGCAAAGCCGGCCAAGGCTGCTTTGGCGATCACTTTGCCTGACAGGGCCGCACCGCTTGGCATGACCACCCGGAGTTGGTCGCCGAGTTGGACCCGGTCGGATTCAGTCTCGGGCAGCGGGGCGTAAACCCAGGTTTGCGAGAGATCGACGACGGTTACGATGGGCGTGGCCGGCGAGACCACCTCGCCCTGCAACGCGGCGCGCACGTTCACGATGCCGGTGACCGGCGAGAGCACCTGCGCGTAGCCGAGTTGCACCTGCGCCTGATTGAGAACCTCCTGCGCATTACGAACGTCGGAACGCGTGGCGTCCACGGTGGAAGCAGCGGCCTTCGCCTGGAAGAGATTGGCCTGCGCGGTGCGGACGGCCGCCTGCTGCGCGTCCACGTTCTCGCGCGCGGAGTCGACAGCGGCCTTCGCTGCGTTCAGGCTGGTCACCATATCGTCGCGAGTCTGCTCGCTCGAAACTCCGGCCTGTGCCAGCGCTACGGCGCGCTTGGTGTCCGCTTCCTGGTGCTCGTACTGCGCCTGGGCCTGAGCCAGCGAGGCCTGGGCGACGCGCAACTGGGCTTCGGCACCGGTGAGCTGGCTGGCCGTTTCACCCATCGTCTGCTGTTCGGTATAGCGCGACTCCGCCAGCTTGAACTGGTTGCTGTTCGCTTCGGCCTGTGCGGCGTTGCGGGCGTCGGCGAGATCCTGCGCCTCAATAGTGGCTACCAACTGGCCAGCGGTCACGTGGTCGCCTTCCTGCACAGCCAGCAATGCGATGCGGCCCTGGATGCGCGAGCTGATGACCACTTCATTCGCGTCGACGGTGCCGATTAGCTGCAGATCGGACGAGCGTTTGGTGGAGAAAAAATAGAAGCAGAGGGCGATGACGAAGAGCACGCCCATGATGATGAAGATTCGGTTGCGTGGTTTCATGCGGTCTTTCTCTCCGGCAGGGCAATTTCCGGCATCGGCACGGCGGCGAGCACGGCTTTGGCGATGCGCGCTCCGCGTCGGCGATCGGTGAAGATGGCCTGGCCGAGAAACTCGATCGCGGCGGAGCGGCGTTCGACAATGGCGATCGGGTCAAGCGGATTGAGGTTGGTGGTGAGGTGCACGACGGGCGCGCTCAGAAAGTAAAAAACATTTGCGCCGAGGGCCGAATACATCATCTGCATCCAGTCCACGGCGCACAGCTCTCCGGCCAGCATGCCCGCTTCGGCGGTCGCCTGAACGCGGGCGAACATGGGCTCGAAGGCCTTCTTCGCGATGATGCCCATGGCGTGGCCCTGCCCCTGGCGGAAGCGCATCATCTCCTGCTGCATGAGCGCCTGAAAGCCCTGCTGGCAGAGGATGCGATCAAAGTGCTGGAGCGCAAACCGAACCATGCGCTCGCCGGGGCTGCAATCGAGATCGAGGACGGCCAGCGCGTCTCCAGCGACTTTGCCGGCGACTTCTTCGAGCGCCGCGGTGTAGAGCGCCTCTTTGTCGCGGAAATAGTAGTAGAGCA
>Ga0210391_10002594_pt1 | contig 15582 bp, 11 predicted proteins | sample IncBWC12OmetaG_FD_160573 | JGI IMG/M metagenome (GOLD analysis project Ga0210391, IMG submission 160573) | Forest soil microbial communities from Barre Woods Harvard Forest LTER site, Petersham, Massachusetts, United States - Inc-BW-C-12-O ... | reverse complement strand
GAAGCACGCATAGGCTCAACATACGCAATTGCCATGTGCGGGAGTATTGCCGAAGAGACATCGATCGATCCTCGCTTTATCTTTCGTAGAGCATATCCTATCGATCCGTTTACATTACATCTTGAGGCCTTCATGTATCCTGCGCGTATCCCTTCCGCTTTTTTAAAAACTAAAGCTTTCCACCCGGTTCGATTCAGAAATGCAGCAGCTACGCTCGTCATCGCCTGCGTGGCCATGACGGGTCTCTCGCCTTCTTCCCGGGCGCAAGATGTACCGCCATCCGGTACGCTACTCAGCAGCCGAGCCGTCGTCTTTAATCCTCAAAGCCGCAAAATGTACGTGGTCGATAAAGCGCATGGAGCGGTTTCCGTAATCGATGGCGCGACCGGCGCTGCTTCCAGCGTGAAGGTCGGCGCAGAACCCATCGCCATTGCGGTCAATTCGGTTACTGGAAGGGCCTATGTCGCCAATGCCGGCAACGGTACGGTGAGCGTCCTCGACGGCGGGAACAACTCGGTGATTGCAACGGTGGACGTTGGTGCGCGTCCATACGTGCTCGCAGTCAATGAGGCTACGAACAAGATCTACGTCTCAAATACCTTCAGCAACGTGCTTACGGTCATCGATGGATCTACGAATACAACCACCACGCAAAAAATGGGTTCGTCGGATGCCATTGTCATCGGCCCGAAGATCAACAAGATATATTTCCTTGGCTACGAAGACACAAATCTCAATGTGCTCGATGGAGCGAGTGGTGCTCTCGCGAAAGTTGAGATTGGCATGCATCTTTGGGGCATGGCAGTGAACGAAGCCGCGAGCACCATCTATGTCACGCATGTGGGCGATGCCGCCGTGAGCGTACTGGATGAGAAAACGCATGCCGTGCAGACAATCGCCACCGGCGCTTTTCCTTCCGCAGTTGCCGTCAATCCGCTCACAAACATGGCATATGTCGCCAACTACGGAGATGCAAGCGTAACCGTCATCGACGGCTCGAAACATATAGCAGTTGCCACCGTACCTGTCGGCAGGCATCCGCAGGCTGTTGCCGTGGACCCGAAAACAAACTTGATCTACATTGCGAATACGCATGGAAACAGCGTGTCGGTTATCAATGGCGCGACGAATCAAGTCGTCGCGACCATACCCGCCGGTCAGAATCCATATGCCCTTGCCCTCGATCCGGATTCCGGCCGCATGACCGTGGCGGATATGGGTGAGCCGTCCTTCACCTCGATTGACACGCGAACAGTTCGGCCAGCCCGGTTACGATGACGAAGTTGTACCCCAAAAAGAATTGTCATCCTGAGCGGAGATGAAGGACCTGCTTGTCTTGATTTCAGCGAGTGTCTTCGAAAATCCAGGGAATCTCCTTTGGCTTGCACTCGCATCGCTTCATCGCGTCTCGTGAACGCTCAGCCGCAGACCCTCTCTCGCAACGCGCTCCGCGCTATACAGTGCAGACATGCGGACCGGAACCTTGCTCGTACTCGTCGCTCTTATCGTGCCCGTAACGCAGGCTCGCGCACAACAAACTCTACCCGAAGGCCCCAATGGATTCACTTTTACCGGTGAATGGGATTGCAAAGGCCAATTCATAAACGGCAAGCCGCACCATTCACACTATTCTGCAGCCCCCGTTCTTGGTGGCGCGTGGTTGCAGCTTTCGGAAAAGGATATTGACCCGCCCGGCTATTTCAGTAGCTATCTGATCCGCTTTGATCCCTCCCAGAAGCTCTACATTGACGAGGATATGAATAACTTCGGCTACGCGCGCTACACCAGCCCCGGCTGGCAGGATGCGAAGCTCATCCTCACCAGCACGGAGGCGCACTACGCGCAACCACTACCGGAAAACCGCTTCGTCTACACCGTCACTGGACCAAAATCATTCGATGTCTCGTGGGAATCACGCCGCAGCAAAGATGTCGATTTCAAGTCATCCGATACGATTCACTGCGAGCAGGCAACAGGCGCAACTTCGGACGACTATTTTCAGACCAGTCTCACAACCGGCCAGAGAATCAACAATGTCTTTTCCCGCGCCATCGGATTTCACGCCGAGGGCATGGACGACACAGTCCGTCGCGCCAGCGGAACCGCGTACTACGAAGTAGTCGATCCATCGCCCGAGCACACAAGATTCAAAGCCGACGTCCTCTACGACGGCTATCCGCGACAGGTTGGTTCCGGTAGCGAGTATCGCGATCACGGCCAGACATATTGCGCGAAAGAGAAGTGTGTGCCTGTCAACGACGCCAGCGGCCCGCTCTTCAACCCGCTGTTGTGGGGAACACCCCCAGCCACGCTCGCTCCCGGTACAACGTGGCAGGTCGCGATCAAGCAGCCCTGGGAACTGGGACCTGCGGCGACACAAACTATTACCGTCGTCAGCCTCGATCCCACCAATCACGAGATCACGCTCAAGCGCGAAGGCTCTGGCGAAGGCTGGTATGACAGCGATCGCAAACAGCTTCAAGTAAAGAAAGACGGCAAGGAATATACCGTCGACATCACGACTCCCGGCACATCCCACTGGCAGGGGTACACCACGTTTCATCAAGGCATCGTCAAAAGCGATGAACTGCTCGTCGAGCGCGATGTCGTTCTGAGCGCCGCCGATTTCCCCAGCACAAAAGCAACAGAGCGGCAATACATTCTGCTGAATGCCGCTCCCTGAAGTGAATCAGCGACATTCCTCTTCGTTTTAAGAACAGCTTTGCAGCCGCTTACGCCCCAGGCTGTGGGCCGCATTTCTTCATAACGAAAACCCGGTTACTGGATTGCTTCGCGCAGCGTATACTCCTGCTGATTGCTGAGAAGAGTTCCCAGACAACCTATGTCCAGAGCTATACCAGGAGCGGTGGTTTTTCTTCGTCGACTTGTTTTGATTGTGATTTTCGCAGTTCCCTTGGGAGCAATGGCCGCCGGGCAGAGCAATACGTGCGCTGCAGTGGCGCCTCATGATGCGACTCCTGCGGAAGAAGCTTATGCGCAGGCAAAGTATGATGCGGCAGAGACCCTCTACGTGCAGGCGGCCATGCAGCGGCCTCAGGATATGGCTCTGTCCTCTGCGCTCGTGCATACTCTGCTACATGAAGATAAAGTTGCCGATGCCGCGGTGCAGGCAAAAAAGGCGCTGGCTGCAGATCCTCGTTCAGCCTCTGCCCTAACAGCCCTGGCAGAGGTCCAGATTCACCAGGGAGAGCCGTGGCTTGCGCTGCAAACGCTGGATGCTGCCGCGATAGCAGACGCATGTTTGGCCCGAACCCACCTCATTCGCAGCCGCATTTTTCGGATCGATTCGATGTACACCTCTGAGCGCAGGGAGCTGCAGCTTGCATACGACATCGATCCGACCGACCCCGATATCAGGCGAGAGTGGCTGCAGGTAGATTCTCCCGCAAAGGATATTGAGGGCACTGAAAATGCACTCGCGACCATGAGCAATGTGGATGCGGATCTTCGCGAGAAGGCAATGGCCTCCGTGCATTCTCTGATGGGGCAGCTTTCAGAAAATTCGCAGACGTGCAAGAGCAGTCCTGCTCTTCCATCTGCGGTTACATTGCCGCTCATACCCTCACTTCAGGATGCGAAGCATATCACCGGATACCAGCTTGAAGTCCAGTTCCCACAGGGCAACGCGAAGCTGCAGGTGGATACTGCGGCTTCAGGTCTGTATATCAGCCGCGCACTCGCGGACGCGAATGGATTTCAACGTGCAGCGGGTGAACCGGCGAATACAGTCCATGTGGACCGCCTGCATATTGGACCGCTGGAGTTTCGCGACTGTATGGTGGGCGTGAGCGACACGCCATTTCTCGATAAGGGAGATGGTTTTATCAGCACAGATATTTTTGCTCCTTATCTGATAACCCTGAACTACCCGGCAGGCAGGCTTGAGTTGGCACAACTCCCTGCGTTGCCCGGTCAACACGCGGGCAGTCTGCCGGGTGATCGTTATGTCGCACCGGAGACGAGCAGCTACTCTCCCGTGTACCACAGACTGCAGTACCTGCTCGTACCGGTAACGCTTAATAAAAAGGAACGCCGCCTCTTTGTGCTGGACTCTGGGATTCGCCTGAGCACGATGACGCCGGAGGTCGCACACCTGATCTCAACGACCAGGGTAAACTTCACGAACTCTGTGCAGACCGTGTCGGGCGGAACGCTGCAGTTCTATCGAGACAACTTCGATTTTCAGTTTGCCAATCTATCGCTGGACAACCAGGGTCATATTCTGGACTTCGATCCATCTGTAATCGATCAGAATGCAGGTTTCGAAGTCGCGGGAATGCTTGGATTCGACATGCTGCATGTTCTCGCAATTCATCTTGATTATCGCGATGGACTGGTCAGGTTTGACGCGGCCGGGACGAGCGTGCCCACGGCACAGCCAGTGTTGATTGCACGTTCTGGCTCAGACACTGCCCCGTCTAATGCGCAAGATTGCGATCGCAATAGCAATCAGCTTGGTGATCTGCCTCTGAACACCACCATCGAGGCAAAAGCGATCGGATGGATCGATTCGGGCCACCTGAAGCCCGGTCAACCCATCGCTTTGAAGGTTGTCAATGAATGGACAGGAGAGGGTTGCACGCTGCCTGCAGGAGCAGCCCTGTACGGCAGCGTTATGGCATCAACCCATGGATCGAGCAACGCACAGCTTGCTCTGGCATTTGATCGCGGTGACTGTGTCGGTCATACCAAAAAGCAGCTATCGCTGAGGGTAATTGGCGTGGTTGGGCCAGCCGATCATAATGAGGCGTTCCATAACGCGATGCCGACGGAAGTTGCAGGGGGAGGACGGGATATCTCAGTAACCGCCGCCGCGATGGGATTGAAGGAAGACGAAAATCTCAACCCGGGTGGCCCTCCGCACACTGTACATCCGGGCATTGTTGTGGGGCTTCAAGGCCTAACGATGACTCCCGAGGGAGGGCCGCAGTGCAGCGCTCTGCTCACGACCTCCGCGCACAGCGTACATCTGGGGGTCGGCAGTGAATTCATTTTGACGATGGAAAAGGATCAACAATAGGTGCCCCATGTCTCGCTTCTGAGACATGGGACATTCCCCCAACCCTAAAGGCTCTTATCCGGGTCTTTGAACAGGAACAGGTACGCCGCTCCTCCAACCACGCCACCTAGAATCGGAGCGAGCCAGAAAAGCCACAATTGCTGTAGAGGCCACCAATACCCGGCAAAAATGGCCGGTCCCGTGCTGCGTGCCGGATTCACCGAGGTGTTCGTAACCGGAATGCTGATCAGGTGGATCAGCGTCAGGGCCAGGCCAATGGCTATGGGTGCAAATCCAGCGGGAACACCGCGCTTGTCCGTCGCTCCCATAATGACCCAGAGAAAGAAGAAGGTCAGCACAAACTCCGCCACAAAGCACGCCAGCAGCGAATACCCGCCCGGCGAATGCGTTCCGTAGCCATTCGAAGCAAAGCTGCTCGATGCGGCATTGAAGCTCGGATTGCCCGTCACGATCAGGTAGAGCACCCCGGCCGCGGCAATGCCGCCCAGCACCTGCGCAATCACATATGCGGGTAGGTCTTTTACCGGGAAACGCTTGCCTACGACCAGTCCACATGAAATCGCCGGATTGAGATGGCAGCCGGAAATGTGACCGATGGCGAATGCCATCGTAAGCACTGTTAAACCGAAAGCAAAAGCTACACCGAGAAATCCGATTCCCAGTTCAGGAAAAGCCGCAGAAATTAAGGCCGATCCGCACCCACCAAACACTAACCAGAAAGTACCAATAAACTCAGCAACCGAACGCCGAACGAGTGATACCACCATCGATGAATCCTCCTTGCGTACGCCTGTACCGTGAGTTCTAAATACAGTCCAAAACGCTAGCACAGAAGCACTTACGAAAGCGAAATAATTTCGTTGAATATTCGGGTTCGAGCTTTTTCATGCAAAATCACGTCTTACCTGGCTAAAAATAAAGAACTTTAGATGTCCATATGTCTCTTGGGTTCACTCAAGTCTCTGAGAAAACTCCCCATAAACGCTGGGGTGGGGAGCGTGCGGGCTAGCTATTCGACGACAACTTCCTCTACACCTTTGCCTCCGCTGGTAAGTGTGATCGCGGCGGCAAGAATCAATCCGCCGCCCACCCATGCCAGCGGCCCCAGTCGCTCTCCCAAGAGCTTTACACCTAGAATCGATCCAAGAGCCGGTTCGATATTCAAAAACACTCCGGCGCGCGATGCAGGAACCCGGTGAATCCCCATATTCCAAAGCAGCATCGCCGCTGCATTGCACAGCAGCCCACTCGCCGCCAGGGCCAGCCATGCCCGCACACTGATGCCGTGCACTGGCGGCAGCCCATTCCTGGGCACCACCCAAATCGCCAGCATCACCGTCCCGCTCAGCAGGCCGTATGCGGTCACCGCTAACGGTGAGTGCCCCTGCATCAGGTGCTTATTCAACAAGACCCACGCCAGCGCAATCAGCAGCGATACCACGATCAGCAGATCGCCAGCCAGGCTGGGCCCGCGTCCGGGTGCACTTCGATGGCTTCCGCCCAGAACGATCAGCGAAACGCCCACTGTTGAACCGCCCAGAGCTACCCAACCCGTCCAATCCAGCCGCTCGTGAGCAAAGATAGAAGCACCCACGGCAAGAATGACCGGCATCGTCCCGACCATGAGCGCAGCATGGCTCACCGTCGTAAGCGCCAGTCCATGAAACTGAAGCAGATACTGCACTGGAATACCCAGAAAGGAAGCCACCAGCAGCAGCCACCAGTCGCGCCGCGAAAACCCGGGCCGCTTCAGCAAGAACAGCAAGGGAGGGCAGGCAAAAAGAAACCGGTAGAGCACCATATGCCCCACGGACATCTCGGCTAGCGCGATCTTGCCAAAGAAAAACCCCGTCCCCCAAAGACACCCCGCAAGCGCACATGCCCCATATCCCAGCAGGGCGCGAGCAGGCAGCTTTGCGGAACTGGTTGCAATGGAAGGCATATATCCACTCTGGCACAAGCGATGGAATCATGCTCTCCGATTCATGCGAACGAAGTAATTTCGCTCCTGAAACGAAAGATAAACGCGCCGAAAAAACCAAAAGCCCGGCGCGAGGCCGAGCTCTGGTGGACGCGTATGCCTGGGAGCCTGCCCTGAGCGATGCCGAAGGGCCAATCCTTACCAGATGGCGCAGCGTTTTGCCGGAGCCATCGGGGCTCCGGTTTTACAGCCGAAGGCTTTTTGAAATTCCGGCAGATTGACGACAACGCCATTCACGCGGAACTCTTCCGGAGAGTGCGGATCGGTCTGCACGCGCAGCCGCAGGTCTTCCGGACGATTGTTTTGGCACCAGCCCTGCCCATAGGCTACAAAGAACTGCTGCTGGGGCGTGAGCTCGCCGTATTCGGCATCGCCTTTTTTCGTGAAATCAATGCCTGCGCGCTGAGCGTGGTCGAGGTAAGCCAGAAATGCCAGCTTCAGTCCGCCGAGATCGGCAATGTTCTCGCCGAGCGTCAGCTTGCCGTTTACGTGCAGGTCATCCACCGCAACAAATCCGTCATATTCCTTCACGACGCAGTCTGCGCGTTCAGTGAATTGCTTCCCATCGGTAGGAGTCCACCATTCTTTGAGGTTGCCCTGGCCGTCGAACTGTCGTCCTTCATCGTCGAAGCCGTGTGTAAGCTCGTGACCGATCACGCCGCCGGCGTCACCGTAATTAACCGCATCATCCTGCCTGGGATCGAAATACGGCGGCTGCAGTATACCGGCAGGGAAGTTGATGTCGTTCATCTGCGGATTGTAGTAGGCGTTGACGGTTGGCGGTGTCATGCCCCACTCCCCACGGTCGACCGGCTTGCCGATCTTGTTGATTTCCCGGTGCGCTTCAAACGAAGCCGCCCGTTCGACGTTGCCGAGAGCATCGCCGCGCTCGACATGAAGGCTTGAATAGTCGCGCCACTTGTCTGGGTAGCCGATCTTGTTGGCAACGGAGTGCAATTTTTCCTTGGCGCGTGTTTTGGTTTCAGGACTCATCCATTCAAGCTGATCGATGTCCCGGCTCATGGCGGATTCGATGTCTTGCGTCAACGCGAGCGTGCGCTGCTTGTCTTCCGGGCTGAAGCGCTCGGCAACGTAGACCTGGCCTAAAGCCTCACCCAGAGCGCGATCGGTCGACCGAACACAACGCTTCCAGCGAGGCCGCTGTTCAGGCTGGCCTTCCAGAATCTTGCTGTAGAAGTTAAATGACTCTTCATCGAGCGCCTGCGGAAGCGCGGTTCCCGGTGTCTGCCGTATCACCGCCCAGCGCAGGTATGCCTTAAGCGAGTTGAGATCGGTGGTCGCCAGCACCTGGTTCAAACCGGTAAAGAAGCCGGGCACCGCCACATTCATTGAATCCACCGAAGGAGCGTTCAATGCGTGTAGATAGCGTGTGAAGGCGAAGTCCGGAGCGGTGCTCTCGAATTTTGCCAGCGTCATTTTGTGATACAGGGCCTGGGGGTCGCGCCGCTCCACGTTGGTCAGCGAGTGCTTGGCCAGCTCGGTTTCGATCTTTAGAACGGTATCGGCATCTTTCACGGCCTGTGCGTGCGGCTTACCCAACAGCTCGAAGGTGCGAATGATGTGATCTCTGTATTGGGCGCGCAGTTTTACGGATTTCTCGTCCGTGCGGTCGTAGTAGCCTTTTTCCGGAAGGCCAAGCTCGGCCTGATCGAATTCGGCAATCTGTTGCGTAGCGTCTTTAAGGTCTTGGTCGGAGGTGAAGCTGAAGAATGTGCTCACGCCGATACTGTCCAGGTAGGCGGCCAACTCGGGCAGGTCATTTTTCGATTTGAGCGCATCAATCCGATCCAGCGTTGGCTGCAAAGACTTAAGTCCAGCCTGGTTCACCGCATTGACGTCGATGCAGGTCGCATAATAGTCGCCGATCTTCTGCTCATTCGCCGAGCGTTCGGAGCCGCCGCCGGCTGCCTTTTCAAGAATGGACTTCAACACCAGCTGATTCTGGTCATCCAGCTCCGTTCCGCGGCCATAGGATGATTCGTCGGAAGGAATAGGATTCTGCTTCAGCCACCCGCCGCAGGCGTACTGGTAGAAGTTCACACATGGATCGACGCTCGTATCGATCAGCTTAGGATCCAGTGCTTTAAGATTCTTTTGCGCTTCCGGCTTATCCTGCGCCATAGTGACAACGGGTAAAAAAAGCCAGCCGGCAAGTATCAGGCTGGAGAAGAGTGACGTTCTGGAAAAGTTCATGCATGCCTCAAATATGACGCTTGCGAAAGCCAAGCAGCCAATTTAGCGTTATCACAAACATACGCAACCTGGAAGTCAATCGTTTCATTTTGTAGGAAAATGGTGAGCATGGAGTTGAGAATGGGCGTGAGCGTCGCAATCCGGATGCTGCTGACGTTCTCAATATCCCTCTTGTGCCTGCCAATCCATGCGGCGGACAAGCAGAAAAACAACGATCCCAGCGCAAACATTACTTTTCGGATTCCCGTGGAAACACTGGGGTATCTTGCTCCCAGCTCTTTTTATCTGACTTCGCGGCTTTCTTCCATTTCGCTCGACTTCATCGACAAAGACCATTTGCTCTTTACCTTCCGCCTCTCGGGATTGATGAAGCGCATCCCCAACGATCCTCAGACAGACGAAGACCAGACGATACGGGCGGCTGTACTTGCGTTGCCCAGTGGCATTGTCATATCGAGGGTGGATTGGCGCATGCATGACCGCTGGCGTTATCTCTGGCATCTGGGCAATGGCAAGTTCCTGGTGCGGCAGCGCAACTCGCTGTTTCTGACCGACGAGTCACTCGAACTGCATCCATATATCAGTGCGGATCTCCCCATCCAGGCCGTGCAGCTCTCACCCGATCGCAGTCTTGTCGTGGTTGAAACAGAAGGGAAGCAGGAGAACCAGACAGTGGCGAGTACCGGGAGCTTTCTCGGAGATCCGGCGCCTCAAACGAAGCCGGTGCACGTCTTCGTCATGCGTACCGATACGCGCACGATGATCGCCCGCTCCGATGCGTTGAACCCTATCGCCCTGCCGATGATGGGCGAAGGATATCTGCAGGCTATGGCGACGAAGCAGAATAAATGGATGATTCGCTACTTCCCATTCAAGGGAGAATCAAGCTCGCTGACTGAAATTGAGTCGTCATGTCACCCGACGGAAGAGACCGTCAGTAATGAAGTAACTCTGGTTATGGCCTGCGCGCGTTCCAGCAATGATCACATGGTAAGCGCGGTCAGTCGCGATGGCACCGTGCTCTGGCAACAACGTTGGGAGAGTCGCTACATCTGGCCGACGTTCCAGTTGGCATACGATGGAAGCCGCTTTGCCTATAGCTCGCTGCAGTTAAGTCATCCGGTCGGGATCATGGATCCGATCGATGAAACAACGATAGTGAATCAGATGGTGGGAGTCTTTGATACAAAGACAGGCCAGCTGCGATTGGTCACAAATGCGACGCCGATCTTAAGCGCAGGACAAAATTATGCGCTTTCACCGGATGGCTCAAGGTTTGCAATCTTGCGCGGTAACGCGATCGAAGTCTACGATCTTCCCCCCGCTTCCGTAGCCGTTCCAGCCAAAACAACCGCCAGTCACTGAAGACGAGCTGTTGCTACAGCTTGAAGAGTTCCCGCAGTCGCCGTGTCTGCGCGCGGCTTACCGGAATTTCCGTCTGCTTTTTGTCGTCCATACGCAGCTGGTAGCTGCTCTTGAACCAGGGCACAACTTCTTTGATGTGGTTGATGTTGACCACATAGGACCGATGCGCTCGCCAGAAGGTCAACGGATCGAGCAGATCGAGCAACTCTTCCAGCGTGCGGCACTTCGATTGGCCCTCCAGCGAAGGCGTCACGACCGAGATGACACCTTCGTCGATGGAAGCAAAACAAATGTCTTTCTGATCGACGAGAAGCAGGCGGCTTTGTGCCTGCAGAATGATCTTTCCACTGTGACGCTGTGGCTGTTGTTGCTGCTCAATAAGCTTGAGCAATGCTCCGATGCGGATATCGCTATTGAGATCGCGATGGCCGCCGGCAGGAGGATTCTCTTCCTGCTCCTGCACGCGAACTTCCTGCAGACGCAGACGTGCGCGTTCGAGCGCCTGCAGCACGCGGGCGCGGTCAAAAGGCTTCAGCAGGTAGTCAATCGCATTGACGTCAAATGCCTTGACTGCATATTGATCGAAGGCTGTGGCAAAGATAATCTGCGGAAGATGCTCCCCATCGCTGTGTTCCAGCAGCTTCTTTAGTACCGCAAACCCATCCAGACCCGGCATCTGCACATCCAGAAAAACAACATCCGGCTGGTGGGTTCGAATCAGCTCGACTGCCTCGACGCCATTTGTTCCCTGAGCCAGAACCTCCACATTGCCCGTGGTGTCCAGCAGATACTTCAGTTCTTCGCGTGCGAGCTGTTCATCATCGATGATGAGCGCGGTGATTGCCATAATTCCAGTTTACAAGTATAGGAAGCGGCAGAAACTGCGGTCAAACGCGCGGGAATACTAATTGTGGAAGGCGTGCAGGCGCGCTGGGCGATTATCCGAGGCGAGGTCATGTCCGCAGGACACGCAATAGAGGTCAGTAACGCGCACGCTGCGATAGCAGTTTCCGCACGAAGCGGAAACCTGATACGAGCATTGCGGGCAATAGTGGTATTCGCTTTGCACGCGCGTGTTGCAGGCCGGACACAGAGAGATAATCGGCTGTCTTAGAAGAAAATAAAGCACGGCGCCAATACCTCCGGGCATCACGAGGCAAACGATCATCCAGATGCGCGCGCTCATGCCGCGGCGAGGTGAATCCCTGCTGACGTAACCCACCATCAGCATGTAAAGCGATGCCAATGTGCCCCAGGAAAGCGCGAAATAGATTCGCAGGCCCATAGGGGCAGGCGGATGACGATGCTCCTGAGGGAAAACAATCCAGAACAGATACTGCATGACGACAAACGTGAGCACCGCAGCCGCAACCGACCAGCGAGGGATCAGCTTTAACTCGCTGGAAAAAGTTGTTGCCTGCTCTTCTCGAAATGGGTAGTTCGTCGCCATGTTTTCTTATCGCCGTCCGCGAGGCATCTGTTCCTGGCTGCGAAGGCCGATGAGAAGCGCTCCGAGTATCGTAGAAAACAGCAGCGCAATGAGCACCAGCACCATACTGTGCAATTCAAATAAATCGCCGCCCGCGAGGAAATCATCGACGCTGCTCCAGATGGCTGGTGTCAGCAGCATTGCAAGTACGGAGATTGTCAAAGCCACGATCGCCCCATTCCGGCGATTCCGCTTTTGCTGCTCGCGCAATTCGGTTGCCGCCTCCAGAACTGCACGACGTGTCCGCTGCACGACCTGCATATCGGCGCTGGCATTCATGCCCGTCAGCATCTCTATCAGCTGAGGTTCTGCGAACTGTGAATCTGGCGAAGTATCTGTGTGAAGCTGGGGCCCGTTCACAATGCCTCCTGTTGCTGAGTCATTGCCTCAAGCCTGGGCTTCAACGAAGCCAGTCCGCGATACAGACGCGACTTCACCGTCGATAGCGGAGCCGTGGTAACCTGCGCGATTTCGTCGAGCGAAAGCTCTTCATGGAAGCGCAGTATCAGCACCTCGCGATGCAACGGATCGAGCGTCAAAAGCAGCTTGGCAACCAGCTGGCTGTTCTCGTAGCCCTGATAAAGATCGAAGGGATTGGGACCGTTGCTTGGAACTTCGAAAGTGCGGTCATCTTCGGTGTTCTCGCACAATTCTTCCAGGCTCACCATGGTCCGCTTACGGCGCATATCGATGACGAGGTTGCGCGCAATGGTGAAGAGCCAGGTGTCGAACCGGGCATTGCCGTTGTATTGGGCGCCGCGCAGAAGCACGCGCATCCACGTTTCTTGGAAGAGATCCTCTGCCATCTCGCGGTTTCCTGTGAGATAGAGCAGATACCGCAGCAGGCGATGCTGGTACTGCACGATCAACTCGTCCAGGAGGCCCGCGTCATGCCGCTTCAGCCCCTGGGCGATTAGGACATTTTCCTGCCGCGATTGTGTCGTGAGTGTGAGAGAGGCAGTGCTCATTCCACTTTTAGAGACGGGGTTTTCACTGCCAAAGACTCTCTTCAATAGAAAATTCTGCACTTTTTCGACTGGGCTCATGGTCAAATCCTGGCAGCGGACAAGTGCCACGAGGCGCAGCTTGAGGAGCGATCCGCTAACAGTCCTATTATCCGGCACATATGCAGCCGACAGCAAGCGATACACTGAATAGGATGGAAGTTCTTTATGGCTTGCACCCGGTCGAAGAAGCATTGCGGGCCAGAAGCCGCCAATTCGATCACGTCTGTGTCGCCCGTGAGCGCCAGGATCAACGCTTGCAGCGCATCATCGACGCCTGCCGCGAGACGGGTGTGCGCCTGCGCTTTGAGCAGCGCGAGCACCTGACAAAGCTAGCCAAAACTCCGGGACACCAAGGCGTCGTTGCCGTCGTCCGGGCCAAGGCGTTGCTCGAACTCGAAGACCTGCTTGACGGACCCGAGCCGCGATTGTTGCTCGCCCTGGACGGGGTCGAAGATCCGCAGAACCTTGGAGCTCTCCTGCGCACCGCCGATGGCGCCGGTGCGGATGGCGTCATCCTCACCGAGCGCCGCTCCGCTCCGCTGAGTCCCGTAGCCGTCAAAACCTCGGCGGGCGCGGCAGAGCACGTGCCGATAGCCCGCGTCGTGAACCTGAGCCGGGCCCTCGAACAGCTCAAGGAGCGAAATTTGTGGTGCGTCGGGCTCGATGAGCGCGGAACAATGTCTTACGACCAGTTCGATTTCACGTCTAACTGTGTATTAGTGCTGGGGCGCGAAGGAGCCGGTCTGCACGATCTCGTCCGGCGGCACTGCGATCACCTGCTCAGCATCCCGATGGCGGGCAAAGTCGCTTCGTTGAATGTATCGGTAGCCGGAGCGGTTGTGCTGTATGAAGCGGCGCGTCAAAGACGTGCCGCGCTAACGCAGCCGGAAACACCGTCCGCGCCAAAGAAGAAAGAACAAAAAGGTTTAGGTTCATGACAGTAGTTAGGCCGCTTCTGGCGGCAGTCGTATGCAGTGCAGTTGCCTTCGCTCAGACCGCGACACCACCTCCTCAAGAACAAAGTCCGGCTCCTCAGGAACAGAGTCCCGCCAGTCATGGCAAAGTGCTCTTTTCCCGCTCCGCCGATGACGCGCAGCCGGCCGGGGCCCATCCGGAAAAAGTACAGGTGGAAACGGGAAAGGTGAGCGATGTCGAGCGGTCGGCCGTGGTCTTCACTGCCTACGACCTTGACGTTCACCTGATGCTTCAGCAGCAGTCGCTCGCCGTACGTGCCCATGTAACGGTTCGAAACGACGGCGATCGGCCTCTGACGTATCTACCCTTGCAGCTTTCGTCTTCGCTCCAATTTGAATCCATCAGCAAAAACGGCCAAAAGTTGCCGTTTGCGCAGCAGCTTATCAATAGCGATGCCGACCACACAGGCCAGTTACGCGAGGCGGTCGTCGTATTGCCCGCGCCGCTCGCTCCGAAAACCGAGTTGATGCTGGATATTGTGTACAGCGGCGGAATCCCCGTTTCGACAAAGCGTCTGGACCAGATCGGCACACCCGTCGACCTCGCGCAGCAGTCCGACTGGGACCAGATTTCCCAGGACTTCACCGGCCTGCGCGGTTTTGGCGACGTGGTTTGGTATCCGGTTTCTTCCATCCCGCAGGCGCTGGGTGACGGAGCGAAGCTCTTCACCGAAATCGGACGGCAAAAGCTGCGTCAGCAGAGCGCGCAAGTCGCTGTGCGTGTAACCGCTGAATATATTGGAGCCGCTCCGAATGCTGCGGTCATCAATGGCCATTTCGTTCCAATTCCAGCCCCCTCCGTTACGCCATCGGCCTCCTTTCCCGGAGTCGTGACCTTTTCGCTACCGGCGCAACGCCTCGGCTTCGGGACGCTGAATTTATTTCTCGCCACGCGCATTGCGCATGAGGCGAACGGCATACGCGTGCTTGCCGCTGACTTTGACGAGCCGAATGTGCAGGGCTATCTGACGGCTGCGACCATGGTGCAGCCGCTCATCGAGCCATGGCTGGGCAGCCAACCGAAAGAGCCTCTGACCATCTTTGACCTGCCCGAGAAACACGATGCCTCCTTCGAACAGGGAGCGGTCACCCTGACCGGCCTCCAGGCACTGGACCCGCAGGTGTTGGCAAATGCTCTGAGCCATGGCATGACGCATGCGTATTTTCAGTCGCCGCGAGAATGGTTGAACGAAGGGGTGGCGAATTTTATCGGTACTCTCTGGGTGGAGCGGGTCAAAGGCCGCGAGTCTGCGCTGGAGCATCTTGAGGCGTCGCGCGGTGCTTTGGCCGTGGGCGAGCCTGCGAGTCCCGGCGAAAGCACAGGCCAGTCGCTGATCGATGCGGCGGATGCCGTCTACTATCGCGGCAAGGCCACGTATGTGCTTTGGATGCTGCGCGATCTTGTCGGCGACAAGGCTTTAGCGGCGGCACTGCGTGCTTATGATCCAACGCAGGATACTGCGCCGGAATATTTCGAACATTTGTTGGAGAAGGCCAGCGGCAAGGATCTG